>Ga0209607_1000361_pt1 | contig 41419 bp, 48 predicted proteins | sample AD_UKC117_MetaG_FD_184413 | JGI IMG/M metagenome (GOLD analysis project Ga0209607, IMG submission 184413) | Active sludge microbial communities of municipal wastewater-treating anaerobic digesters from Hong Kong - AD_UKC117_MetaG (SPAdes)... | ecosystem: Engineered > Bioreactor > Anaerobic >... | reverse complement strand
AATCGTTCTGATCGCCGTGTCGATGACGCCGCTGATCACCGGTCTCGGGGGCTGGATCTATGGCGTCGTCACAGGCGTTCTGGGCCTTGCTTTCCTGTCCTTTGCCGTGCGCGTCTGGCGGTCCCATGCCGGGGATGCCGAGGCGTCGGGCGCTGACCGCAAGCTTGCCCGGAACATGTTCCTCTTCTCGATCCTCTACCTCTTCCTGGTGTTTGCTGTCGTGATCGTCGAGCACGCCACCGGTCTGTACTTCCCGCTGGGAGCCAATTGATGAGCGATGACCTGAAACCCGGCGAAGAGCGTTTCCCGGCCCCGGCGCAGCTGGATGCAGCCGGCCGTGAAGCCCAGAAGCGGCGGAACCTCTGGCTGGGCCTCGCCTTGCTCGGATTTGTCCTCCTGGTGGCGATCACGACCTTCGTGCGCCTCGGCAATTCCGACATGTCGAAAGGCGGCTTCTACTACCAGAACAGCGGATCGTCGCGTGAGGCGCCCGAGCTGCCGCCCGGCATGACGCCGGAACAGGCCGCCCCGCCGCCGAATCTCAGCGCCGAACCGTCGGTTCCCGAGCCTCAGGAAGCGGAAACGGAGGAGCCCGAACAATGAAACTCTCCAATGGCGTGGTCGCCGGCGCCTCGGTCGCCGTCCTGCTCGGCATGCTCGGGCTCGGTTTTTCGGCGGATTCGCTCTACGGAACGTTCTGCCGCGTGACCGGCTACGGCGGTACGACCCGGATCGCTACTTCGGCTCCGAAGGAAATCGTGGATCAGGTCATCACGGTGCGATTCGACGCGAATGTGGCCGATACGCCGCTGATCTTCCGCCCGCTCCAGACCACCGAAGAAGTCAAGATCGGCCAGCACGGGCTCGCTTTCTTCGAGGTTTCGAACCCGACGGACCAGGAAATCCGCGTGATCGCGGCATATAACGTCACGCCGCACTTCGCCGGCAAATACTTCAACAAGCTGGAATGTTTCTGCTTCGATGAGCGGGTGATCGCCGCCCACGAAACCAAGAAACTGCCCGTGGTTTACTTCATTTCGCCCGACATGGTGGACGATCACGTGGCCGACCAGCTGGAAACCATCACTTTGAGCTACACTTTCTACGAAAGCTCGCACTATGCGGGCCCGAAAACGCAGGCGGCATCGGGTGCGGCGAATTCAGCCACAGGCGGCTGAAACTGTTGCACATCCGGACCGGAGCGGTCTAAACAGCTCAGAGATTCTACGTATATGAACTAAGGGGTCCGCCAGACATGGCTCACGGCGAAGTCAAACACGACTATCATCTCGTAAACCCGTCACCGTGGCCGCTGCTCGGCTCGATGTCGGTACTTGTTCTGGCGATTGGCGCCGTCACCTTCATGAAAGGCCTGTTCGGCCTTGAAAAAGGCTTCCCCTGGATCCTGGCGATCGGCTTCGCCATGGTCATCTGGGTGATGTTCGGCTGGTGGCGTGAAGTCATCAAGGAAGGCACGCATGGCGACCATACGCCGGTCGTGTCGATCGGCCTGCGCTACGGCATGATCCTGTTCATCGCATCCGAAGTCATGTTCTTCGTGGGTTGGTTCTGGAGCTTCTTCGAGTTCGCCATCTTCCACACCGCCCGCGTCGGCGAGAACTGGGACGCTGCGAACCCGCTCTTTGCGGACGCTCTGGCCAAGTTCAAGAACTGGCCGCCGGTGGGCGTCGAGACCTTCGACCCGTTCCACCTGCCACTGATCAATACGCTGATCCTGCTCCTCTCGGGTACCACGGTCACCTGGGCGCACCACGCTCTCCAGCATGACGACCGTTCGGGCGCCAAGCTCGGCCTGTTCCTGACCATCGTGCTCGGCATGGCCTTCACCGCGCTGCAGGTGTTCGAATACCAGCACGCCCAGTTCTCCTTCGACGGCACGCTCTACGGTTCGGCCTTCTTCATGGCGACCGGCTTCCACGGCGCACACGTGGTCATCGGTACGATCTTCCTGATCGTCTGCCTGATCCGTCTGCTGATGGGCGGCATGACCGCGAAGAAGCACCTCGGCTTCGAATTCGCTGCCTGGTACTGGCACTTCGTGGACGTGGTCTGGCTGTTCCTCTTCGCCTTCGTCTACGTGACGCCATACCTCGCCCTCGGCGGTGGCGAGCACTAGACAGAAGCGCGACGACGCTGACTTCCTGGAGCCCGCCGGCGAACCCTCGCCCGGCGGGCTCTTCATTTCGGGGCATGGAAACCGCCCCATAGCCTGAAGGGACCTGTCGCAATGTACTTCCGTCCATATCCCGTGATGACGGTGCTGGCTTTGATCAGCCTCGGCATCCTGGTCTGGCTGGGCAACTGGCAGTACGGCCGCTTCATCCAGAAGCTCAATATCGACAAGCAGGTTCCCGAATGGGTCGTGCTCGACGGGCAGGTCGTGCCGGACAGCGAAGTGATTTCATATTTCTATGCCGACGGCCAGGCAGGCTGGATGCGCGTCGTGGCGGTCGATACCGGCGACAAGGTCGTCTACACACCCGTCGAGTTGCTGGAACAGATCGAGCCGCCGCAGACCTGCATCGGCGAAGGCTGCGCCAGCGGGCGCCTGTCGGTGCTCGGCATCTACAAGCCGGCCTTCTCGCGAAATGCTTTCACTGCACCAGACGATGTGGCCAACCGGATCTACTACGTGCTGGATCCGGCCGTGTTCGCGGCGCTTCTGCCGGCCGATCTGGCGACAAGAGTGGCGCCGGACATGTTCGAGCCGCAGGTCATTTCCATCGTGTCCGCCAATGGCGCGCGTGTCGGCGACAATCCCTATGCGCGCCTGCGTCTCGATGACGAGCTGCCGCCGCAAAGGCATTTTGGCTATGCGATCACCTGGTGGGGGCTGGCCTTTGCCCTGATCGGCGTATATCTCGCGTTTCACCACCAGAAGGGCCGGCTCAGATTCCGGAAAGAGGGCAAATCGTGAAGTATGTTTCGACCCGGGGCCAGGCTCCGTCCACTGATTTTGCCGGCGCCTGCCTTGCCGGTCTTGCGCCGGATGGCGGGCTCTACGTGCCGGAAACCTTTCCGCAGATAGCCCCGCCGGCGAAGGGCGAACCCTATCACGAAGTGGCCGCGCGTATCCTCTCCGCCTTTGCAGGCGAAGCGATCCCGCTGGATGACCTCAAGGTCCTTTGCCAGCGCGCCTATTCCAGCTTCTCGCACCAGTGTGTCGCCCCGCTGACCCAGTGGGGACCGGACAGCTGGCTGATGGAACTGCATCACGGCCCGACGCTGGCCTTCAAGGATGTCGCGATGCAGATCATCGCGCAGATCTACGATTACCTGCTGGAGCGGTCCGGCCAGCGCATGATGATCGTCTGCGCAACGTCCGGCGACACGGGTGGTGCGGCGGCTGCGGCCTTTGCCGGCGCCAAGCATGCAGACCTTGTAATCCTCCACCCGCACGAGCGCATCTCGCCCGTGCAGCGGATGTTCATGACCACCACCGATGCGCCCAACGTGATCAACCTCGCGCTCGACGGTGACTTCGACGACTGCCAGGCCATCGTGAAGGACATGTTTGGTGACCGCGACTTCGTCGCGCGCGTGAACCTGTCGGGTGTAAACTCGATCAACTGGGCCCGCGTCGCGGCGCAGTCGGTCTACTACGCCACGGTGCAGGCAGCGCTCGGCGGTTCGCTGCGCTTTGTCGTGCCGAGCGGCAATATGGGCGATGCGCTCGCCGGCTATGTGGCTGCTCGCTGCGGCCTGCTGAGCGGCGGGTTCGAGGCTGTATGCGCTGTCAATGCCAACGACGCGCTGTCGCGTCTGTTCAACACCGGCGTCATGTCACGCGCATCCGCCGTGGCGACGCCCAGCCCGGCCATGGACATTTCGGTGCCTTCGAATTTCGAGCGCCTCCTGTTCGAGATGACCGGTCGCGATGCCGAAGCCGTCCGCAAGACCTATGACCTCTACAAACAGGCCGGCGAAGCGCCGCTGCCGGACGTCGCAGTCTCTCGCCTCAAGTGCTCGGGCCTCTCGGCCGACTCTGTCAGCAACGACGAGACGCTGGGAGAGATGCGCCGCTTCGAGGGTGAGACCGGCTGGCTGATTTGTCCGCATACGGCAGTTGGCACGTTCCAGGCGCGTCGGTTGAAAGAAGCCGACGTGAAGACAGTCGTTCTCGCGACAGCCGCAGCGGCGAAATTCCCTGAGACGGTGGAAGAAGCGACCGGCCGCAAACCGGTCATGCCGGCGCGGGCCGAGGCTCTCTATGAGCGCAAGGAAGTGTTCGAGCGGATGGCGCCGTCGCTCGCGGCCGTTCGCGAGCGGATCGAACTGCACGCAGCCCGGAGCCGGTAAGGTGCCGCCCTCCGCGCGTGAGACTCTTGTCACGACGGAACGCCTCGTGCTCTTGCCGCCCCGGAAGGCGGACTATGCCGAATGGGCCGACCTGCGCAACCGCAGCCGGGCGCATCTTGAACCGTGGGAACCGGTCTGGCCGGACGATGTTCATTCGAAAGCGGACTGGGGCAGGCGCCTGAAGGCCTGGAAGGAGGGCTGGCGCAAGGGCCGGGCTCATGTGTTCCTAATCCGCCGGATCAGCGACGACCGGCTGGTCGGCGGGGTCTCCTTCACCAATGTCCGCGGCTGGCCCGCGAATGCGGCCAACATCGGCTACTGGATCGGGGCGGAGTTCGAGGGCAACGGCTATATGCGCGAGGCCGTCGAGGCCCTCAGCCGCTGGGCCTTCGTGATGCTGGGCCTCTGGCGCATCGAGGCAGGTACGCTTCCGGGCAACCTGCGCTCCCAGAATGTGCTTACTTCCGTCGGCTTCGAGAAGGAGGGCTACGCCCGCGCCTATCTCGAGATTGCAGGCCAGCGGGAGGATCACGTACTTTTCGCCCTCGTCAGGCAGGACCTGCAGCGCTAGATTCCCCTCATGGCGCGACCCTCCGAAATTAGCCCTCAGGGCAACTGGCACTGGAATGCTCCGGCGAAGCGCCTCCTGATCGATGTGCCGCGCGGCAGCGATCTGTCGGAACTGTCGGGCGACTGGTCCATCGACGCCCTGGAACAGATGCTGGAAGGGTTGAGCCGCGGCCGGCTGGACCGGGCATTCGGTCCGGGCGACGGGCCGGTGCGCTGCAAGCTGCGTCTGTCGAGCGGCCGCAATGTCCATCTGGTGGGCGCTTTCGTGGGCGAAAGCGAGGCCCGCGGCATGCTGCTGACGGGCGACGACCTTCAGGAAATCGACCCCAACGATCTCAATCCCGGACCGGACCTGATGCCGGTCTTCCAGCCGATTGTGTCACTGCGCAACGGTCAGGTTGCCGGGTTCGAGGCACTGGCGCGCTGGGACGATGGCGACCCGACCTCACCGCCGAGCCGCTACGAAGACGAGGCGCTCGCTTCCAACATGCTGATCCGCTCAGCCGAAGCGCTGGCGCGGCTGCGTGACGTTTCAGGCCGCGACGACCTGTTCATGCATGTGAACCTCACCGCACGGGACCTCGCCCGTGGCACGCTGCCGGCGCTCGTGGAGGCGCTGATGAACGGCTACAACCTGCCCGAACGGTCGTTGAAGATCGAGCTGACCGAGCAGGCGGCTTTGCGCGATGCCGAATATGCGCTCTCGGCAGCAATGGCGCTGAAGGCGGTTGGGGCAGGGCTCGTGCTCGACGATTTCGGGACGGGGCATTCCTCCTTCGCCTGGTTGGCAGACCTTCCGGCCGACAGCCTGAAGATCGACCACGGCCTGACGCGTCGCCTCGGCCAGCAGCGGACCGACACGATCCTCTCCACGATCACGCTCCTCGCCAACCGGCTGGGCATGACCAGCACGGCCGAGGGCGTGGAGAACAAGGAAGATGCCGCCCGCCTGCGCGTGCTCGGCTTCGATCATGTCCAGGGCTTTGCGTTCGCGCGGCCGATGGACATCGACTCAGCGATCCGCTTCATGCGCTACTGATCAGGCGTTGCCGGGATCGACCTGCAGGCGGCCCGTGTCGATGCCGAGCCGGCCGAGGGCGTGTCGCCATTTCTTTTCGTGTGCGCCCGAGAAGATGAGTTCCGGATCGAGGTCGCTGACCAGCCAGGCATTCTCGGCAAGCTCCGCTTCCAGCTGGCCGGCCCCCCAGCCGGAATAGCCGAGCGCGAGCACGCTGCGCCGCGGCGGATGTGTCGATCCCATGGCGTGCAGGATGTCCCGCGTCGCCGTCATGCAGATGTCGCCCTCGATCGGCAGGCTGGCGCCTTCGCTATAGACATCGTCCGTGTGCAGCACGAAACCCCGGTCAGTGCTGACCGGCCCGCCGTCAAGCACGAACGTGTCGGGCACGTCTCCGTCGATCTGTACGTCGAGCTGTTCGAACAGCTGCGGCAGGCGCAGGTGTTCCATCGGCTTGTTCAGCACGATGCCCATCGCAAACTCCGGAGAGTGCGCGCACACGAGGATGACCGATCTCATGAAACGGGGGTCGCCGATCCCCGGCAGGGCGATCAGGAGCTTTCCTGTCAGGTCTGTGTCCATGGGGCGCAGACTCCCTTCTGAGCTCAGGCTGGGGCATCGCGGCGGATTTGGCAAGGCGGTATTCCTTGCCTCACCGCGCCGGGCGGCCTATCTCCTTAGCCAAACCTGCAGGGAGAAAAGCAGATGAGCATCAAGGTGGGCGATACGCTTCCGGACGCAACTTTCATGGAAATGACCGCGGACGGCCCTCAGCCGCGCAGCACGGCCGAGATTTTTGATGGCAAGACCATCGCGCTCTTCGCCGTTCCGGGTGCCTACACGCCGACCTGTTCGGCCCGCCACCTTCCGGGCTTCGTCGACCACCTCGACGATTTCAAGTCGAAGGGCGTGGATGAAGTGGTCTGCACTTCCGTGAACGACGTGTTCGTGATGGGCGCCTGGGGCAAGAGCTCCGGCGCTGAAGGCAAGGTTCGCATGCTGGCCGACGGCAACGGCACCTTCGCAAAGGCCCTCGGCCTGGAGCTGGACGGTTCGGGCTTCGGCATGGGCAAGCGCTCGCAGCGCTACTCAATGATCGTGAAGGATCGCAAGGTCGCCGAACTCAATGTGGAGCAGGGCGGCGAGTTCAAGGTTTCCAGCGCTGACTACATGCTCGGACAACTTTGAAACTTAAGGGCTAACGCCTCTTAAGGAAATCAGTCCATGATCGGCGTGCCTGGGGACGGGCACGCCGATTTTGCGTCGATTTCTTATTGAAAAACGGTAATCTTTCCCCACCTTTGTAAGTGTCTGAACAAGGAGAGGGACCCATGGACGCCTTACTGACAGTGCCGGTGCTCGTCGCCTTTGCAGCCATCGTGCTGATCATCTCGACGGTCAAGCAGGTGCCGCAGGGCTATAACTGGACGGTCGAGAATTTCGGCCGTTACACCAAGACACTGACGCCGGGCCTGCATTTCATCATGCCGATCTACCAGAAGGTCGGTCGCAAGATGAACATGATGGAGACCGTGCTGGATGTGCCGCGTCAGGACGTCATCACCAAGGACAACGCCATGGTGTCATGCGACGCCATCGTGTTCATCCAGGTGGTCGATGCCGTGGCCGCCGCCTATGAGGTCAACAACCTCCACAACGCGATCCAGAACCTCTCGTTGACCAATATCCGGACGGTGGTCGGCTCGATGGATCTCGATGAGGTACTGTCGAACCGCGATGATATCAACGCCCGCCTGCTGCATGTCATCGACGCGGCGACCAATCCCTGGGGTGTGAAAGTCACCCGGATCGAGATCGCCGATCTCAGCCCGCCGGCGGACATCACCGAGGCCATGGCCCGGCAGATGAAGGCCGAGCGTCTGAAGCGTGCTGAAATCCTCACGGCAGAAGGCGACAAACAGTCTGCCATCCTGAAGGCAGAAGGCCAGAAGCAGGCCCAGATCCTCGAAGCCGAAGGTCGCCGCGAGGCCGCTTTCCGCGATGCCGAGGCCCGCGAACGTGAAGCCGAAGCCGAAGCCAAGGCAACCGCCATGGTGTCGGACGCCATTGCCCGCGGGGACGTCAACGCGATCAATTATTTCCTCGGCCAGGCCTATGTTGCCGCGTTCGAGAAACTCGCCACCTCGCCGCAACAGCGGACGGTCATTATCCCGGCTGAGTTCTCGAGCATCCTCGGCGCCATTGAAGGCATCAAAGGACTGACCGGCGCGGCGAAGGAAGCCCAGCAGCATCGCGGCGCCGTGCCGCCTACGCGCGACTGATCCCTCCCGGCATCCCGGTCTCCGGGGTGCCGGCTGACTTATCCTGATCCGGGAGACATCACATGTTGGAAGAATTATTCACCCACCTCACCGTCTGGCACTGGCTGGCGCTGGGACTTGTCCTGCTCGGCATCGAGATGATGACCGGTACGTTCGACTTCCTGATGATCGCCATTGCGGCCTGGGCTGCAGCGGCCTTCGCCTGGCTCGCGCCAGACAGCGTCGCTGGATGGAAAGGCCAGCTGGTTTTCTTCGGCATTATCGGCCTGGTCATGGTCGTGGCGGGCCGCACATTCCTGACGGGTCTCCGCGGACGGACGGAAGAACACCCGACTCTCAACAAACGGATGGCAAGCCTTGTCGGTCAGCGCGGCATCGCGGCGGCGGACTTCTCCGTCTCCGGCGAGGGCAGGGTGAAGATCGGCGACACGATGTGGGGCGCCGAGACGGTCGATCGTTCGGAGGTCATCCGCGGTGGGGACGCCATCGTCGTCGAGGGCGCGCGCATGAACACGGCCCTCGTCCGGAAAAGCTGACCGTAGGGCCTAGTGCCCGGCCTCGATAAAGGCGCGGACGTCTTTCGACAGTTTGATACCGTCCTGATCGGTCAGGTACATCATGTGACCGGCGTCGTAATAGTCGAACTGAACCCGGTCGAGCACGACGCCGTTCTTGTAGAGCGCCATCTCCGCGCCGAAGAAGGGTGTCGCCAGATCGTACCAGCCGGTGCCGAGCATCACCCGCAGGTCCGGGTTCTCGCGCATGCCCTTGCCGAGCCAGGGCGTAACGTTCACGTAGGCTGGCCAGCCCTGTTCGTTCATGCTCCAATTCCATTGTGATCCGGGCTCGCCGGTCAGCACCTTGTAGGGGCGGGTGAAGTCCACTTTCAGCTCGCGCGTCAGGTAGTCATTGATCGCAGCCACATAGGCGACATCCATTCCGTACCCGGACGGGTCGTTCTCGGGGCTGTCGGCCGTGCCTTCGCTGTCCACACCCTTGTAGCGTCCATCGAAACGTCCAACCGTGTAACCCTCGCGGCGCAGGAGCTCCTTGCGGAAACGGGTCGGATCGACGCGCAGGTTGGCCTGCTGGATCCATTCGGCCGAGACGCCGAGATAGCCGCTCATTTCGTCCGCGATGCGTGCCTCGTCGGCGGCGGGCAGGGTCGTGCCGCGGATCAGGGCCGGCGCGAGCGTGTCGGTCGCGTATTCGCGGGCGGCGGCGACGAAGGCGTCGAAATCATTGTTCCATTTCGCCTTGTCGGCCTTGCCATGGTACCAGGCGATGGCTGCTTCCGTCGGGAAGAAAGCGATATGGGCGGAGTCGTTGCCCGGTGCGAAACGGGCGTTCTGGAAGTCCAGGATCGCGGAAAGCAGGATCACGCCGTTCAGGCCGATGCCGTTCCAGCCGCCCTGCAGCTTCTCGGTCAGCGCTGCGGCGCGGGTCGTGCCATAACTTTCGCCGGCGATGAATTTCGGGCTATTCCAACGTCCGTTGGCGGTGAGCCAGATGCGGATGAATTCGGCGATGCTCTCGGCATCCTCGTTCACACCGTAGAAGTCCTTGCCCTTGGCCTCGCCGAGCGGGCGGGAATAGCCGGTGCCAACCGGGTCGATGAAGACAAGGTCGGTCACGTCGAGCAGGGAGTTCTGGTTGTCGACGATGGAGTAGGGCGGCGCACCGACGCCCGTCGCGTCGGACGGCGTGATCACGCGCTTCGGACCGAAGGCGCCCATGTGAAGCCAGAGCGAAGCGGAGCCAGGGCCGCCATTGAACACGAAAGTGACCGGGCGGCTCGTGCGGTCGGTGACGCCGTCACGCACATAGGAGACCGAGAAGATCGACGCCGTCGGCTCGTCCTTCTCGTTGCGCAGGTAGGTCTCGCTGGCGACGGTCTTGTACTTGATCGTCTCGCTGCCGAGCCTGAACGTGTGGTCCGAGGCAAAGACTTTCGGATCCGGGATTTCGGCAGCGGCAGCGGGTTTGTCCGTCGCGGCTTCTTCCGCAACCGCGGGCCCCATCGAGAGGGCAAGGCCAAGAGCAACCAACCATGTACGCATCACGAGCACCCCGCTGTTTATCCTGCGGCGGACCCTAACAGCTGAATCCATGCGGACAAGTGTGGCGGTTGCACATCGCGGCCGGTGCCGGAAACGAAAACGCCGGCATCCAGGGATGCCGGCGCACGCGTTCAGATGGAACAGAAATCAGGAAGCGGTGGGCGAGATGCCGAAGCCGCTCGCAGGGGCCGGAGCGGCGCTGGCGGAGGGTTTCGCCTCGCCGGCCGCGCGCGGAGCTGCGTCCTTCAGCGGGTCTTCGGAATGCTTCACCTGGCCTTCGAACACGGCATTCGACTGGATCTGGAGCGAGGAGTGGACGATGTCGCCCTTCACATGAGCGCCGGTTTCCAGCTCGACCTTGCGAGCGCGGATGGAGCCCTTGATGCGGCCCTTCACCTTGACGACCTCGGCCTTCACTTCGCCGGTGATATGGCCGGAAGCGCCGATCGTGATGTCGGTGGCCGACACATCGCCATCGACGGTACCGTCGATCTGCAACGCGCCCTCGGAGATCACCGAACCGTTGATCTTCATGTCGGCACAGATGATCGAAGCAGCCCGCGCGGCCGGCTTCGAAGCGGCGCCGCGGATGGCATCGACCGACGGCTGGACCTTTGCGGGTTCCGGTGCCGGGGGCGTTTCGTTGTGTTTGTTACTCTTCGTGAACATGACGGCCTGCTTTCAGGAATTTTATTGGATCATAAGGTTTGCCGTTGAACCAGACTTCGAAGTGAAGGTGGTCGCCCGTGCTTCGACCGGTTGTACCCATCTTGCCCACAAGATCACCGACCTCGACGGTATCACCCTTTTTTACAGTAATTCCGCTGAGGTGGCCATAGCGCGACCGGAAGCCGTGCCCATGGTCGATTTCTACGAGGCGCCCATAGCCCGAACGGGGCCCCGCAAAAGAGACGACGCCGGGGCCGGCCGCAACGATCGGCGCGCCATGATACGCAGCCATATCGATGCCGTTGTGCCAGCCAGGACGTTTCTTGAAGGGGTCGACGCGGACGCCGTAATTCGATGTCAGCCGGTAGGGCACGCCGACGGGGCGGCCGAGCGGCAGCGAGGAAACGATGTCCTCGTAATAGACCATCTCGGCGACGCGGGCCTGCGTCTGCGCAAGGCGGCTGTAGAAAGTGGAGTCTGTCAGCGAGAGATTGCTCAGGTCCGGGCCGGACGTGGCATTGGCCAACGAGATGAACGGGCCGCCAGTCTCGCTGCCGGCGATGATGCGGTCGCTGCCGAGGGAGGTCAGCGCGAGGATGCCGCGGGCGCGTTCGGTCCGCTCGGTCGCGATCTCCTCGGCTTCGTCGAGAATGCGCTCCTGGCTCATTTTCAGGGCCTTGACCGATCCGCGGGAGCTGGCGGTCTCGAACTGGGCGGTAAGACGAACGGGTTCACGCGACTGGCGGGAGTCGGCTTCCTCGATGGAGGCTTCGACCAGAAGGGCGGCGCCATCGCCTTTCAGCGAAGAGGTCTCGAGATTGTCCTCGCCCTTCAGCTGTTTGTAGAGGTCTTCGAGGGATTTTTGCCGCTCTTCCCACTCGACCGTTTCCTTCTGGAAAGCGTCGGTGCGTTCTTCGAGCAGCGAGCGGGAGAGGGCGTCCTTGGCACGGAGTTCCTGGACCCAGCGTTCATACTTGGCGAGTTCGCGGTCGTCCGGATTGCCGGAAATGCTGGTGCCGCCACCGCCGAGAACGAAGCTGCCGGTGGCAAAGATCGTCCATCCGGCCAGAGCGGTCGCACCCACGGCGAAGATAGCCTGCTGCCAGGGAGAAACGGAGATATAGCGGACCGTACCGCCGCTGCGATGGTAGATTTGACGCTCTGGGAAGGCCTTGTTGAAGCCCGCCTTCAGATTCGCGCTCCACTTCGCCATTCACGCCACCCGTAGACCGGAAAATCACACCCCTACTGCAGTAGACACTACAGCAAGTTTCCCAAACCCTTGGAAGTAATACATACCGATTTCGATACGCGACGGAACCCCTCGGGCACAGAATTCGTGTAAATTTTCGCTCATGAGGGTAAAAGGCTTGTTAAACATGGAAAAATCCGTGCAGCCCACCTGGATTCAAGCCCCGGATCTGACCGCGCTGAGCACTTCTTCAGCATGCCCTTTGACCCGGACTTTCGGCCAGATTCGGATTACCCTTTTGTCAGGTCCGATCAGGAAGGTTGAGCGCTCGATTCCCATGTAGGTCCGGCCGTAATTCTGCTTTTCCACCCAGACGCCAAAGGCTTCGCAAACCGTGCCGTCCTCATCGGAGGCGAGGATGAGGTCGAGGTCGTGCTTGCCCGCAAATTTCTCGTGCCGGGCCATCGAGTCGCGGGAAACACCAACCACTGCCGCACCCGCCTTCGCGAACTCGCCAGCCAGTGAGGTGAAGTCCTTCGCCTCTGTCGTGCAGCCCGGCGTATCGTCCTTGGGGTAGAAGTAGAGGACCAGCATCCGGCCCTTGAAGTCGCCGAGCTTTATCGGGCCCTGCGTTGAATCCATGCTGAAATCCGGGGCGCGGCTGCCTTCTTTGGGCCTGATTGCCATGCAATCCTCCTATGGTACTGCCCGGCTGCACTGTTTATATCAGACAGCGCGCCGGACGGGCGTGTATGTCGGGACCTGACTTGTACGGAGCGTGCCCTTGGTCCGCCAGACCGCCTCACTGATTTTTCTGGAAATCCTGGGCGGTTTGATTCTGCTTATCCTGGTCGCGGCGGGCCTGCTCGCTTTCCGGCTGGCCAGCGGTCCGATGGACCTGTCCATGTTCCGCGACGACCTCGAGCGCGCGATGACCGAAGCGCGCGACGGCCGGCAGGTCCGGCTCGCCAGCGTCCAGCTGGAATGGTCCCAGCAGGACCGGCGCCTTCACATTTCCGGTTCCGGGCTCGAAATGCTGGACGCCAAAGGCGTTCTCAGCGCCCGCGCCGAACGGGCGAACATCGTCCTCTCCGGCTCCTCGCTTGTGCTCGGCAAGATCGAAGTCCTGCGCCTCGACCTGTCGGGCGGCTGGGTAAACATCGACCAGGAAAGCCCGACCAAATGGTATATCGGCGGCGAACCCCTGCCGGAGATCCCGGCCGGCAAGCTGCCGGAGACGCCGCAGGAATGGCTGCAACGCGCGAATGAGGTCCTGCCGCCGCTCCTCGATGCCCTCAAGGAGGCAGAAGAGAACTACGCCCTCGAATATCTCGGTTTCACCGGCTTCGAGTTCCGCGTGCGCGACGCCAGCCAGGCCCCGATCCTGGACATTGCCGATGCCAAGGGGCGCCTCTCGCGCGAGCCGGATGGCCTCATGGTAACGGTTGCCGGCAGCGGCGCCGGGGCGGGCCTTCCCGGCGGGATCGCTGCGACCCTCAAGTCGAACCGACCGGATGATCGTCTGCATGCCGAGTTTGCCGTCGCCAACTGGCCGCTGGCAGACCTCGCTGCGCGTTTCGGCGCGCCGGTCGATGCTTTCGAGGGGCTGCCCACCGAGGCCGATGTGTCAGCAGACTACAGCCGGCAGTCGGGGGTGGACCAGATCGCATTCCATGCCGGCATGGGCGAAGGCCGCGTTCCGTTTGCGGGCGGGCTCGATGTGCAGGGACTCGACGTCACGGCGACCTATCTCGCGCAGGACGACTCGCTCCGCATCGATGCGACGGGTGACAAGGTGGGCCCGGCAAGCGGCTCGGCGAGCCTGACCCTGCGCAACATTCTTCAGGGCGAGCAATCGCACAGTTTCGAACTGACAAGCGACGATCTCAAACTGGATTTTACGCCGCGCTTTGAGGCACCGCTGGAACTGACCGGGCTCATCGCTTCGGGCGAAGTAGCCATCGGCACCAAGCAGATCGAGGGACTGGACCTCAAGTTCAGGAACGGCGAAACCGGCTTCCACCTGACCGGCAGCATCGGCGCGACGCCGGAACGGCAGGAAGGCGAGCCGCCGATCCTGGCAAGCCTCGTGCTCGATACCGAAGGCAGCGTCTCGAAGGACACTGTGCTGGCTTTCTGGCCGGTCGGTCTTGGCGAAGGCGGCCGCAGCTTTGCACGCGACAGGGTCGAGGCGGGCGCGATCCGCGATGTGAAGGGGCATATCGACCTGCAGCGCGACAGCTTCGGTAAGAGCGGCTACCTGCGCGACGGCGACCTCGAGCTGACCTTCCGGGCGGAAGATGCCTATGTGAAGTTTCTCTCCGACCTGCCGCCTGTGGAGAAAGGCCGCGGCAGCGGTCGCCTGACCGGGAACTCCTTCCGCGTCACGCTGGACAGCGGCGTCTACGGTGCCTGGAATGTCAGCGAGGCCTCGTTCGACATGCCGGCCTTCGATCAGCGCGGGGCGGATTTCCGCGTGTTTGCGCGCGGAAGCGGACCCGTCTCGTATCTTGTGAAAGTCCTTGCCGAGTCGAACCTCAAGCTCGATTTCGATCCCTCGCGCCTGTCCGGCACATCCGAGATGACATTCGAACTCTTCCGTCCCTCGCTTTCGGATGTGCCCATCGAAGACGTCCGTTACACCGCCATCGGTACAGTGAAAGGCGCCGGGCTCAAGGATGCGGCGCTCGACTTCGACATGACCGACGGCTCGGCCAATGTGAATGTCGATCAGAACGGGATCACAATTTCCGGGTACGGAAATCTCGGGCCGTCGCCGGTACAATTCACCTGGCGCGATGCTTTCAGCGACGGCAACAAGCCGTCCCTCCTGTCCGCCTCCAGCATCGTCACGCCGGACTTCCTGAACGAATTCGGCGTCCTCGGCCGCGCCTATCTCTCGGGTGAAATTCCGATTGAGGTTCAGGCCGAGATCAGCGAGGGCTCAAAGGTTGTCGCCGATGCGGCGCTCGATCTCGGCGAGTCCCGGCTCGACCTGTCCGAGATCGGATGGGTCAAGGGACGCGACAAACCGGCCAAGGCCTCGGTGCACTATCAGGGGCTCGATGACGGCTACACCGCGACCGTCGTGTTCCATGCGGACGACGCCTATCTCGATGGCGACTTCACACTGGGCGGTGATTCCAAGCTCGTCTCGGCAACACTGAGGCGCGCCTACCTGAAGAACAAGGCCGACGTCGGCGGCACCGTCACCCGCAAGAGCGGCACGCTCAACCTGGGCCTCACGGGCACCTATCTCGACCTCTCCGGCGCGATGCCGGGCGTCGGCGCGATTGGCGGCGCGGACACCGGCAGCAAGACGCCGCTGCGCATCACGGCCAAGGTGGACACGCTCACGCTCCGCCCGGGCCTCGACATGAGCGATGCGAATTTCTCCATGCTCTCCGGCGCATCCGGCGTGGAGACGTTCGAGGCAACCGGGCTTGGCGCCGACGGATCGGTCTTCAATGCAACGTTCGACGCGAATGGCGCCGGCGGGCCGACCATCCACGTGGCGAGCGGCGACGCCGGATTCTTTGCAAGTGCTTTCCTCGGCATCGATTTTCTGGAAGGCGGAAAGCTCGAACTCGACGGCACGCTTGCGAATGGCGATAAGCCGGCGAAGTTCAGCATCGGCATCAGCAACTCGCGCATGCGCAATGCGCCCTTCCTGACGCAGATCCTTTCGCTCGCCTCGCTGCGCGGCCTTGCGGATACGCTGGGCGGGGAAGGCGTCCTGTTCTCCCGTATCGACATCCCGCTCACGGTCGCTGAAGACCGTTTCGTGGTGAACGGTGCCAAGGCGCAGGGGCCGGCGCTGGGCCTCACCACAAACGGCTTCTTCGACTCCAAGACCAGCAAGATCGAGTTCGACGGCGTTCTGGTGCCGAGCTTCGGCATGAACTCCGCCCTCGGAACGATCCCGATCATCGGTGACCTTGTCGTTGGCCGCGACGGGGAGGGCGTGTTCTCGCTGACCTATTCGATCCGCGGCACGATGGAGAAGGCCAACGTGTCGGTGAACCCGCTGTCCGCGCTGGCGCCGGGCGTCATCCGCCGCATCTTCGAGAACCCGTCCGACACGCGTATCCCCGAAGCCAAGATACGCCCGCCGGACCAGCCGATCCCGTCAGAACTCCCGCCTATTCCGGACGAGGAATTCTAGTCCTCAGGCGGGCTTCACCAGCGCGTGGCGCTTCTTGCCTGCCGACAGTTTGATCGCGCCATCGACCACGTCCGCCTGCGACAGGGCCGCGTTCTGATCGCTGACGGTCACGTCGTTGACCTTCGCCGCGCCCTGTTTGATCAGGCGGCGTGCTTCGCCATTGCTCTCGGTCAGGCCGGCCGCCGTGAAGGCAGAGGCGACGAGGTAATTGTCAAACAGCTCCGCAGACGGAATTTCGACCGTCGGCAGCGCATCCGCGGTGCCGCCGCCTGCAAACACCGCCGCCGCCGCCGCTTCGGATTCCTTCGCCGCCACTTCGCCATGCAGCAGCGTCGTCGCCGCATTGGCGAGCGCGATCTTCGCCTTGTTGATCTCGGCGCCTTCGAGCTTTTCCAGCGCTTCGATCTCGGCGAGCGGCAGTTCGGTGAACAGACGCAGGAAGCGGCCGACATCGGCATCTTCCGTGTTGCGCCAGAATTGCCAGTACTCGTAGGGGCTCTTGCGGTCGGCGTTCAGCCAGACGGCGCCATCGGCCGTCTTGCCCATCTTGCCGCCGGACGCGGTCGTGATGAGGTGCGCGGTAAGGCCGAAGACTTCGCCGCCATCCGCCTTGTGAACGAGGTCGATGCCGCCGACGATGTTGCCCCACTGGTCCGATCCACCGATCTGCAGACGGCAATTCCGGCGGCGGAACAGTTCGAGGAAGTCGTAGGACTGCATCAGCAGGTAGTTGAACTCGAGGAATGTGTAGGGCTGCTCGGCGGCGAGGCGCCGGGCAACGGTATCCTGCTTCACCATCGTGTTGATGGTGAAATGTACGCCCACTTCGCGCAGCAGCTCGATGTAGCCGAGCTTGCCCAGCCAGTCGTCATTGTTGACCATGATGGCGTCGGTCGGGCCGTCGCCGAAGGTCAGGAACGGCTCGAACGCCTTCTTGATGCCGGCAATGTTCGCCTCGATCTGCTCGTTCGTGAGCAGGGGACGGGATTTTTCCTTGTCCGTCGGATCGCCGATCTTGGTCGTGCCGCCGCCCATCAGGACGATCGGCTTGCCACCACTTTTCTGCAGGTGGCGCAGCATCATGATCTGCAGGAGCGAGCCGACGTGAAGGCTGTCCGCTGTCGCGTCGAAGCCGATATACGCAACCGGAACGCCCGCCATGCAGTAGGCGTCAAGCTCGGTCTCATGCGTGACCTGCTTGATGAAGCCGCGCGTCTGCAGCGTCTTCAGGAATTCCGACTTGTATTGGCTCATCTTCTCGTGTCTCCGTGAAGGCAGGCCGCCTAGCACGGAAAGGGAGCCGCTTGAACACCGCGATTTCAGATTCCCTCTCAGAATCCGGGGCAAAATGGGTCGCCGGCTTCATGTCCGGCACCTCGCTGGACGCCGTTGATGCCGCGCTGATCCGTACCGACGGTACGCATGTCCTGGAATTCGGCGCCGTCGCGGAGCGCAAATACACGCCCGCAGAGCGCCGTGTGCTGCAGGTGGCAACCGATGCCGCCCGTGCCTGGAACTGGGCCGGTCCGGCGCCGGAAGACGCTTTTGCGGCAGCAAGGGCGGTGATCACGGAAACCCATGCCGAGGCCATGCAGCTGCTCCTCTCCGGCTGGTCCGGCCCCGCGCCGGTCCTCGCCGGCGTACACGGGCAGACCGTGCTGCACCGCCGCCCGAAACCGGGCCAGATCGGCGCGACCCTCCAATTGATCGACGCCCCGGCCATGCGCGCTGCGCTCGGCGTGCCGCTCGCCTGCGATTTCCGTACCGCCGATGTCGCGTCCGGCGGGCAAGGCGCGCCGCTGGCGCCGGCCTACCATTCCGCGCTGCTGGAACATCTCGGCGAAGGCGCCGCATGCGTGCTGAACCTCGGCGGCGTCGCGAACATCACCGCAAAACTTTCCGACGGAACGCTGATCGCCTTCGACACCGGCCCGGCCAACGGCCCGATCGACGAATGGGTCGAACGCCACGGGCTCGGGACGCACGATTTCGGCGGGCGTCTGGCGATGGCCGGAAAACCCGATGAGGACCTGCTCGCCCGCCTGTTCGCGCACGGCTGGTTCAGCGAGCCGCCGCCAAAATCGCTCGACCGCTACGATTTCAGCGCCGCCATGGTTGATGGCATGAGCGTCGAGGACGGCGCCGCAACCCTGACGGAGTTCTCGGCGCGCGCGGTGGCCATGGGCGTCGCCCAACTCCGGGAAGTGCCCTCGCGCGTCATCGCCTGCGGGGGCGGACGGCACAATCCGGCGCTGATGGATGCCCTGTCGCGCGCGCTGCCATGCCCGGTCTACAGCGCCGAAGGCGTCGGCTGGCGCGGCGACAGTATCGAGGCCGAAGCCTTCGCCTTTCTCGCCGCCCGCACCGCGGCCGGCCTGCCGATCAGCTGGCCCGGCACCACCGGGGTCGCAGCCCCGATGACCGGCGGCGTGATGCTGCCCTGAGGCCTTTCGGCACGGCGCTTCCGGGCCGGTGCGGTTCGTCGTACCCTTCAGGCCTCGCATCCGGGAGGTTGCCGCCATGCTCTCCAGTTCCACGAAACGGCTCGGATACTGGGCCGCCGTCTGCGCCAGCCTCTTCAGCCTGGCCTATGGCGGCGGGCAATTGCTGGAATGGGCCGGCATCCTTGGGTCTGCCGGCGGGCCGGAGAGCACAAGCACACCGGTCGGGCTCGCGCTGCTCCTGACGCCGTCCTTTCTGCTCGGTTCGGCCTTCCTCGTGCTGATGGCGGCGGTCCACGCGGCGGCCCCGGCGGGTGAAAAAGCCTGGTCGGGCGCGGGCCTCGCCTTCGCGACTGCCTATGCAACGCTGACCGGGCTCGTCTATTTCACCCAGCTGACGCTGGTCGCGCCCCGCATGGCGGCAGGCGACACGGAAGGCATCGAATACCTGGTCTTTGTGCCCTACCGGTCTTTCCTGTTTGCGGTCGACCTGCTGGGCTACAGCTTCATGAGCCTCGCAACCCTGTTCGGAGCTTTCGCGCTGCCGGGAACGGGCATAGTCGTGAGATGGGCGCGGCGCGCCATGATCGCGAACGGGCTGGTGGCGCCGTTCCTCATCTTCCAGATGTACCTGCCGGTCCTGATCTGGCCGGCCTCGGTCTGGGCGGTGACGTTCCCGGCGTCGACGATCCTTCTGGCCCGCCTGTTCCGGTCTGCGCCGTCCGCCTAGTCCTTCTCGGCTTCGAGGCGCAGCTTCTCTTCCGCGGCGGCGAGACGGCGCAGGAGATATTCCTCGCAGGACTCGATCAGCTGCTCGCGGCGGTCCACATAGAAGTGGTTCGCGCCTTTCACGGTCGCCCGTTCGATCTCTTCGCCCTTCTGGACGCGCACCTTGGTCAGCGCGCGCTCGACGTCTTCCGGCGAGGAGACGGCGTCGGCATCACCCGACACGATCAGGCCGGAGGCCGGGCAGGGCGCCAGGAACGAGAGGTCGTAATGGTTCGCCGGCGGCGAGATGGCGAGGAAGCCGTCGATCTCCGGGCGGCGCATCAGCAGCTGCAGCGTGATCCAGGCACCGAAGGAATAGCCTGCGCACCAGACATAGCGCGGGCTCTCGGAAAGATTCTCAATATAATCAAGGACGTATGCGGCATCTTCCAGCTCGCCGATGCCCTGGTCGTACTGGCCCTGGCTGCGGCCGACGCCGCGCGAGTTGTAGCGCAGAACGCCGAAGCCGTGCTTCTCGAACATCTGGTACAGCATGATCGTGATCGGGTCCTGCATCGTGCCCCCGGCTTTCGGGTGCGGATGGAGGATCAGCGCGATCGGGGCGCCTTCGAACGGCGGCTCGGTGTAGCGCGCTTCGATACGGCCCTGCGGACCCGGAATGATGAGTTCTGCCATGTCATCCTCGGATTTTCGATTGAAGGGCGGGTTGATAAGCCAAACGCGCACTGAAAAGCAAATTTTTCTGCAGGTGCGCCCGCGGCCCTCCGGGGTTATATGGGCCGTATGATCTATGCCGACCACAATGCGACCAGCCCGCTGCGCCCCGAGGCGCGCGAAGCCATGCTCGCTGTCTATGACATCGGGGCGGTAAACCCGTCCTCGGTCCACACGGCTGGCCGGGCCGCGCGCGCCGTGGTCGAGAAGGCGCGGGCCACGCTCGGCGGCGCCATCGGCAGCCGGGCCGAAGACATCGTCTTCACCTCGGGCGGCACCGAGTCCGACAGTCTCGCCGTGCATGGCGTCGTGGCGGGCCTCGGCGGTGCGTGCACCCTGATCGTCTCGGCGCTGGAACACGAGGCCATCGGCAAGGCTGCGGCCCATTCCGGCGTGATGATGGAGACGGCCTACCTCACCTCCGCCGGCATCGTGGACCTCGAAGACCTCGAAACCCGCCTGAAAGCCTGGGACCACGCCACCAAGGGCACGCCGGTCCTCTGCCTGATGCTCGCCAATAACGAGACCGGGATCGTTCAGCCCGTGGCCGCCGCCGCCGCGCTGGTCCGGGCCGCCGGCGGCCTGACGATCTGCGATGCTGTCCAGGGCCTCGGCAAGATGCCGGTAAATGTGGGCCTGCTCGGTGTCGATTACCTCGCCATGAGCGCCCACAAGATCGGCGGACCGCAGGGCGCAGGCGCCCTCTGGCACCGGGCCGGGGCGCCGCTGAAGGCCGTCCAGTATGGCGGCGGACAGGAACGCGGTCTCCGCTCCGGCACGGAAAACGTCGCCGCCATCGCCGGCTTTGCCGCTGCAATCACCGCCGCCATGCGCGATCTGCCGAAATACGAGGCCCTTGGCCCCCACCGCGACGCCATGGAAGCCCGCCTCGAAGCCGAAGGCGGCGCCATCATCGTCGGCAAGGACTCCCCGCGCCTTGCTGGCGTCTCGAACTTCGCAAAGCCCGGATTTCCAGCCGAAACTCAGGTCATGGCCATGGATCTCGCCGGCGTCTGCCTCTCCGCAGGCTCGGCCTGCTCCTCCGGCAAGGTAAAACGCAGCCTTGTCCTAATGGCCATGGGCGCAGACGACGCCCTTGCAGAATCGGCAATCCGCACCAGCTTTGGATGGAGTACACTGCCGTCGGACTTTGACGGCGTGGCCGATGCGTGGCTGAAGGCGGCCCAGCGCATCATCGCGAAGGAACAGGCGTAATGGACTGCTGCGGCGGATCAGACGAGCACGAAGAAGACTGCACGGAAGTGACGGTCAAGGAAGGCATCGACGCGAAGACCATAGAGGCCGCCAAGCGCCTTGAGTCCGAGAACTATTCCGCCGGCTTCTCCACCGCCATCGAGACCGAGTTCTCGCCGAAGGGCCTGTCGGAAGACACGATCCGCTTCATCTCGGCCAAGAAGGAAGAGCCGGAATGGCTGCTCGAATGGCGCCTTGCCGCATATCGCCGCTGGCTGACCATGGAAGAGCCGACCTGGGCCAAGGTCCGCTACACGCCGATCGACTACCAGGCCTACTATTACTATGCCGCCCCGAAGATGGGCGCGAAGTATGAGTCCATCGACGACGTTCCGAAGGAAATCCTCGAGACCTATGAGAAGCTCGGCATCCCGCTGCGCGAGGCCGAAGTGCTGCTGGGCGTCGAAGGTGCGGCCGAGACCGCTGCCGCCGCCCGCGAGAAGCCGCGCGTCGCCGTCGATGCCGTGTTCGACTCCGTCTCCGTCGCCACCACGTTCCGCAAGGAACTGGAAAAGGCCGGCGTGATCTTCATGTCGATTTCGGAAGCCGTGCGCGAGCATCCGGAGCTGGTGAAGAAATACCTCGGCAGCGTCGTTCCGCAGTCTGACAATTTCTTCGCGACGCTGAACAGCGCCGTCTTCTCGGATGGCACCTTCGTCTACGTGCCCAAGGGCGTCCGCTGCCCGATGGAACTGTCGACTTATTTCCGCATGAACGCGGAGAATACGGGCCAGTTCGAACGCACGCTGATCGTGTGCGACGAGGGCGCCTACGTCTCCTACCTCGAAGGCTGCACCGCGCCGATGCGCGACGAGAACCAGCTCCACGCCGCCGTGGTCGAGCTGGTCGCCCTCGACGATGCGGAGATCAAGTATTCCACCGTCCAGAACTGGTGGCCGGGCGACGAGGACGGCAAGGGCGGCATCTACAATTTCGTGACCAAGCGCGGCGACTGCCGCGGCGACCGCTCGAAAATCTCGTGGACACAGGTCGAGACGGGCTCGGCCGTCACCTGGAAATATCCGTCCTGCGTCCTTCGCGGCGACGACAGCGTCGGCGAGTTCTACTCCATCGCCGTCACCAATGGCCGCCAGCAGGCTGACACCGGTACCAAGATGATCCACCTCGGCAAGCGCACGAAGAGCCGGATCATTTCCAAGGGCATCTCGGCCGGGAAATCGGACAACACCTATCGCGGCCTCGTCTCGATCAACAAGCGCGCCGAGAAGGCCCGCAACTTCACCCAGTGCGACAGTCTGCTGATCGGCGGCCGCTGCGGCGCCCACACGGTGCCTTATGTCGAGAACCGCCGCGCCGACGCGCAGCTGGAGCATGAGGCGACCACGACCAAGCTCTCTGAAGACCAGCTCTTCTACGCCCGCCAGCGCGGCCTCGGCGAGGAGCAGGCGGTGGCCCTCCTCGTCAACGGCTTCGTCCGCGAAGTCCTGCAGGAACTGCCGATGGAATTCGCCGTGGAAGCCCAGAAACTCCTCGAAGTGAGCCTTGAGGGAAGCGTTGGGTAAGCGACCGGAAAAACGTCCCTACGAATATGGTGCCTCGCCGGAGGCACAACCCCGCTTCAGCCGGAGCTTCATGACCCGGGGCTTTCCACAAAACCGGGCGGCGGTCCTGTTCCTCCTGAAGTGGGCATATGCCCCCTTCATCGCCTTCATGTTTCTTGGGAGCCTCCCGATCCTGATATTTCCACACTCCGAACTCGCGAGGGAGATATCAGGCTTGCTCATCTGCCTCTGCGTGATCCCACATTCTATCTGGGTTATTGGGCGTATCAGCGAATATCTGGATTGAGTTTCAAGGGTGAGGGCGAGCAGAACCTGCTATACCTGCCGCCATGACCGACTCCGCCGCCTTCACCCAATGGCTCGCCGCCTATGGTGCGGCGCTTTCCGAATCTGATTGGCCTGCCTGCGCGAACCTGTTTTCGCCGGATGCCATCTTCCTGCCAACGCCCTTCGACAGTCCCGTACGTGGCGGGGAGGCAATTGCGGCCCGGCTGAGCGCCTTCTGGCGCCGGTTTGATGGCCTCTCGGTCAACATGGATGGAGTCGGCCCCGGCTGGGCGCATTGGACAGCCGCCGGTCGTCTCGATGCCCTGGGCGAGCCCTTCCTGTTCGACGGCATCCTGAACGCCGAATTCGGCCCGGACGGGGCCTGCACGCGGCTGGTCCTCTGGACCGAGGCCCTCTCGCCCCGCGAATCCGACATCCTGAGTGACCGCGACGCCTGAATTTCCAGCATTTCTCAAGCTTCGGAATAGGCGCAATCCCTGTCCTAAGGGCTTTCCCTTAAGCCCGGACGCGCCTACATCCGCCACATGTTGAAGATTGAGAACCTGACCGCCACCGTGGGCGAGGCCGAAGCGGCCAAACAGATCATCAACGGGCTGACCCTTGAGGTGCCTGCCGGTGAGGTGCACGCCATCATGGGGCCTAATGGCGCCGGCAAATCCACCCTGTCCTACGTGCTGACAGGCCGTGTAGGCTATGAGGTCACCGGCGGCAGCGCCACGCTGAACGGCGAGGACATCCTTGGTATGGAACCGGAGGAACGCGCCGCCAAGGGCATGTTCCTGTCGTTCCAGTACCCGGTCGAGATCCCCGGCGTGCCCGTCATGACTTTCGTGCGCACCGCCATGAACGCCCAGCGCAAGCTCCGCGGCGAGCCTGAGATTTCCGCGCCGGACTTCATCAAGCGCTCGCGCGAAGTGGCCTCCAAGCTCAAGCTCGACGCCGAGATGCTGAAGCGCCCGGTGAATGTTGGCTTCTCCGGCGGCGAGAAGAAGCGGCTCGAAATCTACCAGATGATGATGCTGGAGCCGAAATTCCTGATCCTCGACGAGACCGATTCCGGCCTCGACATCGACGCGCTGAAGACGGTGGCCGAGGGCGTCAACGCCATGCGCGCGCCGGACCGCGGCATGCTGGTGATCACGCACTACCAGCGGCTGCTCGACTATATCAAACCAGACAAGGTTCACGTTCTGGCCGCCGGCCGGATCGTGAAGACCGGCGGTCCGGACCTCGCCCTCCGTCTCGAAGCCGAGGGCTATGACGGCGTGCTGGGAGAAGCGGTGTGAGTACCGCCCTGCGCGACCTGATTGCCAACCCCAACGCGGCGGAACTGGAACTCGTCGCGCGCTATGCCATGCTGCCTCAGGACGCACGGCGCGAGCGGGCCTTCGAGGCGTTCGCGAAGCAGGGCCTCCCGCACCGGCGGATCGAGGGGTGGCGCTGGACCGACATCAAGGCCGCACTACCCGTCATCGAAACCCCCGCCACGATCACCGTTGCCGACACCCTGGTCACCGACGGCGCCCTCATTTTCTCCTTTACGCCCAACGGGTTCACCTGGCCTGACACGCTGCCGGACGGCCTCCGCGTCCTCGCCAAACCCGAGGCCCAGGCTTTCGGCGGATCGGAGACCATGCCGCTCGGCGCACTGGCCGCGGCCCTCTCCGGCGGCAAGACCAAGCCCGGCACGCTGATGATCGAGGTCACCGGCACCGCGCTGCCGCGGCTCCACTTCCGCTTCTCCGGCGCCGGCGAGGCGAACTTCGCCCGCATCCAGATCCTACTGCGGGACGGGGCCTCGCTGGAGGTCAGTGAGTCCTATCTCGGCGGGGCCGGCTTTACGGCGTCCCTCCTGGAATATTCGCTGCAGAACGGCGCACGCCTGAACCGCACCATATACCAGCGCGGCACCACGGCTGAAGTGCTGGCCGCGACGGCTTCCGTCCAGCTCGATGAGGGCGCTGACTTCACCCAGACCGTGCTGGCCTTCGGCGCGAAGCTCGCCCGGATCGAGACCCGCGTCATGCACCAGCAGACCGGCGCGAAGGCGACGCTAAATGCGGCCTATCTCTGCGCCGCCGGCCACCATGCGGACCTGACGACCGAGGTACGCCATGGCGCGCCCGCCTGCGTCACGCGGCAGGTCACCAAAGGCGCCGTCCTCGACGCCGGCCGCGGTGTCTACCAGGGCAAGTTCCTCGTCCCCCGCAATATCGGCCAGAAGACCGACGCGGACATGCAGCACAACGCGCTGCTGCTGGAAGAGGGCGCCGAAGTCTTTGCCAAGCCCGAACTCGAGATCTACGCTGACGACGTGGAATGCGCCCACGGCAACACGTCCGGCGCGCTGGATGCGAACCAGTTCTTTTACCTTCGCCAGCGCGGCATTCCGGAAGCGGAAGCGCGCGCGCTGCTGACGGAAGCCTTCATCGCCGAGGCGCTGGAAGCGGCCGGCGATCTTGAAGATGTCCTGCGCGAGCAGGCGCGGGCATGGCTTGCCCGATGACCCGTCCGATCGATCTCGCCGCCATCCGCGCGGAATTCCCCATCCTCTCCCGCGAGGTGAACGGCCATCCGCTGGTCTATTTCGACAATGCGGCCAGCGCGCAGAAACCGAATGCGGTGATCGACGCGATCGCGAACCAGTCCCGCACGGCCTACGCCAATGTGCACCGGGGCATCCACACCCTCTCGAACGAAGCAACTGAGGCCTATGAGGCCGCACGCGGCAAGGCGCGGGCCTTCCTGAACGCGCCGGCGCCCGAGAACATCCTCTTCACCAAAGGCTCGACCGAGGGCATCAACCTCGTTGCCTCGGCGCTCGCGGGCGAGATCCATGCCGGCGACGAGATCGTGCTCTCGGTGATGGAGCACCATTCCAACATCGTGCCCTGGCACTTCCTGCGCGAGCGCCATGGCGCTGTGCTGCGCTGGGTCGGCCTCACCGAGGACGGCGCGCTCGACATGACCGCGCTGGCGGAAGCCATCGGGCCGAAGACGAAATTCGTCGCCATGACGCACATGTCCAACGTGCTCGGCACCGTGACCGATATGGCGGAGATCGTGCGCCTGGCGCATGCAGCCGGGGCGCAGGTGCTGGCCGACGGCAGCCAGGCGGCCGTCCACGTGCCGGTGGATGTGCAGGCTCTTGGCGTCGATTGGTATGTCATGACCGGCCACAAGCTCTACGGGCCGACCGGCATCGGCGTCGTCTATGGCACCGCTGAAGCGCTGGACCGGGCGCGGCCCTATCAGGGCGGCGGCGAGATGATCGAGATCGTCACCCGCGACCGGGTCACTTACAACACGGCCCCGCACAAGTTCGAGGCCGGCACGCCGCCGATTCTCGAAGCCATCGGTCTCGGCGCCGCGCTCGACTGGATGCGCAGCTTCGACCTGAGCGAAGTTCATGCCCACGAAATGAGCCTTTACCACCGTGCTGTAGAGGGCCTGCGTGGCATCAACGGGCTGAAGATCCATGGCGAGGCGCCGGGCAAGGGCGCTGTGCTCACCTTCAGCCTCGAAGGCGCCCACCCACACGATGTGGCGCAGATCCTGGACCGCTACGGCGTCGCCATCCGGGCAGGCCACCACTGCGCCCAGCCCCTGATGGAACATCTCGGCGTCCCCTCGACAGCGCGGGCCTCGTTCGCCATCTACAACACTCTGGCTGAAGTCGACACCTTCATCGAAGCGCTCGCCAAGGCCCGGAAAATGCTGGTATAGGTTCCGTATATGGCTGACGACCTGACATCCCATGACCTGCTCGGTGCGCGCGATCCTGCTGCGCCGTCTGCGATTCCGCAGGATGAGCTGGACCGTATCACCGACGACCTGATCGCGGCCTTCAAGACCGTGTTCGACCCGGAAATCCCGGTCGACATCTACGAGCTTGGCCTGATCTATAAGGTCGACATCGACGACAACCGCAAGGTCGATATCGAAATGACCCTGACCGCGCCGGGCTGCCCGGTGGCCGGCGACATGCCCGGCTGGGTCGAGAATGCCGCGCGGGGCGTGGAAGGCGTTCAGGATGTGGAGGTCCAGCTGACCTTCGATCCGCCCTGGGACGCTTCGCGCATGTCCGATGAAGCGCGTCTTGCGCTGAACATGCTGTAATTGAACGGAAAGGGGCGCGCCCCTATCTCTTGACCATGGCAAGACGACCCAGACCCAAGCCTGTGAGACTCACTGACGCCGCTGCAGCGCGTGTGAAGGAGATCATGGAGGAACGCGGCGCAGGCTACCTGCGCGTTGGCGTGAAAAATGGCGGCTGCGCCGGCATGGAATACGTCATGGACTATGCCATGGCGCCTGAGCCGCTGGACGAAGTGGTCGAGGACAATGGCGTGACGATCCTGATCGACGCCAAAGCCGTCCTGTTCCTTCTGGGCAGCGAGGTCGATTTCGAGATGACCCCGCTGCACGAGAAGTTCGTGTTCCGCAACCCGAACCAGACGGACGCCTGCGGATGCGGCGAGAGCGTCACGATCGTCCCGGCCGCGGCCGACTAGACCGCCTATCTCGATTCCAGCTCAATCGCTTCGGCCCGGTCGAAGATTGACGAGTCGAACGTGCCGCCATTGGTGACCGGGCATGTCTTGGCAAACGAGATGAAAACCTTGTCCTTGGCAGGCAGGTCCAGATCGTGCGTCTTGCCCTGGAATTTCAGTTTCACTTCGGCTCCCGTGACGACCGCATTGAAAATGCGCCGCGGAACGGCGTTGTTGAACGGGATGATCTTGGTGGAGTCGGGGTGGTACTGGAACCGCTCGGCTTCCTTCTTGCCGCCAACTGTCAGGATGCCGGACGCGGTGAGGATGCGGGGCGAATGGTCAGGATTGTCGGTGTAGCGGTTTTCCGGATCGATCTGGAAGCCGAGGGACAGCGTGTTCTGGCCCTTAGAGTTCGTCTGACAGTTCAGGATCGTCACAGGCCCGGTCCCGCCCGCCGACCGGATCATCCGCGAAAAGCTGTAATAGTCGGTGCCGTGACCGGCATCGGATGAGTCTACCCGCCAGATCCGGTCAGGCTCCTGTTCCCAGTGCCGGGCAGGGGCGGCAGAATCCGCCGCTTCCGTCTCCGCGCTGGCGGCCGGCACAGCCATGGTGGCCAGAAGCGCGGCGGCCGCGATCGTCCGGACGTGTGGAATCATGGGTGGGCTCCTCCGTTTGCCACGACAGGGAGCACACTCCGGCAGGTGGCGTCAACGAGCACCCTTCGGTTGCTCATCGACGCCACGACCCGGGATCAGTTTCCGGATTCTCCCCGCAGCGCTTTGCAGGTCTTGGCAAAGGCCTTGAAGGTGCCGTTCGGGGCGGGCAGCTGCGACTCCACCGTGCCTTCCCGTTTCGTCACGAGGGTGAGCGGTTCACCGAGAACAGCCGAATTGAACACCTTCGCCGCCACGTTGTGCGACTTGGTCTCGATCGACTTGATCGCGGGGATATAGCGGAACATTGCCTCCGTGGCCGCCGCGTCGCCGACCTGCACGCTGACTTCCGTCGTGCGCGAATAGGCGGAGTTGCGTGCGAGAAGGTCCGGCAGCGATGCCGGTTCGAGCGACAGGAGCGCCCGCATCTGGCCCTGGCCGTCGCATACGAGAAATGCGCCCGTTTCGTCTGCGCCATCGGTGTAAATAGCGAGAGGTGAAGCTTCGTCCTGACCTTTCCAGGTGGCCCATTCGGCGGCCGAGGCAGGGAGGGCGGCGGACAGGCCAGCCATCACAAGGCAGGCGGTCGCCGGTGCGAAAATCCGTTTAAAAGTCATCTGTCTGATCCCGTTTTTGCCCCCGGGATCACCCAAGCAATTATTGAATATCAATAATTACTCATCGAGTAAAGATAAATATTTGGAAATGTTTGAATTGGACCTGCTTTTTGAATGATCAGGCCTTGGCATAGGCAGCAGGGTTTTCCGGCGTCGGCTTGGCTTCCATGCCGTGCGGCGGGTCCGGGATCAGGACGGCTCGTTCGACCGGGGTGCCGCGACCTTCGGCAACCAGTTCGGCCGTGCGCTGTTCAACAGCTTCGGTGAGCCGGGCCAGGAACTCGTCCTTTGGCAGGTCCCATGAAATCGGCTCTAGGAATTCGATGATGGCCGTGCCGGGACGCTTTTCCTTTTCCTGTTGCTGCCAGTAGACGCCGATATTCGTCGCAACCGGAACGACGGGAGCCTGCATCGCCTGCGCCATGTGCCAGACGCCGGGCTTGTAGCGGAAATGGTACCCGACCGGCGCAAGGTGGCCTTCCGGGTAGATCAGGATGCGGCGGCCGTCGTCGCGGGCACGCTCCATGCCCTCCCGAAGCGAAGCGGCCTTGCGGTCACCGCCGCCGCAGGTGTCGATCACGATGGCGCCCAGTTTGCGCAGGATGCCGCCCACAAGCGGAAATTTCTCGAGGTGGTCGCCCGTCACGAACGCGAGGTTGTCGATCTCCGGATAGACGAGGAACCCGTCGCCCCAGCTCTGGTGCTTGCCGGCCACGATGAAGCCGCCTTCCGGAAGATTGCTCCGGCCACGGACTTCCTTTCGGATGCCGCAGATGAGCCGGAGGCTCATGTTCACGGCCCGCGTGTAGCTGCGGATGATCATCCGCACTGGCGTGTGTCCCGGCAGGATCAGGAAGGGGACCGAGACGAGAACGTAGACGGTCGACAGGATATAGTAGACGATCGTGAACAGGGTTCCGCGCATGGCGAATGTCCTTTCTGCTCGTGAATCTGAATTGGGGTCAGCCGGCTTTGAGGACGGCTACGACTGCATTCGCCATTGCCTCGGCGTGGTGCGATAGCGGTCCGGGTAGCCGGTTGTAGATCTTGTTCTGTCCGGCCTGCATGACCACGCCCAGCGCCATGGCGGCTTTCAGGGCAGGGTCGCCTTTCGGGATGTGGCCCTCTTTCATCAGGCCGTCGATAATCCGTTCGGTAATCGAGACAGGGTCGTCCTCGCGGCGTTTGTCGTAGGGCAGATAGCGGTTCAGGGAGACGAGATGGAAGGAGAAGAGGAGGAAGTCCTCGTCGGCGAGTTCGCAATAGGCCTTCACGGCGGCGCGGATCTTGTCTTCCAGCGAGCCAGGGCCGGACAGGGCCTCCTGCATCATCTGGCCGAGCCGGTTGTGCGTCTCCATGAACAGGCTGAGGGCGAGCTCATCCTTGCCTTTGTAGTGACGGTAGAGTGCGCCCTCGGATACACCGGCCTTTTCAGCGATCTCGCGTGTCGTGGCGGCGTCGACGCCCTCGTGAACGAACAGTTTCAGGGCTGCACGTTCGATCTTCGGCCGGGCATTGCGCGCGCGGGGCTTTTTATCGGCGCCCTTGGATGCGGCTGCATTTCTTGTCATACCTGAACTCCTCGCTCGCAGAGGGAGTTAGCACGCGAGCCAAACAAATGCAAGTGATCATTCACTAACTAATTTGAGACGCATGAACGGCAACGCGCAGAGCGGGGAGCTAAGGGACGAAATGAGGAGTTTTCTGGCGCGCGAAAGTGCTGGGGGCAGCGGTTGTCGACAGTCAGACGCTGACCGAGTGGTCGTACGAATCCCGGGCGCACCGATGCGTGGACCGCTACGGCCTTTTGCGGTCCGGATTGTCGAGCGTCTCCGAGACCTCAGGCCTTGAGGTCGATGCGGTAGCTTTCGATAACCGTATTGGCGAGCAGCTTCTCGCACATTTCCTTCACGCGGGCATTGGCGTCGGCTTCGCTGAGCCCCTCGTCGAGGTCCAGTTCGATCACCTTGCCGATCCGGGCACCTTCGACTTCCTTGTAGCCCATGCGGGCCAGTGTGTCGGCCACAGCCTTGCCCTGCGGGTCGAGGACGCCATTCTTCAGCGCAACATGTACAACGGCTTTCATCAGGCGATCTCCTGGACGTGGGTAACGAGTCGCGCCCCGTCTAACGCAATTGGGACGCTATTGGAACATGGGCAACGGCAGCCGGGCGTTGAAGCGTCTACTTGCCGCCGTTGAAGCTGACGACGTTGTCCGTCTCGCCGGATTCCTTGATGATGCCGAGGCGGCGGGCGACTTCGGCATAGGCCTCGGTGACGCCGCCAAGGTCACGGCGGAAACGGTCCTTGTCGAGCTTGTTGCCGGTCTCGAAGTCCCACAGGCGGCAGGAATCGGGGCTGATCTCGTCAGCCAGCAGGATGCGCGGGATTTCCGCGTCGCCTTCGAAATAGCGGCCGAATTCCAGCTTGAAGTCGATCAGGCGGATGCCGACAGCGGCAAACAGGCCGGACATGAAATCGTTCACGCGCAGGGCGAGGGAGATGAGATCGTCATATTCCTGTGGCCCGGCCCAGCCGAACGCCGCGATATGTTCCTCGGTCACCAGCGGATCGCCCAGTGCGTCGTCCTTGTAGTAGAACTCGACGATCGGGCGGGGCAGGACCTGGCCTTCCTCTATGCCGAGGCGCTTGGACAGCGTGCCGGCCGCCACATTGCGGACGACCACTTCGAGCGGAATGATCTCGACCTTCTTGATCAGCTGCTCACGCATGTTGAGGCGGCGGATGAAGTGGGTCGGGATGCCGACGCCGGCGAGGCGGGTCATCATGAACTCGCTGATCCGGTTGTTCAAGACGCCCTTGCCGTCCAGGACTGCCCGCTTCTGCGCGTTGAAAGCGGTGGCGTCGTCCTTGAAATACTGGATCAAAGTGCCCGGTTCAGGACCCTCGTACAGGATCTTGGCCTTGCCTTCATAGACGACGCGCCGCTTGTTCATGGAATTTCCCTTTCATGGGCCGAAGCGGCCACCACGAGCACGGAATCGCGGTAACCCCCCTAAGCCGCCCCAATTACGCCAATCCGTCGCAAGAAACAATTATTGCGCACACCTCACTGGGAACTCTATATCGCCCCTAAGTTCAAGATACGGGAAAGGTCCGGAGATGAGCACATTCAATGATCGTGAACGCGCCGAAGAAGCACGGTTTGCGCTCACCGAGGAACAGCAGTTCAAGGTCAACAACCGCCGTAACAAGCTGCTGGGCCTCTGGGCTGCCGGCCTGATGGGCATGGGCGAAGACGACGCTGAAGCCTATGCGAAGACGGTTGTCCTGTCCGATCTGGAAGAAGCCGGAGACGAAGACGTGTTCCGCAAGGTCCGCGGCGACCTCGACACGGCTGGCACCGGCACCAGCGACGCCGAAATCCGCGAGCAGATGGCCCTCCTTCTGCCGGAAGCCCGGTCGCAGGTTCTCGGCGAATAGGCCGAACCGGAAACCGAACCGATAAGTGGCGCCGCTCCGAAAGGGGCGGCGCCGTTCGTTTGGATCATGGTTACCAAAGCTAAAGCATTGGATCGTATGGAGGTTCCCGGGAGTGGGAGGAGTATACGGGCTTGGTAGGATTACATCCGCCGCCTCGGTTCGATCAGCAGAAGAACGAGGTGCTGCAGCGCTATCGCATCCTGAACGGTGCGGAGATCTATTTCGCAGACCAGATCGCACGGACCGCCGCGCTGGCGTTTGACGTGCCGATTGTTCTGGCCGTCCTCAACGAGCGCTACCGGACCTGGTACCGGTCGTCCCACGGTGTCGGTCCGGACACTGCCGAGACGCTGCTTTCCTTCTGCGCCCGGGCCAATCTGGCGGACGCGGCTTTCGTGATGACGGATGTCCGCGAGGAGGAAATGTTCGCGTCCGAGCCCGCCGTGACCGGGGCCCCGAACCTCGTGTTCTTTGCCGGCGCGCCGCTGCACGATCCGGATGGCAAGCGCTTCGGCACGCTCTGCCTTCTGGACCACAAGCCGCGGGACTTTTCCGAGCAGCAGCTCGAGACCCTCAGGAATTTTGCCGGCATCGTCAGCCAGGATATCTGCGTCCGCAGCGCCGCCCGTTATGCCGTGCGCGACCTGATCGAGGCCGAGCACGACAAGTGTGACCTGTTCGACCAGGCGATGACGGACCCGCTGACCAAGGCTCTGAACCGCCGGGCCTTCTTCCGCTTTGCCGAACGCGAAGTGCTGCGCGCGGCACGCTATGGCAATCGCGTGTCGGCCCTGATGATCGACATCGACCACTTCAAGAAGGTCAATGATGTGCACGGGCATGCCGTGGGCGACGAGGTGCTGACGGGACTGGCGCAGCTGGTCACGCAGACGATCCGGGAAGGCGACCTCTTCGGGCGCCTTGGCGGCGAAGAGTTCGCCATGGTGATGCCCGAGACAGACCTGCGGCGCGCCGCCATGCTGGCTGAGCGCCTGCGCGTTGCCGTCAAGGACCTGTCATTTCAGGGCAAGGACGGAGTATTCGGGATCACGGTCAGTATTGGGATCAGCGAGCCGGAATTCACCGACATCGACATCCTCCCGGCGCTCGAACGGGCCGATCTCGCGCTCTACCGGGCAAAACGGGACGGCCGCGACCGGGCGGAGATCGAGCTGCCGGTGCAGCGGGGCAATGTGATCGTGCCGCGCCAGTGGGAAACGCGTCAGGCTGCGATTGCCTGACGGCGTGCCGCGCTATTCCTTGAGGGGCGCTGGGAACTGCGTCCCCGGCTGGAAGATGTCGGCGCAGCGGCGCGTGTTCTGGTTCAGCGGCGTGTAGGAAATGCAGGAATAGTAAGCAGAGCCGCGGTCGCCGAAGTCCGGCGCGCCGTGCCATTGGCGCAGGGCCGGAATGCCGGTCCAGTTGCTGATGTAGATGCGGCTGGGCTTCGTCGGAATGTTCGGATCGCCTTCCGGCGTGCGGTAGAGGAGCTTGCCGTCGACGTACCAGCGGATGCCTTCCGGGGTCCAGTCGAAGGCATAGAGGTGGTCTTCCGCCGAAGCATCGAACGGAAGCTTGATCCGGGCGTTGTGGCCCTTCCGGCCGTTGTGGAAGTAATTGAATTCCACGATGTCCGGGGAAGTGCCGACGAACTCGATGTCGATCTCGTCGTGCGGGTCACCGAAATTGGCGCCGGTGAAGGTGAAGAAGGTGGAGACCAGACCGGAGCGGTTGGCCGGACGCATGATGGCTTCGTAGCGGCCATAGCCGTACACGCCGCTCAGTTGCGCTTCGGCGAGCGCATACGGCTTCGCGGGGTTCCCGGTTTTGGTCACGTCGAGGCGGACACCATCGGCGTCGAAAACGACGTTCTCCGGGTGCCAGTCGCCACCCTGGAAGCTGTCATTGTTGGGATAGCTGGAAATGTAGAACCGGTCGGACGGAAGCCCGTTGCCCAGAAGGGTGATGAAGCCCTCGCCGGTTGCAAGCTCTGCGGACTTGGTCTCGACGCTGTAGGGACCTTCTCGGAGTGGAACAGATTTACCTTTGCCGTTAACCGAACCGGACGCGGACCAGGGCACGAACGGCTCCATGGTCGCCACGGTCGCGGGCCGTCCGGGCGCCGCAGGCGTGTGCCCGGGCTTCTTGTGGGTAACGAACAGCAGAAGCAACGCCAGACCCAGCGCAACAAGACCGGCAGCTGCCAGCAGGGCAGCGCGCGAGCGCAAGGCCATTAGGATTTGCTTACCAGTGTTTTCTGTTGAATTTGTTGGCATTCTGCGGTCCGATCTCAAATCGGAACATCGCAAGAAACGGGCCATCAACCTTGTTTGAGGGCTGCCATGTTGCGCATCATGAACAGTGGGACCGATCCGTCGGGCGTTATGGCCCAGTCGAGCGGCTGATCGTGCGGTTCGGCGGGAACGGCATCGATCTGCTGGGCGGCATAGGCCACGGCGCAAGCAAAGGCGCGGCCCTCGGATCTTAACGCGGCGAGCGCGGCGTCGTAGTGGCCTTTACCATAGCCGAGACGGTTTCCCTGGCCATCATAGGCGAGCAGGGGCGTCAGGATCAGCGTCGGGGTCGTCACTGGCGCATCCTCGCCCGGTTCGCTGAGGCCGAAGGGGCGGCGCTCCAGCGGCTCGCCAAAGCTCCACAGGCGCCAGGAAATCCCGCCATCCGGCAGCATCCGCGGCAGGCAGAGCTCGGCCCCGGCTGCGGCCAGCCGCTTCATCAGCGGCATCGGGTCCAGTTCTTCATTGATTGGCACATAGCCGGACACGACCGGGCCGTAACGTTCCAGCAGTTTCATCGGGAACAGGGCGGCGATCTTCTCGGCGGCGTCCGGGTCGCGCGCAGCCGCCTCTGCGCGGATGGTGCGCATGCGGTGGCGGAGTTGGATCTTGTCGGGCGCGGTCGAAGTCATACGGTCAGCCATAATCTGGTCTGGCCGGCGCGTCACGTCCCCGGGGACGGCGGGCGGTGATTGGTCGGAAAAGGTGCACAAGAACCACAGTCGCCGCTGGGAATATTCACTCCCGTCGACCTAGAGACTAGGTGGGTGCCGGATGAGACGGGACCACGGTCCCGCCCAGAATGCCAGCTCCCTGACGGTAAGTAAGGTCGCCGGAGATCAGTCCCGTTGCGCACGCCGCAGCCCTTGTGCAGAGCCAGATGTAGGCCCGAATGCCTCCGATTGTAAGCAGGATTATTCTGAAGGTGCTGCAATGTCGAAGGCGAGCAGGAGCGTGCGCTGCTTCGGATTGAAGTTGTCGTCGGAGACGATCCAGACACGGGTGACGCCGTTGCCGAGGTCCACGGCGGTCACGCCTTCGTAGTTGTCGGCCGCCAGCGGGCGGGTGATCAGGATGCTGTCGCCGTCCTTGCCCCAGCTGAGAACGTTGCGGCTGCCGCGGATCGGGTCCCAGCTGCGGAACAGCCAGAATGTTTCCTCGCCGGCACCGGCTTTTACGGTGTCGAGGGCGACAAAGGCGTAGCCGTCGGGGTTCGGCGCCATGTCTCCGGTCCAGCCGGACTGATCCGGCCCGATTACGGCACCGAGGGGTGAAACGCCGTTTTCCACGGTCTCGAACCCGAAGACGATTTGGCCTTCCGGCGTGACCGTGAGCGCTTCGGCGCCGCTATTCTCGTCGACCAGCCGGCCGGCAAAGGTGTCGGGCAGGGCGCTGATGATGCTCTCACGGGCGGCGGCGCCGCAGGCGTCGAGCGCGAAGGCGGAGACGCGGTGGGTCCGCTCGAAGCTGACCACGGCGAGGCCATCACGAATTGCGAGCCCTTCGGCGTCGCCAAGCGCCTTGCCCTGCAGCAGGTCGCCGTTTGCGCCGCGCATATAGGCCAGCTTGCCGGTGCCTGCAGGGACGCCGTCTTTCAGGTCGATCCAGACGAAGGCGCCGTCATCGACGACGGTGAGCAGGTTGCCGTCCTTGTCGAGGGCAATATCGGAGAGGCCGCCGAACGCAGCATTGTCGGAGGTCAGGTGCCAGCCACCGGCAAAGGTGACACCATCCGGCAGCCTTGCAGCGACTTCGTCGTCGGGGCCGAGCGTGATTGGGGTGGCGGCAACGGTGATCGTGCTGGGGGCCGTGTAGGTGGTTCCTGTCGGGCAGGACTGTTCCTTCAGTGTGCTGGCGGCGGTGTCCAGTGTCCAGGCGTGCGGACCGATCGGCACGGCGACGAGGGGAGCATCCGGCAGCTTCGGCTGTGCCGCGCAGGTTGTCAGCAGGGCAATGGAGGCAAGCAGGCTGGAACGGAAGAGCATCGGGACCTCGTCTGGAACGGCTTGATGGCCCTCACTTGCGGCAAAATCGTGAAGGGTTCGCGAACAAGTCTGGATTTCGAATGCGAACCCATACAGGAGGGACGGATGACGCAGATTCCTCTCGCCCGACGTTCGCCGGTCCCTCCGGATGTGTGCAATCTCGCCAAGGCCATCGATGTGGTCGGAGATCGCTGGACGCTGCTGATTTTGCGGGCGGCCCTCTACGGCGTGCGCCGGTTCGACGATTTCCAGTCGGAGCTCGGGTGTCCGCGCACGGTCCTGTCGGGCCGGCTGAAGAAACTGGTCGACGACGGCCTCCTGTCGAAGCGCAGCTACAAATCGCCCGGCAAGCGCGCGCGGCCGGAATACGTGCTCTCGCCCATGGGCCTGTCGCTCCGCCCGATTCTCATCGGCTTGACGCAATGGGGCGACGCCTGGCTGGGACAGGGTGAAACACCCCCGATCAGCTTCACGAAAGTGGGGTCCAAATCCGCCATTCGCGCGGCCTTTGTGGATATTGAAGGCAAGGAAGTCAGGCCCGACCAGATCCGCCCGGTCCTGCGCGGCTGATTTGTGCAGCAGGCTGGAATTTCGGCCTTGCAAACGAACACGCTATGCGCTTAATCACGCCTCTCGGCAGCCCCGGCTGCCACATACCCTATAGGACGCGGGCGTAGCTCAGGGGTAGAGCACAACCTTGCCAAGGTTGGGGTCGTGAGTTCGAATCTCATCGCCCGCTCCAATAAAACCACAAGAAAACAGGGTTCTAGGCTGCCTCTCGGGGCCGCTCCCCCTTGTTGTGGGTAATGTCCGGGGTAATGCAAACGCCGCGACGGCGACGTCGCGAGAATGAGACCACGCGCGTGAGCGGCTTCTTCGGTTCCATGAGTCTTCTCCTCTGTGGGCTGGGAGGAGGTCGATACCGCCAGGCTGCACCGGAGAAAATGAATTAGGTCCGGACCCAACCAAACAGCACTAGTCCGGCCAAGATTGCTCCGCCAACGAGCACATAGGGCCAAACCGATCCCGCTTTTCGCTTGGCTGGTAAGCCAGTGTCGGGGTGCCCATGAGCATCGTCAATGGTACCGATAAGGCGCGGCTTTCCGGTCACCGGAAGGTGTCGCTCGATCTGCTCAAACAAGACCTCCCGAACAAGGTCAGCTCGGAGATCGCCACCGTACCTTCCAAAATTCATTCGAACGTCTGCATTGAACAATCCAATTACAGGTTTGCGAAGTTCCGGATCACTCAATGCCTGGCGGCTTACGCCTTGTACCTTTTCGTAGTCGACCGCCTCCAACCCGACGGACAACACCGGTCGCGAAGAAGCTCCATGGGGGCTTTTGTCTAAGCGATAGAACACTGTGGCAGCGAATGGGTAGCTGAGTGCCAGATTCTTCACCTCATCCATCTTCAATACTTTGCTTAGCACCTCGCCCAGCACTTTCGGATTGGTTTGGAACAGCACGAAAAAGTCACCCCAGACCCACGTTTCCCCCTTACCAGTTGTGGACCAAGGTGCGGCCATTGTCGGCCACCTCGACAGTTCGATCAGGTCAATCGTGAATTGTCGGTGCTGAATTGCGTCAAGCTCCTCCGCCAGTTGCTCACGTTCAGCTTCGGCGCGCTTAAGAATGGCAGTGTACGCGCCAGACGCGGCGCTTAGCTCGTCCAATTCATCTTCGGCGCCACCTTCAAAGATCTGTATGGCGTGCTTCTCGGCAGCCGTGAGAGTTTGAAAGTCGGCCAGGCTGAACAGAGCAACCCGCAAAGAAGAAAGATCCGCGTCCGGTTTTGCATTTTTGACAAGATGCAAAATCACACGCTTCACCACCTCCTTTGGGTGCGGCAATTCTGCCTCATCACGTATTGCAGGATGGTTGGGGGCGTCCTCAAGCACATCGGCGTAGCGCTGAATAACATCGTTTGGATCGATCCCAGCCAAATCTGTACGCCCCAGTCTGCATCTTACGATAGGAAAGCCTGACGCCTTCATTGCAGCTCTACATATCAGCTGTCCAGATTGAGATGTCGAATTATACCGAAGGAGACCCAACTGCTGTGCACTAATAAGTCCTAGGTAGTTGGGTGCGCCCCCCCAATCTAAAAGCAGGCAGTCCACTGCAAGGGCAGATTATTTGCGGTCGCGCTGATCTTCGCTAGACAGATATTTAGGTCTGGATGGTCGCATTCCCCAATCTGCCAGGCGGCACAATCGGAAGCTCGGTCAACAAAGATAAACCCACAATCGGTTCGGTCGTCGCCGCGTAGGGCTGCCGACAATACGGCGCGAGCGGTTTGTAGGCAGCCGTGAACCACGATAGCGGTGTCCATGTACATCCCACCTTCTTCGTCGAGGTAATAGCCTTCCGCTTCAGCAAGAAGATGAATGAGCTTGCTCCAGTCCGGTTCCGATCCCTTGGGCGCGCCGGCAGGCTTGATGGCGAACGCCCCCGTGGCCAAGACCGATTGAAGGAAGGCCTGCTCGGTATCCTCCGGGGATTCGTGGTAGGTGCTTAGTGTGCGAAACGCGATGCGCAGCGCGTACTCTGCCAGCATGATGGCAGTGCAATCCTCGCCCGGCGCCGTCTGAACACGCTCCAGATAATCTTGGGTGTGGGCGAGGTGGCTGAGCACGTCGTGCCAATCGGGCGCGGAGGCATCAGTTGCAGCTTGGACGGTTTGGCATTCTGTGGTTGACATAAGTAGCTCCATTATTGAGCGCCGCCCACCGTGGACGGCGTTGGGCGACACTGAACGAATGAGCGCAAGTTTCCGGGGGGCCAAAACTTGATGAACCTTCCACTGGCGGAACACGGTACCGATCTTGGTCTAGATCAACCGTATAGGAATGAATTCTGAATGTTTGGACGTAAGAAGAAACCTGAGCCGAAGATCGTAGCTCCAACCGTTTCCAACAACCTGACAAAGAACGACCAGAAGTGGGGCGAGCTAAACCGAGAATTGGAGCAGTCCGCTGTGGCCAGAAAGTGGGGGTTTGTGCGCAATTGCTACCTCGGAATGGCGCAGGTGCTAGAGAAGGAAAAGAACCATCGGCAGGCTGTCCTTCAATACCTGATTGTATCGCTCTATGACGCCAACGGCCCGCACAACTGGCCCGGTGGTGATCCGATCTCGCCCGAGATGGCAGCAGAGTTTGGCATCGTAGATTTCGACGGCAAGAATGAGGTGCTTCCCGGCATCACTGGGCGCTTGCTCAATCAAGCCGACAAGGCTGGCATGTCCATCGAGGACATCAAAGAGCTCTACTTCCTCGAAGCTCCCCGCTTTCACCTGGCGATCATGCCACACTCCGTTGAAGAGTGCTGGGAGCGAATTGCCGCCGCGCTCTAGAATACCAACGCAAGCAGACTAGGTGTGTGAGGTAATGTACCGGCGGCAGTGGTCGCAGTAACGCGGACCATTGCGCGTGGTGCTGAATGACTTTTTGCACCGGAGGCAGTCGCGCTTGATCGGCTTGGCTGTGACCTCCCGCTCTTGCGACGGCGTAGCCTGCGCCGCCTCCGGGAGCGAGTAGAGCTGCCGGGGTGGTGCCTTCGCCGCCTTGAGTAGGTTGGGCTTTTTCTTCTTCGTCGGCGTCTTTGACACCTTGTAGACGTTGAGCCCGTCGCGCTTCCCGACAATTGTGACCTTGAACCCGCGCCTGCGAAGGTTCTGCAAGACCTTGCGGACCCGCTCGTCGGAGACGTCGTGCCGGGTGGCGATCTCGCGCACAGTGCTGGGGCGGGCGCCGGGAAGTTCCTCGTGCAACGTCACCGCGTCTTCTCCGGGGGGAGGCGGTGGGCGAGGATCGCCGCCGCCTGATCGGGGCTGAGCGCGGCTGTGCCGTCACCCTCCGTGAGACGACGCATCGCCCGGTGGGCGGCGCGCAGCGTCTCCGGGGTAGGTGGAGGGCCAGGGCGACGACGGCGCCGCGTCATGTGCCCAGCTTGTCCATGGCCGCGCGAGCGCGAGCCTCCGGTGTGTCCCGCAGGGCAGTGATCTCGCCGTAGTATGCCGTAAGCTGGCCGCCCGCCTCGCGGACACGTTCCAGCACCCGCTCGGCGGCGTGGAGCTGCGCGCTCTCGACTTGGGCGAAGGTCTCCTCCGCCATCTTCCGGGCGACGTCTGCCTGCTCCTTGGAGAGGCCGGACAAGTAGGCCGGGGCGGACAGGAGCGCGGCGACGCTGGCCTTGTCCTTGGCGTTGATGGCATCGCGAATGAACGCCATGCGCTTCGTGTCGGTGAGGCCCTTGGCATGGGCGCGGATCTCTGCAGCCACCGGGGTCTTGGCGGACGGGTCGGACAACATGGTCTCGACGCGCGAGGCGAGCGAGTTGATCTTGGCCCGGATGCCAGCGTCGGCTGAGTCCATCTGCCGCGCGGCGCGGGCGAACTCGCGGTCCACTCCCGCGAAGAACTGCTCCGGGTACGCCACGGCGCGGACCACCTTGCCATCGCGGACGACCTCGCGCCGGGTCTGGAACTGCGTCTCCACCTGCTTCCGGACGTCCCGCAGGTTTCCCATGCAGGTATAGGCGACGGTGAGCGCGGTGTGCGCGTCGGTGTAGACGTGCTGGCCCATCGTTCCCTGCACGTCGAGCGCGCGGGCGTGGGCGGCGAGGGAGGTGGGGTGCATCGACGGCGAGACGTCGCCGCGAATGTCGGGTGCTTCGAGCATTAGTAGTGTCCTATCGTTCTG
>Ga0209607_1000357_pt1 | contig 41516 bp, 14 predicted proteins | sample AD_UKC117_MetaG_FD_184413 | JGI IMG/M metagenome (GOLD analysis project Ga0209607, IMG submission 184413) | Active sludge microbial communities of municipal wastewater-treating anaerobic digesters from Hong Kong - AD_UKC117_MetaG (SPAdes)... | ecosystem: Engineered > Bioreactor > Anaerobic >... | reverse complement strand
GTAGGAGCTGTCCTGCGGCCCCAGATCCCAGCCGAAGAAGTTCAGCCCGAAGGTGACGTTGGTGCTGAACTCGATCACCAGGCCCGGCTGGGGTCCCGCCGACTCCGGTGCGAACGGCCGCGCGTAGCGACGGAATTCCGGCACGCGCCACAGATCGTCGACGCGCATCGATTCCAGCTTGGCCTGCCATTCGGCATCACCTTCGGCGCCATCCGGGATGCGGAACAGCTCCTTGCGCAGCGAGAAGCGGTTGGTTTCGACCTGCGGGTTGTTGAAGCCCATCTGGCCCTTGAGCACGTCGAAGTTGAGCTTCATCTGCGCCATGACGTTGGCCAGGCCCGGGCTGCCGGAGACCGGTTCGCCATTGAACACCTGGCCCACGCTGCGTTCCTTCACCACGTCGGTGAGGAATTTCTGCCCGGCCTGCGAATCCGAACCGAGCAGGTTGGTCTCGTAGTCATAGGCCGACGCGGCGAGGTACACATAGCGTGCCGCCAGGTTGAACGACTGCCGGTACTTCTGCAGCGCATCGTTGCGGAAGATGCGGAAGGCCATGTCCTGATAGCGGTACTGCTGCGTGCCCGCCGCGCCCTCCTGGCGGAAGATCACCAGGTTCTGGAAGATGCGCTGGCCGCGCGACAGCGCCGCCTTGTAATCGCCAACCAGTTCCTTGATGGACTCGGTCCGCGCGAAGACTTCCGCACGCAGCACCGGCTCCTCGCGCATCAGGGCATCCAGCTCGCCCTTGACGTTGTAGAGCTCCAGCCCGGCCTCGTTGATCGAGGTCTGGATGCCGGACAGCTCGCCGACATCCTCCTTCGCCGCATCGGTGGCGCTGCCCGCGATTTCCAGGGCATCGGCGACGGTATCGAGGGCGAACTTGGGAACGTTCGCCGCCTGGGTCACCGCACAGCGCGCCGTGGACGCCACGTCACCACCGGCCGCCAGGCCGGCGATCAGGTTCTTCGGAATGCAGTCCACCGCACCCTTGAAGGTGGTGTCGAGGAACTCGCCAACCCGGCGTGCCGCAATCGCCGAGGAGTTCATGACTTCCGTGGCGATGGTCAGGTTCTGCAGCTTGCGACGCTGGGCGATGGCGATGTTGATGTTGTTGTCCGACACATCGAAGGTCGCCTTCAGGGTGTCCGCCTGGGCCAGGATTTCCAGTCGCAGCTTGTCGTAGTCGACCAATGCCTGCTTCAGGGAGATTCGGGCCTGCAACATCTGCTGCAGGATCTGCTGCAGCTCACCCGGTGCCCGGCGACTGCCGGTCCAGGAATCCGGCTTGGTGAACCAGAAGCCGAAGTCCGGGGACTGGATCGTCGTGTACTGGACGTCCAACGTGTTGTGGAGGTCCAGTGTTCCCAACGGACAGCCGGTCTGGTCAGGCTGCGACAGGCAGGCCGTGTCGTTGTGATCCAGCGGATGCATGTTGAAGAATTCGACGCCATTCGGCGACGGCTGGAAGGTGCCGGTGAACGTCTCGATCCGGTTGATGCCCAGGTCGCTTTCATCGGTGATGCCGCCATCGAAGTCGAACGCGGTGCCCGCCAGCGTCGGCACGTCGATGTACATGTAGTGGTACATGTCGGGGCCGTCGTAGCCATCCGGATAGGTGCCGCCGGGGCCGATGTCGTCGTCGTACGGATAACCGAAGATCTCGATCAGGTCGTTGGCGTAACCCAGTTCCTCCTCGCGACCCGCCTCGAACATGTTGTCCGCATTGTCCTGGGTGCGACGCAGCTGGTTGTTCAGTTCGTTGGCGAACAGCCAGATCTGGTTCACGTTCTCCAGCGCCTTCAGCGCGCGGTCGTAGATCTGTTCGAACTGGGTCTTGTTGAAGCGATCCAGCTGGGTTGGATCGATGTCGAAGGCCACCACGTCCTTGGCCAGGCCCAACGGGTTCAGGCCGGCATCGGCCTCGTCCACCTGGCCCTGGATCGCGCCGAAGTTGGCCGCGATCTCATCCAGGCTCTCCACCGTGCTGCGCTGGATCTTCTGGATGCCCTCGTGATTCGGGTTGGGGTCTTCCGCCGGCAGGATGGCGTTGACCGTCGCCCAGTCGAAGTAGGCGCCCATGCCGGCACGACGACCCCATTCCGACATGCCCCAGGCACGCTCGGGGTTGGTGTCCTCGTAGCCCTGGTACTGCCCTTCGGGATCCTGTACGTAGTTGTAGCGGTAGGTGAGATCGACGATCTCCGCGCCGGTCCGCGCCTTGGCGGCGGCCGTCTCGGCGAACTGCCGCTCGTCGAGGAAGTCCACCTGGATTGGCACGCCCGCCACGGTAACGGCCTCCGGTCTCGGCACCCAGGAGAAGAACGGGTGGCGCAGCAGGTCGTAGTAGATCGTGGTCGCGGTGAGGTAGTGACCCCAGGCATCACCATGGCCCTGCGGGAACAGGATGCGGGCGTCGTACTCGTCGATGATGCCGTCGGAGTTCTGGTCGGTGATGTTGTAGCTCAGCGCATAAGCCACTTCGCCGTCACCTGTGGTGAAGTTCCAGAACAGGCGGTTGTAGACCGGCGCGGCGGCCACCGGCCCGTTGCTGTCGTCACGCCCACGCAGCAGCACCAGCTCCTCGGAGAGCAGCGAATCCAGCTGGTTCTGGAAGTTGAAGATGCTCGGGTTGAGCGTGAACGAACCACTGTCGGTGGTGATGCCGATGGTCGGATCCTGGGCGTCGGCATAGGCCTCGTTGCCCAGGAGGGTGTAGAAATCGACCAGGCGCGATGCCACCAGCAGGATGGCGTTGTTGGCCGGGCCGTAGTCCACCGGCGGCGTCGAGTCCACCGACAGCTGCAGCGCACGGCGCATCACCGTGGTGTAGGCCTCGATCAGGCCAATGCTGTTGATGTTGTCGGGATCGTTGTTGAGCGCGATCGGACCGCTGTAGCGCTCGCCCAGCTGCACCAGCATGCCGGCATAGGTATTGGTGGGCGAACTGTGGAAGTCCTGGACGCGGGCTTCGAACGGATTGAGGCGACTCAGCACGCGCTTCACCCAGCCCTGCGCGAGCTGCGCGCGCGGGTTGGTCGGCGTGGCGCCCGGCTGGCCTGCCCACAGTCCCCATTGGGTCTGGTTTCCGCAGGCCGGCAGGCCGCGATAGCGGGCGAGGTACCAGTTGTCGGACAGCGTCTGGATGTTGGCGCCTTCGATGCTGACTTCCACCGCACCCTGCGGGTCGGCCAGCGGCACCTGGATCCAGCCGTTGAGCTGGCCGTTTTCGGGATCCGGTGCCGGCATCGGCGGCGTGCCGTCGATGTCCGGATGGAAGTACCACTCGAACTCCAGTGCATCCGGGTTGCCACCGAAGTCACCGCTGTGGCGAAGCACCAGCTGCTCGTCGAAGATGTTCTGCGGCGACAGCACGTTGATCTGACCCTGGTAGGGCTTGATCAGGGTCGCGGTTTCTGGCGGCGGCGGCGACACGAGGCAGCCGACCCAGATCACCTCAAGGCTGACCGGCAGCGGATTCAGGGTCGGGTCGTTGTTGAAGGCGATGGTCATGTAGCCATTGCCCTGCGACAGGCCGGCGCTCAGCGCGGCGGACTCACCCACGGCCTGGAACGGTTCGAGGATGCCGTCGTCATTGCTGTCCTGGTAACCCACCAGCACATCGTCGGGTGTTACGTCGCGGGTGGCGTTGCAGATGCGCGTGCGCTCGGCGGCGTTCACTTCCGAGGAGGTGCAGATCCGCTGGATGTCTTGCGGATTGCGCGACTGCCGGAACAGGGCTTCGATGGCCTGGTCCCAGGTGCAGCCGGCGTCCTGCGTGGCGCAGTTGCCGGTGAAATCATCCTCGGCGTGTCCATCACCGCCATCGAGCTTCTTCAGGACGACGCGATCACGCTTGGACAGCACGTTGAGCAGCAGGAAGGGCTCGCCGGCGCCGCTCTCGTCGAACTTGCCGCCCAGCTGCAGCTGCTTGCTGTTGGGGTTGTAGACGATGCGGTCAGCCACCGAAACCGGCAGTTTGATCAGCCCGTCAGCCGAACCAAGGATCGCGTGGGTGCCGTCGGTATTGAAGTCCGTGGCGACCGTTTCCGGCACCACGTCCAGATACACGGCACGCGACGTCAGCGGCGCGATCAGCTGTGCCAGCGTATCGGATGGCTCCGGGTTGGCCTGCGATGCCTGCTGGTCGTCGTAGATCACTTCGACCGCGGCCTGGTTGACGATGTCCGGCAGGCCGCGCTTGGGCGTCAGCAGGGTTTCGCCACTGACCAGCTGCGGGACCTCGGCCGGCCAGGTGATGTCGTAGGCGACCTTGATCGGGTTCTGCGGTGAATCCGAACCACCCTCGGCGGCGGCCAGCCTCGGAAGCCACGGCTGGCACGCGGTGCCTTCGATGTCGTTGACATCGTTGTTGTCGATGTCGGTGAAGAAGCCGGGCTGCGCAGGGTAGTAGTAGTACACCGAGCCGCTGCCGTCGGACTTGGCCCAGAGCTGGTTCTTGTAGTCCTGGAAGAACGGCGGCGGCGGCGCTTCGCCTGCCACCTGGCCCTCGACGAAACTCTCGGCGCAACCGGGCAGCAGGCGCACCGGATACGGCGGGGAGATCGTGCGTCCCGCCACGCCGGAGAAGCGGAAGTTCTCGTAGCCGGCACCGGTTGCCTCCACCTTGAACACGCGGAAGCGCCACTGGTTGGCGTTGTTGTCGAAATACTTGATCAGCGTGTACGGGTCGGACGATGCCGCGGAATCATTGGCGATCGCGCTGCCGAAGTCCGACCGCAATGCGAACACGGCCTCGACACCACTGCCGGTGGTCGACGGCGCCATGAAGGCATGCTCGTCGTTCGGGTTGAAACCCGGCTGGTTGAAGTCGTTCTGCAGGTAGATGCGCGCGGACGGGAACGCCGTTGTCGTCAGCGGCGTCTGGCCCAGCACCTCACCACCCTGCTCGCTGGCGATGATGATGCGCTCGGGGTCATACGGCCAGTGCGGGTCGTAGCGAACCGCCTTCTCCGGCCAGTACACGCCCTTGCGCTTGCGGTGATACCAAGCGACCGCCAGCTCATGGCCCTGCTCCTGGGCGCGGGAGTCGCTGTATCGATTGACCGGAATGATGGCGCCGCTTCGCGTGCTGCGCTGGTAGGCCGCATCGGTACCAGCGCCATCGTAGTAGGAGACTTCGTTGATCACGTAGCCGGTCAGGCCGGCCTCGTTGTGGAAGGCGTCGGTGATCGGCTGGCCGATCTCCACCGACACGTTGTCGACGAACAGCGGCACGCTGTTGTACGGCAGCGAACGCACCACCTCCAGCGCCATCGGGTAGCTGGACTGGTCCAGCGTCGGTCCGTTGACGTAGATCAGCACGCTGGTGCCGCCGTGGTCGGCGTTGAAGCGACCGTTGTTGTAGGTCGCGCCACTGCTGCCGCTGGACGGGCTCAGCAACTCGAGCACCTTGTAGTTGCCGGCGGCGGGCTCGACCTGTACCGGCGTCCCGGCGACATGGACCTGGTAGCAGTCCACGTCATTCAGATCGCTGCAGGCCTCGGTCGGCCAGCGGTTGGAGCCGATGCTCGGCGCGGTGCGCTGCGAGGATTCCAGCGGCTGACCCTGCACGCGCCAGTAGACCTCGACGCGGCCGGACGGCTGCAACGGGATCAGCTTGGCGTCGGCGCCGTTGACCGGAGGGGCCCAGAGGAAAATCTTGTTGGCCAGCGCATCATAGTCTTCGCCGGCAACCTTGAAGTTGGGCACGAAGGCGTAGTTGTCGACCTTGGCCGTTGGCGGCGGCGTCAGCGGGACGCCAACCGTCCAGTGCTCCTCCTGGAAGAAGCGGCCATCGGTTCCCAGGTTGACCAGGAAGGCATCCGCGTCATCCACGGCGACAATCGAATCCACCGCGCCGAATCGCGCCTGGGCCTCGAATCGGCCACCCACGTAGACGATGCCACCGCTGTTGGCGATGGCCATGCCGGCGTCGGCGCCAGTGCCACCTGCATAGGCGGGAATATTGTCGATGGGATCGATGACGCCGCCACCGGTCACCCAGCCGCCCTGCCAGGTTCCCGATCCGGACAGCGCACCGATGAACACGTCTTCGGTATCCGCCCCGCTGCCATTCTGGGTGGATACCAGCGTGCCGTCATTACCCGGCAAGCCGTCGCCGTAGAAGGTCAGCGTACCGGCGAAGGAGCCGGTGAAGTAGGTGGTGCCGTCAGCACCAACGGTGATGCCACGGCCGACGCCGCCGGGGACGCCCTTGGCCCAGTCACAGGCGCCGATTGAGGTGCCCGACACATCAATGCTGGCGACGAAGGCGCCGGCATTGTTCGCCATGCCGCAATAGTTCGAACCACTGGCGCCAGTGCGCTCGCCGGTCAGCAGCAGCGAGCCACCGTCCGGGCTGACCGCCATGTCGTTGACCTTGAGCGCGTCGGGCAACGAAGTCGGCACGCCCAGGGTCGGCGAACCGGTCGCCGCATTGCTGAGCGCCATGACATACGGTATCTGCGCGCCGTAGCTGGTGACCTTGAAGTCGTCGACATACCACCAGTCGTAGCTGCGCGCGTCGCCCACGCGAGAATCGGTCCACGAGCCACTCGCCGAACTCAGCGAGAAGCGGAAGCGCAGGCCCGAATGGAACGCCCTCGGATCACTGATGCTGACCGCATCGCTGCCATCCTTTTCGTACAACTGCCCTTCGGTTCCCGAGCCGGCAAACGTGCTGACGTTGTGCCAGCCGCCATCACTGCCGTAAAACTGGAGCCGCAGGTCCTCACCCCAGTCCGGCTTTTCGGAGAGCTGCCCTCCTTCGTAAAACGTGCAGTTGACGTAGGTGCACTGGGCTGCGTAATAGTCCGCCGCGAAGTGTTGTGCGAAACCGCGCAGCGCCTTGAACTCAACCGACAAGGCAGAACTGTTCGCTGCGCTCAGGCTGGGGCTGCTGAGAGTAACGGCTCCGCCGCGCAGCGCCAGCATGCCGCCCGGGAAATTCATCCCGTAGACACCGAAGTTATATTCGTAGTTCACCACGCCGTTCTGGGTGATACCGCCAAAAGTCGCGGTATAACCGACCGATCGGATGCCCGTGGAGTCCAGGATGCCCCCTCGACTTCCGTCAGATGAGGACCAGCCACCCAAACTGTTGAAATTGTCGTTGCGCAACACCTGTGCGCCACCACCCGAGGAAAGCGAGCCGCCGATGTAGATGCGGCCCTGCGCGTCCTGCGATATCTGTTGGGCAAACTCAATGCCCGTCGCCGTGTTGCCTCGGTCGATCGCCCACTGCCACTGGCCAGCGGTGGTGATCTTGGCGGCATAGATGTCACTGCTTTTCTCGAAGCAGTTGCCGGCATGGTTGGCCAGTGACGGAATGCCGGTCAGGCTGGCCGCACAGTGATAGGAACCGACCAGCACCAGCGTGTCCGGCACGCTGGGAATCTGTCCCATGTCGCCTTCCACGAAGACGATGCCGCGCGCCGTGTCCGTACCGCTGCCGCTGATGCTCTTGGCCCACTTCCAGTCGCCGTTGGCGTCCAGCTTGGCGACATAGCCGTCTTCCATGCCGGCGCTGTTGAGATTGATGCCGCCCATCCGCGCCGTGCCATTGAACTCACCGACGATGTAGACGTTCTGTCCACCATCCAGAACCAGGTCGTTGACCGTATCGACGCCCTCGCCACCGGCGCCGCGCAGCCACTTGAGCTGGCCGCCCGGGCCGAAGCGGGCGACGAACACGTCCTGCAGGCCGACCGTGGACACGGTGCCGCTGGCGGTTTCGATGCTGCCGCTGAAGTGACCGGCGACGAACAGGTCGCCGCCCGGCGCGGTCTTGACGACGGTGACCTCGTCATTGCGGTCGCCGCCGAGTCCCTGCGGCCATTGGGCGCTTGCCGTGGAGGCGGTCAGCAGCAGTAGCGCGGCGAGACCGAGACGGAAGCAGTGGCTGGTGATGTGAGTGCTCATGCTATGCCGTCCCCGTTACATGTTCAGAACCGGCACCGCGGAAACGCGATGCAAGCGGAAGACGCCGGAGGTGAAGATGGCGTTCTTGTGCAGGCCGGTTATCGATTCGTGATATTCGCCGCCCAGCACCGTGGAGCCCCAGCCGGGTGGCGTCACGCCGGTGGGATCCTGGTCCGTGAAGACCAGCTGCACGTTGCGCACCACCTGGTAGGCCTCGACCCTGGGATTGAGGAACTGCTCGTCCAGGTTGTCGTGGTCGGGGTGGTACTTGTGCAGGAACGGGTTGGTAGGCAGATCGCTCTCGACCACGATGTTCCCCGAGAGCTGGTTGCCCGGCCCGAAGGCGCCGCCCAGCTCCAGCTGGTCACCGTCGAAGTCGTAGGCGACGGTGCTATAGCGCACGCCCACCGAAGCGCCGCCGCGGTTGACCGCGCCGGTGTACAGGCTGAGCAGCGATTTGTCGGTCAGCAGGACGTAGCGACCCGGCACCGAGACCTCGTCGAGGTTGGGGTCCTGTGCGCTTGGCACGCTGACTCCCTCCTCCCACATCTGGATGACGTCCTTGAGCAGGCGCACCTTGCCGCTGGCATCGACATGGAACAGGAAGCGCTGCGCGAACGGACGCCCGACCGGCGTCGGCGTGGTGCCACCGCTCTGCGCCTCGCTCACCGCATCGATGCTGATGTCGCCCACCCAGAGGCCGGCATAGGACTCGACGGCAAGCGACTGCTTGGCGTTGGCCAACACGTTCGCGAGCGCCCGCGGCGCCGTGGTCGGCTGCATGCGGTTGCCGCCGGCAAACAGCAGCACCCGGTCGCCGAGCTCGTTGGAGACCTGGATGATCTGCTCCATGCGGTCGCTGCTGAAGTCGCGACGCCGTATCGCCAATGTCACGAATGATTCACCACCGGCCTCGACATCGACGGTCAGCGCCTGCTGCAGGGCTGGCCAGCCCTTCTCACCGGATTCCGGATCGACCACCAGATAGCTCAGCGGCAGGTCGCCAGCACCCAGGCGCTGCAGCTCGAAACTGCCAGGCAGATCACTCTGGTTGCGCAGAACGATGCGCACTTCGGTCAACGCGGCGCTGTATTCCAGCGTTTCGCCCTGGTCCAGCACCACGCGCATGCGGCCCTGGTAGCGGGAATTGCCCTTGGTGTAGATCCAGTAGGCGCGACCCGACTCGATATTGGTACTGCCCGGCGAGGTGACCAGCGTCCATTGTCCGTTGCTGCCCAGCGTGTACATCGGCTGGCTCTGGTGCGCGGTGGAGGCGGAGAAATATTCGGAGAAACTGGGCGGGTTGCTGCGCGAGACCGGGAGGCCGGTCAGGGTGAAGCTGTTCGGCTGCCAGGCGATCGGCTTCAAGCGGGGCTTGCCGGTGATGGTGAGCTGCCGCGAGGCGCTGCCTTCCAGCTTGACCAGGTACGCCGTGTTGCCGCTGATCTTGAACAGGTTGCTGAGGAAGGCCTCCGGCTTCGGCTCCGGGAACCAGGCAAACCAGCCGTCGATGTTCTGCAGCGACTCCGCCGGATCGGTGATGAACTCCGGTCCGCCGTTGGTCGGAATCCAGCGCCAGACGCTGGCGACCGGCAGGCCGGCGAAGACATCCTCGATGTCCGCCTGGTTCGGCTCAAGCTCCACGTAGATGGCGTTCCACCCGGGCTGCAGCGTGAACGTCTGTTCGGCATCCGCCGCACGCGCCATGCCGCCGGCACAGAGCAGCAGCGCGGAAAGCGCCAGGGAGCTGAGGAGGTTGAATGTCCGCTTCATGTCGTTATCCCTTGGTGGGCAGCGGTGGTGGCGTGGGCGTGGGATCGCCCGCCGGCGGCGAGAGGGGTTCGATACGCGCGAGTACGTCCTTGCGCACGGCGGGCTTGGCCTCGCTGATCACCTGCTGTCGGAAACTCTGTTCCAGCGAGCGCATGCCTTCCTGGCGAAGCCGCTGGCGGATGCCCGCCTCCAGCTCGTCGAAGGAGCGCGCCCTGGATTCGCTGACGTCGACCAGGCGCACCAGGTACCAGCCGTCGGCGCCGCGCAGCGGCTCGGACAGGTCGCCCGGTTTTTCCAGCCTGGCCGCCGCATCGAGCACGACCGGATCGCGTCCGTAGCGCTCCGGTGAACCGGTGGCAATCCAGCCCACCACGCCGCCGCGATAGCGGCTGGCCTGGTCGTCCGAATAGGTCTGGGCGACGTTGCCGAAATGCACGACATCGCCATCCAGCGCCAGCGCCTTTTCGCGGGCTTCGTTGATCCGCGCCTGCGCTGCCGACCATTGCTCGTCAGTGGCACCGTCGGGCACGCCGATGCGGATCATCGCGATGCGCCGCCGTTCGGGCACGCGATAGCTGTCCACGTTGGCGTCGTAGAAGGCACGGACCATCGCATCACTGACCTGCACCTTCTCCTGCTCGTCGCGAAGATCGCGCTTGAGCACCTGGCTGGCGAGGATCTGGTCGATGGAGCGACGCACCTCGGGCAACTGGTCGATATGGTCCTTTCGCGCACGCTCCACCAGCGCCTGCTGGTAGACGATCTCGTCGAGCAGTGCGAGCTTCTGGCTATCGTCGTGGAACTGTCCGGGAATGCCGCCACCGCGCCGCCGCATTTCGGCACGGTAGCGGTCGACACTGATGTAGCTGTCACCGATCCGCGCCACCCACTGCGACGGCGCGCCCTCGCCTGTGTCCACGGGACGCAGCCACCACCAGGCGCCCACGGCACCCACTGCGGCGCCGATCAGAAGCGGTGGAATCCAGCCGGCGGCCTTCATTCGGTTTCACCTCCCGACTGGCTGCCGTTGCAGGCATCCGGATCCCCCAGCAGCGCGCATTCGCGCGGCGTGAGGAAATCGCTACCGCTACCGGTACGCGGCGCTGCCACGTCCTCGAAGCCATCCGCGAACAGGCCGCGATAGATGAGGTCCTCGTCCACCGCCACGTTGTTGGCCGGACGGAAATCGGCACCCACTGGCGTGTCGGCGGTGACTTCCTGGCGCAGCAGGATCGGCAGCATGCCGTCCGTCAGGCTCGGATCCACCGTGCCGGTAAGCCGGTAGGTCACGCGCTGGCCGCGTGCCAACACGAGGACATCCGACAACGGACTGCCGCTGCCACTGCTGCAGCTCACCCCGGCACTGGCCGTACAGGTCCACGCCGGCGACTGCAGCTCCGCCTGTACGGCAGAGGTGACGTTGATGCTGCTGACCGTCTGCGAACCGCGGTTCTCGACGATGATCTCGTACTCCAGCGCATCGCCCGGGCTGACGCTGTCCCTGCCATTGTCGATGCTGACTTCGATGTCGCCACCCGACACCAGCGTCACCGATACGCTGGCGACATTGTTCGGCGGCGCGGTGTCGGCTTCGCGCGCGGCCGCCGTGGCAGTGGCCGTGAAGGTGCCCGGCGCCGGCGGCAGACCGGACAACGCGAGCTCGAAGATGCGCACGCCGTTCGGCGAGACATCGCCAAGGTCGCAGGCCATCTGCGATGGCGTGACCATCGAGCAGCCGGTCGGCGGAACCAGCTGGACGGATGCCGAGAAGTCCAGCGTCAGCACCAGCTCGTGGGCCGTCGAGGGACCGTCGTTCACCACGCGTACCGTCAACGGCAGGCTGTCGATGCCGCCTGGATCGAACGGATCCATGCCGGCGGTGATCTCGACCCGCACGTCGTGCTGGATGAGGATGCTGTCGGTGTCGGTCGCCTGGTTGTCCGAAGGCTGGCGTTCGATGGCCTCGTCCTCGATGGTGGCGGTGACCGTGTTGACGACCGCTCCCTCGGATTCCGGAAGCACGAAGGTGTTGACCACGATGTCGAGCTGCTCGCCGGCCGGAATGGCGGCGGAGAAGTCGAGGTCGCCGGTGCCGCTGGCCGGGCAGCTGCCACTGCCGGTCGCCGCGCAGCTCCAGCTCACCGAAGCCAGCTCCATCGGCAGCAGATCCTCGATGCGGACCTGCGGCGCGTCACTCGGGCCGTTGTTGAACACGGTGATCTGGTAGCTGGTGGACGTGCCGGCAACTACCTCATCGACGCCGTTGCTCTTGCTCACGGTCAGGTCGACTTCGGCATGCACGGCGGCCGTCGGGCTGTCACTGGCGTCGTTGCCCGGATTCGGGTCGGTGGCGCCCGGCTCGGGGATCATCGTTACCTGGTTGTCCAGCGTCCCGAGGTAGGACGGGTCGATCAGCGCGTGGATCTCCAGATCGACGCTGCCGCCCGGCAGGATGTCCACCGGCACCGAAAGGTCGCCGGTGCCGCTGCCACTGGCCGCGCAGCTGGAACCGGCGGTTGCCGTGCAGGTCCAGTCGAAGGAAATGATGGCGTTGGCGAAATCATCGAACACCGTCGCGCCCAGTGCGCTGCTGGGACCCGCGTTGTCGACGTGTATCTGGTAGACGATCGCCTCGCCGGCAACCGCTTCCACCGCGCCTGACTTGGTGATTCCGAGATCCGATACAACGATGATCTGCGTGGTGTCCGTACCGATGTTGTCGCCACTCTGCGGATCCGTGCCATCGGATGGCCCGATCACCACGCTGTTGCTGAGGATGCCGCGCGCGCTCGGATCGACGGTTGCGCCGAACGTCAGGCTGCCCCAGCCGCCAACGCCGAGATCGATGCTTCCGTGTGGCTGGTCTTCCACGCCACCCAAGGTCAGACAGCGCGAAATCGCCTGCTCCTCGTAGTGATCGATCAGCCCGTCGACCGCGGACAGGGCGTAGAGATCGCCGCCATCGACATACAACAGTCGTGGCGACGTACCGGCGCCGGCCGGCTGCAGGCTGAAGCGCAGATCCAGCGAGCCGTCGCTCCAGTCACGCGCGAACACGCGCTGCATGCCGCCCGCGTCGGCCAGATAGAGCCGGGAGCCGGCGCCATCCAGCGAGATGCCGGTGGCCTGCACCAGGTCGGGGATGCCGACCTCGCGCAGCTGCCACTGCAGGCTGCCATCGGCCTGCGGCACGAACAGGTTGATGGCGGTGTCGCCAAGCACGTAGAGACCGACATCACCCGGGGCCATGGCGAAGGCGCGCGCGCCCACCAGGCCATCCATCCCGGCCTCGCCCTGGCGCCGCACGCCGCGGAACAGCAGTTTGCGGCTGCTGGCGTCGATTTCGTACCAGCTCACGGCGCGCGAGGTCCTCGCCACCGCGAACAGGTGGCGACCGTCGCGATCGATGCGCAGGTCGGCAACACCGTGGATGACGTCACTTTCCAGCCCGAAGGAGCCGATGCCGTCGCGCACCCGATCAGTGTAGGCGACGTCGCCGGTGTCCGGATCGCGGTGGAACATGGCGATCGAATCCGCGCCCGGCGCGGCCACGAAGGCCCATTCGCCGCTGGTGGACACTTCCACATGCACGCCGCCCAGCAGGCCGACAACGCCACCCTGTCCCGACGTGAACTGCTGGCGGAACGACAGGTCGCCGGTATCGGCATCAATGTCGAACACAACCAGGCTGTTGGCGGTGGAACCGGTGACGAACAGCTGCAGGCCATCCGGCGTTACCGCAACCGACGAGGCACCACCCAGTCCGCTGACGACGTCCAGTCCAAGGCTGTCACCGTCATGCAGGACCTGCAGCGGACTCAGTGAACCATCGGGCATACGCTCCAGCACCAGCAGCGCGGAGCCGGAAGTCGATACCGCATACAGCCGGCTGCCGTCGGGTGCCGAGACCATGTCGCTGATGCCGGCGATGGCGGGCTCCAGTGCGGTGCCGTAACTGCCGGCCAGGGCCAGCGGCGCGTTGGCGCTGCAGGTCCAGGAACCGCTGTCCACCTCAAGGCCGGCCGTCTCCACCGGATAGATCGGTGCCGGGTCGTCGAACAGGGCAACCAGCGCATCCGACACGCCGGCATTGGCGAAGGTGATCTCGTAGCTCAGCGATTCACCGGCCACCACTTCGTTGAGGCCGTCGGTCTTGGCCGCGGACAGATCCGGCGCCGGGATCAGCAGATCATCATCGTCGTCGGTGTTGTCATTGGGGTTGAGCTCTTCTCCGACGCTGCGCGGCGAAGCGGTGACCGCATAGACCAGATGTCCATTCGCGTTGGCGAACACGGTTCCCTGCAGCGTGATGTCGACCGCACCACCCGGCGCGATGTCGACCGTCTCACCGGCCAGTGCACCCTCGCCGGACAGCGGGCAACGCGAACCGCGCTCGCGCTGCCAGATACTGATGGCGCCAACGTCGTTGCCAAGCGCATACAGCTGACGCTTGTTCGGCGAGATCAGCATGCCGGCAAGGTTCGCCAGCTCCGGATGGTCGGCCACGCTGTAGTCGGCCAACGCCAGCGGCGAGCTGGTCTGCAGGCTGAGCAGCGAGATGCCGTCCGCCGTCACCACGTACAGACGTGACTGGTCCGTGTCGTAGGCGGTCTGCAGCGGCGCATTGAAACCGCCCACGCGCCAGTCGAGCGACAGGTCATGGCTGCCGCCGGCCTCGTGCAGACTGAAGGCGGAAACCTGACCGCCCGCTGTTGACGCAACCACGATCGCTCCGTCATGGATGGCGACCGACTGCGGATCACTCAGCGCACCCTGATCGGCAACCGGTAACTGGAAGTCTTCCAGCACGGTCAGCAGGGTCAGCGCGCCAGTTCCGGCATTGCGCTGGAACGCCGCCAGCGATGCATTGGTCGCGGCGCCGGCGAACAGATAGCTGCCGTCATCGCTCAGCGCGATTGCGGTGACGCCGTTGAGTCCGTTGATACCGGCCTGCGCCTGGCTGACGACGCCACTCTGCGTCAGTTCGCCGGTGGACGCATTGACCTGGAAGATCGCTATGGCGCTGTCCAGGCCGCCCGCGGCATAGAGATAGGCACCGCCCGGCGCGATGGCCAGGCTGTTCACCCCGCCGATGCCGCTGACGCCGAACTCGCCGTCGGTGTAGCGCGCAACCTGGGTGAGCTCGCCGTCGGTGTCGTCACGTTCGAACAGGACGATGGTGTCGGCCGCCGTGCCCGCGACATAGAGGAAACGCTCGTCGCTGCTGAGCAGCAGCTGCGATGCACCATCAAGGCCACTGATGCCACCCACCCCGTTGCTGTAGCTGGTCGGACTGGAAAGCAGGCCGGTCAACGGATCGCGGCTGTAACGCACCAATGTCGGCACGCCCGCCGCCGTGCCGGTCGCGTAGGCAAAGCGCCCTGCTCCGGCGATGCGGAGGCTGGTGTAGACATCCAGCGGATCGGACTTCAGCACCGGCATGTCCAGCGCGCCGGCAATCGGCGTTGCCTGGCAGGTCCAGGACACGTCGTACAGCGCTGCCGGCAGCGTGTCCTGCAACTGCACGTCATTGGCATACGAGGGACCGATGTTCTCGACATGGACCGTGTAGGCCACGCCGGCACCCGGCACGGCTTCCGTCTGCCCGTCATCCACCGTCACCACGAGGTCGGTTGCCGGCGACAGCACGGTGTCGCCATCGGTGGCGCTGTTGTCGGTCTCATCGGGGTCGATCGCGTCCATCGCGCTGACCGTTGCCGTGTTGACCAGGTGGCCGCTGGCGTTCTCGCCGATCACGCCGCTGGCCAGGAACAGCACACTGCTGCCAACCGGCAGGTCGACCACCACGTCCAGGTTGCCGTTACCGGAAGCCGGGCAGGCAGCGGAACCCGAGGCCGAACAGGTCCACGATGCCGAATCGAAGGCATCCGGGAAGTTGTCGATCACCCGACCACGGGTGTCACTGGGACCGTCGTTGCGAACCTGGATCCGGTAGGTCACCGTTTCGCCAGGTGCGATGCCGCCGAGTCCGTCGAACATGCTGAAGACATAATCCAGCGCGCCATCCGCGGAGGCCCGGTCGAAGGTATCCAGCGCGTCGTCGCCAGCCGACACCGAGTAGACGCGCGCGCCGTCGTGGGCCAGCGCCACGTCGCTGACGCCGCCAAGGCCGAGCACCTGGCCACCAGTGAGCGGCGCCGGATCACCATTGGCCCGACGTCCGCCGAATGTCAGCGAACCATCCATGCCCACGTCGAAGTGGACGATGGCCGAATCCAGCGTCGAGGCCACGTAGATCTGCGAGGCATCCGCGGTCGCGCGCAGACGGCTTGCACCGAGCAGCCCGGTGACGCTGTCCTGTCCGTCGACGACCTGGTCGAGGTAGCTCAGGCTGCCGTCGGTGGCGCGCCCGAAGTGGAAGATGCGACCGGCGCCGGCGGCCAGCACGTAAAGATTCTGGTCGTCGGTCAGCAGCAGCGAACGGACGCCCTCCATGCCGCTGATGGCGCCGCTGCCATCGGCGTAGCTGTACAGGAAGCTCAGCTGGCCGAAGCCGGCGCTGCCCGGGTTCGGGTTGCGCTGGAAGACCGCGATGCTGTCGGACTCGGCGCCAAGCACGTAGACGTGGCGCCCATCCGGAGCCACCGCCACGGCGATGGGCGCACCCATGCCACTGACGCCGGAAACGCCGTTCTGCAACATCTGCCGGTAGTCGAGCTTGCCGAAGTCCGCCGACAGGCTGTCGGTGTTGCGCGAGAACACGGCGATGGCGTTGGAAAAACCACCCAGCACGTAGACCTGGCCGCCGTCGCCGCTCACCGCCAGCGCACGCGCGCCGCTCAGGCCGGAAACACCCAGCACGCCGTTCTGCTCGGATTCGACATAGGTGAGGCGACCATCCGCCGCGGCGCGACGGAACACGGACACGCTGTTCTGTTCCGGACTCACCGCGTAGACGTGCTGGCCACCGCTGCCGCCGATGACGAGGTCGTTGACCGCCGCCAGGCCCAGGGTGCCGTTGTCGCCGTTGCGCAGCACGCCAAGGAATTCGACATCGCCGTCACCGGGTTGGCCGGGATCGTCGATGCGGCGCAGCATGCCGATGGCATTGTCCGTGGCGCCCGCCACGTAGAGGTTGTGACGATCCGCCGCCAGCGCCACAGCGCCGGCAAGGCCGTCATATTCCGCCAGCCCGTCGCTCTTGGTGATCGACAGATCGGACTGGCTGGAATTCGGATCGACATCCTCGGCGCTGTTGTTGCCCGGGGTGGTGTCGGAACCCGAATCCACGGTGGCCGTGTTGGTGAGCGAGCCGCTCAACGCCGGACTCACCTGCACGTTGATCAGGAAGGTCACCGAACCGCCGGCGGCGATGCGCACCGGGACCGCATTGATCGAACCGGGCCCGCTCGGCGGGCAGTAGGAATCGGCCTGGCGATGGAACTGCGCCACCGCGCCATCGCGGCTGCCGGTCACGTAGACCTGGCCATGCATGTCGTCAATGGCGAGTCCGCTGGCACCCGCCAGCCCGACCACCACGCCACTGCTGTTGGAGCGCTGGCCGAGATAGCTGAGCGCACCGCTGACTGGATCACGCAGGTACCACGACAGCGCATCGCCGGCCTGGGTGGTGATGTACAGGTGGTCGCCATCGCCACTGAGTCCGACCCGACGCGGACCCAGCAGGCCCTGCGAGGTTCCCACACCCTGGGTGACATTGGAGCGGTAGGTCAGCCGGCCAAAGTTGCTGCCCGCGGTGAGCTCGCGCTCCAGCACGAGGATGCGGTTGGACTGGGTGGCCGCGACATACAGGAATTTCCCGAGCGCATCGAAATGTGCCGCGGCAGCGCCATCCATGGCCACGCCGAAACTGGCGGCGTTCTGGGTAGACCGGTAGTTGAGGCGACCATCCGCCGCATTGATGTCGAAGCGGCTGATGCTGCCGGAGCTGGCCGACAGCGCGTACAGCTGCGCACCATCCGGACTCGCTACCAGGTATTCGACATTGTCCAGACCGGCAACGACGCCACCGCTATCGGCAGGGTCATCGACACCATTGGTTTCGGTCTCGACCATGGACAGGCCGCCACCCACCGCGTCGCGCTCGTAGACCACGATGTCATCGGCATTGGCGGCCGCGACATAGAGATAGGGTTCGCCCATGGCCGGGCTCAGCAGGAGGTGCTGCGCCTGGTTCAGGACAACACCGGTCTGCACCTCGACCAGCTTCAGCGCCAGCGTCGGGCCACTGTCATCGACGGCAAACACGGTGACCGCATCGCTGGTGCGACTGGCGACGTACAGGAATTCACCGTCCTTGCTGGCCACGGCGGCGCGCGCGCCTTCAAGGCTACCCAGTACGGCCGTGCCGCCAGCCGCCAGGTCAACGCTGTCACCCTGTGCGAGCGTCAGTTCCGGCGTCAGCGCGCCGGTGCCCGGATCGATCGCGAACACGGTGATGGCATCATCCATCACGCCGGCGACGACCAGGTAGTTGGCCTCGCCACTGCCCGAGGACGACAGCAGGGCCGTGCCGCTGGCACCGGCCAGTCCGGAAATGTCCGGATCGCCGTCGAAGTGCGCGTCGACGAAGTCGAGCGAACCGGAGTTGCTCGCAAGGCAGGTCCAGGTCGCGGTGCCGCTGACGAAGCCCGGATTGCTGTCGAGCAGGTCGCTGACGGTGACCGGACTGTTGGTCGGATCGCCCAGGTTGCTGGGGCCGGCATTGCGGACCACCACCTCGTACTGCACGGTTTCGCCGCCAACCACGGATACCTGGTTGTTGGACTTGGTGATCGACAGGTCACCCTCGGCATTCAGCGTGGTGACGTCGGTCTGCGCGTTGTTGCCCATCACCGGGTCGGAGAAACGATCCGGCAGTTCGACGCTGGCCGTGGTGGTCACATCGCCCATGGCGTCCGCGCGAATGCGGGTGCTGGCGCGGTATTCGAGCACGCCGTTGTTGGCGATGTTGACCAGGTCATCGATATCGCCACTGCCGCTGGCGCTGCAGCTTGAACCGCTGCCGACCTGGAAGCTGGCGATCGCCGCATCGGAGAAGCCGGCCGCGTAAACGAAGGAGGACACCGGGCTCACCGCGAGCGCATACACGCTGCCGATGCCATCGACGCCTTCCAGGTTGTCGCGCCGGGTTTCCACCAGGCTCAGCGCACCAAAGCTGGCGCTGGAACGGTTGGCGTCGCGGTCGAACACCAGCACGGCGTTGGAGCTGGCGGCCGCCACATAGACCTTGCGCCCGTCGCGACTGACCTTGATGTCCTTCGGCCCACGCATGTTGGTGATGCCACCGGTATCGTTCAGGTAATCAAAGCGCGGCAGCAGCTTGCCGTAGTCGGCGCTGCCCGGATTCAGGTTGCGACTCAACACCACGATCTCGTGGCTGCCCTCGGCACTGATGTAGACGTGTTCGTCGTCACCCGGGTTGTTGCCACGCGACAGGCTGATCGCGGTCGGCAGCTGGGCGCCGATCAGCACCGACTGCAGGAACTGCAGACGGCCGAAGTTCGGACTGGAGGCACTGTTGTCACGGACAAACACCACCGCCTGCCCCTGCCCGGTATTGCCCCGGCTGACGCCGAGCACGTACTTGCCGTCGGTGGTGACGGTCAGGTCGTGGATGCGTTCCAGGCCCAGCACGCCGGCAACACCGGCACGCGCCTCGCCAACGAAACTCAGGGTTCCCGCATTGTTGCGGAAGATGGCAATCGCCTGCTCGTTCTCGGCGGCGACATACAGATGCGAGGAACCGGCATCCATGGCCATGCCGGTGGCGCCCAGCAGCGCGGTCACGCCGCCCTGGCCATCGCGGAACACCTGCTGGAAGGTCAGCAGGCCTGTGTTGGCGTCACGCGAGAACACCGCGAGGCTGTCGTCGTCGGCACTGGTGACGTAGACATTCGCGCCGTTCGGGCTGACCAGGATATGCCGCGGCGAACCCAGTCCCTGCACGCCACCGACACCGTCAAAGTAGGCCGTCACGTATTGCAGATGCTGACCTGCCGAATCCGGGGTCTGGCCAAGCACGTCATGCCGCGAGAACACCGCCAGCGCATGATCGCCGCCCAGGCTGACGGCATACAGATGCTTGCCATCCGGACTGGTGGCGATATCGGCCGGGGCATTGATGCCCTGGACCGGCCCGGGCGTGTCACCCTGCCGATCCACCTCGACCAGCGCGAAGCGGGGATCCGGCGCGCGACGACCGAACACCTCCAATGCCGGCGTGGTTGTCGCACCGAGCGCCACCAGCACGTGGCGGCCATCGGCACTGAAGCGAATCTCGTCACCGGGATCACTGCCGGTGGCGCTGCGCGGCGCCAGCGTCTCGTAGGTCAGCGTGCCGTTCACGGTGTCGCGGCGCAGCTGCAGCAGCTGATTGCTGGCGGCAACGCTCACCAGCAGGTGCTCGCCATCCGGTGAGACCGCCATCCGGTTGCTGCGCTGGAAGCCGTTGGCCGGCAGGCTGCCGCCGATGTCCGCTACCGCATACGACGTGGTCAGCGACAGGCTGCCGCTGCTTTCATCGACCGTGTAGTCGACCACCGCGAGCTTCCCGGTCGTGCTGCCCATGGCGTACAGCTGCGCGCCCTCCGGACCGCGACGCAGGTCGACGATGCCGCCGAGATCACTGTCGGCCAGCGTATCGAGTTCGGCGATCCGGCCTGCAGGAATGGCGCCACCGCCCTGTCCCAGACGGTACAGGTGCAGCTGCGGACTCGCCGTCGTCGCCACGAACAGCAGCTTCTGCGTCGGCGAAATCGCCATGCGCACGGCGTCGCTCGGACCACTCAGTTCATCCTCGCCCGGCAGGCCGCTGCTCGGATCCAGCGTGAACATGCGGATGCCGTCGTCGGTGCTGACGTAAAGGCTGCTGTCGCCGACCGCGACCTGTCGCGGATTCGCATCGTTCACCGGCACGCTGGCGGCAAAGGAAATCTTGCCGTAGCCGGGATCGGCCGGGTTGGTGATGCGGTTGAACATCACCAGGTTGGCAGTGGCCGGCGAACCACCGGTGTCGTTGGAGAGGACATAGATGTGCGCGTTGTTGGTGCTCAGCGCGATATCGATGGGCGCTTCCATGCCGGTGACAGTGGTTCCCGAATCACCCGGATCGTTGACGCCATTGGTTTCGGTCTCCAGTTCGGTCAGCTCGCCGAAATGCAGGCCCGGCACGTTGTTGCGGGTGTAGGCCAGCAGGGTCGGGACACCGCTTACCGAGACCAGCTGATAGACATGGCGGCCATCGTTGGTGGTTACCAGCGCAGCGCCGGCGCTTCCACCCGGGCCCGCCGTGGTCGCCGAGCTCAGGTCACCCGGAATCGGCGTGATCGCGCTGCAGGTCCAGCTGACGTCTTCCAGCTTGGGCGGGAACAGGTCGGTGACGCGCGCACCGAAGACATCGCTGGGGCCATGGTTGGCCACGCGGATGACGTATTCGTTTTCGGTACCCGGAACCGCGGTGGCCCGGCCGTCGGTATTGGTGACCTCGAGATTCGCCTCGCCGCCGATGTTGGAAATGACGGTGTCACTCTTCGCCACCGCGCCCCAGTCCAGCGACACCTCGTTGGTGATCTGCCCGCTTGGCGCATCCGTGGTGTCGACCTCGACCAGGAAACGCTGCTTCTGGTTGAGTACGAGGTCGAAGGTGGCGTCGAAAGCGCCTGCCGTGGGGCTGGCGCCGCTGCAGTCGACCGCACCGGATGCCACGGGCACGCTGCACCAGCTGGCGCTGGCGACGTCCAGCTGGCTGTCGCTCAGCGGGTCGGAAAGGTGCACGCCCATCGCGCGGCTCGGACCACGATTCTCGACATCCACCGAATAGACCAGATGGTAGTAGAGCTGCCCGTCGACTGGCTCGATGCTGACCAATCGCTTGTCGAGCAGCAGATCGGCTTCCGGCACCAGCGTGGTGTCGTCATCGAGTGAGCTGTTGTCAGCCGGGTTGGCATCGGAGACGCCGTTCGGAATGGTGATCTGCGCGTCACTGGAAAGGTCGCCGCTGGCGCGACTGTCGATCCGTCCGGTTGCGGTGAACACGACATGCGACGCCGCGGGCAGGTCGATCAAGTGGCTGGTCAAGGTGTTGGCGGTGACCGGGGCGGTCGGGGTGCCGACGCCACAGTTGCTGGTATTGCTGTTGCAGCACGCACCATCGAAGGCCGTGCATTGCCATTGGATGCTGCCGCCGACGAAACCTGCATCCACCACACCGTTCGAATAGACCGGCAATGCCGCGTCGAGCGACACCGCGTTGACGTGCACGAAGCCATCGTTGCGCACGGTGACCGTATAACTGTGGTCCTCACCCGGAACCGCCGTGGTCGCGGCGTCCGTAACCGCCACCGAGAGATTGCTCTGCACGCGCACCGTCACCGAGGCGCTGTCGGTGTCCGGGGTTCCCGGCGGCTGCAGCAGCGTGAAGCCGGTGCCTTCGGCCGTGGCGGTGGCGAAGTTGTCAATGACGTCGCCATCGCTGGTGGACAACGCCGAAGCAACGTGGACGCGAAGCACGCGCGATGCACCGGCCGGAATCATCATGCCGACGCCGGACAGGTCCTGCCCGGTGCCGCTGGTGGTTTCACCGACGCAGCCTTCGATCGTGCCAGGGCCGGTCTCGTTGGCACAGAACTCCCAGCACGGCGGGCTGGATTCGCCACAGAAGGAGGTGTCGCCCTGCAGGCGCGGATCCAGCGTATCGCTGATCGTCACGCCAGCTTCGCCGCCGCCACGACCGATGTCACTGGGTCCGTGATTGGTGACGACGATGTCGTAGTAGAAGCCGTTGCCGCGCGCCACCTCGGTGGCTTCGGTCCCGGCCTGCAGATAGGCAGTTTTGGTCAGCTCGATGTCCGCCTGCCGATCAATGCCGTAGTAGTTCGACCCGGTATCGTTCGCCGAGTCGTCATCGGTTTCCGCGCTCTCCGTGGCGACGACCTCGGCCGCGACCTCGATCACCTCCAGCACCGCCGCACTGTCGAAGGCGAGATTGGTGAACTGCAGGGTCTTCTGTCCGCTCGCGGCAATGGAACCGGTGCTCACCGTTACCGTGGATCCAGTCACGGTGCCGCTGGTGGTTCCACAGCCAGCGCAGGTCCAGTCGCCGCCAGTCAACTGGGACGGCAGCGTGATGGTCAGGTCCGCGCCGCCGCCGTCGCTGGGACCCGCATTGCTCACCACCACATCCAGCGTCGTGCTGCTGGTGCCGGGAACATAGGTCTCGGTGGGCGTCGTCGAATTACTGGATGCCGGGCTGAACGACACGCCGTAGTCGGCGTGCACTTCGCGCGCGTAGGTGTTGGTCGGCGTGTTGTCGGCGGCATCGTCGTCGGTGTCGCCGCTGGCGAGCGTCAGCGTCGGACTGAAGGCGATCGTGGCGCTGCTGGCATTGGCGTTGTAGTCAAGCGACAGTTCGACATCCACGCTGCCAGACGCGGCCAGCGTGACAGCCGTGCTGACGTCGCCGTTGCCACTGGACGGCGAGCAGGCCGCTGCCGGATTGCAGGACCAGGCGGAGGTCGACGCCACCCCGGCCGGCATGGTCAGCGCAAGCTGTGCCGCCTGTGCGTCACTGGGACCGGCGTTGGTTACCGTCAGCGTCAGCGCATTCGCCGTGGAGCCGGGGATGTAGGGATCGTAGGGCACGGCCGTGGAAGCCGGCGAGAACACGAGGCCGAAATCCGTGCGCGCGTCGCGATCCAGGTTGACGCTGTCACTGTGCGTGCCGGTCGAATCGTTGGCCGCCGCCGGCACGGTGATCGATGCCGAGTGGGTGATCGGATCGGCGCTGGCACTCGCCGCATAGTTCACGTTGATGGTGTAGGTCTGGCTGCCACCGGCCGCAAGGTCGATCCCGGTCAGGTTCAGGTTGCCGCTGCCATTGGCCGGACAGCCGCTGCCGCTGCAGGTCCAGGTGCCGATGCTGCTGCCGGCCGGCGCCGACTCGACCAGAGCGACACCGCTGACATCGGACGGGCCGGCATTGGTCACCACGATGCTGTGGGCGCCACTGCCACCCGGCGTGTAGGTGATGGGCGTGCTTTGCGCGTCCACCGACACGACGCTATGCAGCGACAGCGTCAGGGCGTTGTCCACGTCGGTCGCCGTGCTGCCACCATCGGTAACCGTTGTAGTCAGCGTCAGCGGAGCGGCGGTCAGGTTTGCGGCGAAATAGCCGGTCAGCTGGTAGGTCAGGCTTCCGCTCGCGCCAATCGCGAGCCCCGTCTCGGCGAGGCTGCTGGCCCCGCTTCCACTGGCCGCGGGGCAACTGCTGCCCGTCCCGGAGGCGGTGCAGGTCCAGTCAAAGGTGACCCCGGCCGGGACGCTCAAATCGAGTTTGGCAGCGGTGTCCGCCGTCGCTCCCGCGTTCTGGATGGTCAGCGTGTAACTGCCCGAACAGTCGGGCGTGAAGCTGCTGGTGCAACCCGGGGTGTAGGTGCTGTCGCCAGTCCATGCCGGCTGCAGGTCTATCGCGGCGCTGGCGCCGAGGCTCCAGCCGAGCAGCATCAGGGAAAGGGCGCCCTTGAACGAGCGGGTCGAAACGGGTGCATTTCGCGATGGCTTTTGCACGACGCGGTTCCTGTTCGGGAGCTGGCGGCCGGGCAGCCGGTCGCGACCGCCGATGGAATCGGCGGGCTCAGAGTGTCTGCAGGAAGAAAAGACGCGTGGGAGGGAATCGTCCGCCTCACGACGACGGATACGCACGGCTTTCAACAGCCGGCCAAAAAGCAGCAGGCCGCTCTGATCACTCAGATCAATCAAGTCTCTGCGCACGACAATTTCCCCACGGTCCCCAGTCACGACCGACAGTCGTCCCGCTGTCATCCAGCCGCTCCGATGCGAAAGAAAAGCATCGGCGAGCAACGGCGGACTGCCCCGTGCGGAATCTTGCTGGTCGCTTAACGGCTTCTATTACGGCCCACATCTCCGATGGGGACAATGTGCCGTCGGCACACCAAAAAAGAGGGTCAGGCGCTTCGGCCCGGCAGTACGTTCTGGAAAAGCAGGCGCGCTTCGGCGCGGCCACTGACGCCCAGCTTCGCGTAGATGTTCTCCAGATGCCGCTTCACCGTGCCGGCCTCGATGCCAAGCTTTTCCGCGATCTCGCGGTTTCGTAGCCGCTGGATGACACCCTGCAGCACCTCGATCTCGCGCTGGCTGAGAGAGAGCATCACCCGCTTCAGGTTCTGTCCGTCATTGCGCCGACGCTGGCGCGGGGCCTCCAGCGTCTGCACCAGCACGGCGTGGAAATGGGCGGACAACAGCTGAAAATGCAGATCTACTTCCGGATCGAAGCGGCTGTTCCGGCGGGTGATGTGGATATCCAGCCAGGCCCTGCCCGGCAGGTCGAGCCGTCGATGGAGGTGACGCTGCTCCAGCCCGAACCCAGCGCCCAGCCCACCGCCGACAGCCAGGACACCCGTCTCGACTGACCAGCTCAGCTTGCGCAGTCTGCCCGCCTCCGCCGACGCGACGGCACCGCCCAGCCCCAGCAGACGTTGCAGGCGGCTGTCACGCGACCATTCCAGGTGGATTTCGTCCGGCGTCAGCAACAGGGTCAGCGCGGCAACGATTCGATTGGAGAGATCCTTTTGCGTATCCGGCCCATAGAACCGCAGCAGCGCGGTATTGAGGGCAACAAGGTCGGTCCGGCTGCCCTGGCTCATGGCCGCCTGTCCGCTGGCGACAGCGACAAGGCAGGCGCCATGGCAGCCGGCGCGTCAGGCGCCAATTGACCCGCCCTTCTCGCCGCGCAGCCGGTTCACCATTCGCCGGTGTTCGGCATCGACACCCACGGCTCCTGCGGCGGCAGGGCGTCGCCCTTCTGCAGCAGCTCGATGGAAATCCGGTCGGGTGAGCGCACGAAGGCCATGTGACCGTCGCGTGGCGGGCGGTTGATGGTGACTCCCATTTCCTGCAGATGGGCGCAGGTGGCGTAGATGTCATCCACGGCAAAGGCCAGATGGCCGAAGTTTCGCGCCGACCCGTAGTCTTCGTCGCTACCCCAGTTGTGCGTGAGCTCGATCTCGGCTTCGGGATTGTCCGCGGCGGCAAGGAACACCAGCGTGAACTTCCCCTGCGGCACGTCGCGACGACGCTTCTCGACCAGACCCAGACCATCGCAGAAAAACTTCAGGGTCGCGTCCAGATCGTGGACGCGGATCATGCTGTGCAGGAATTTCATCGTCCAACCCCCGTCAACCGCGCTGGACGCGGCGCACGAACCAGAACGCCAGCGCGGCGAAGGCGGCAGCGCCCACCAGTTCGACCACCAGCATCGATGCCCAGTCGGTGCCAATGCCGGCAGGCCGGGCGCCAGTGATGAACGCTGCACCGGCAATGCCCACGCCAAGCAGGCCTTCGCCACCGACGAAGCCGGAACCCAGCAGCACGCCGCGCTCGGTGCGGGCGTCCTTGGTGGCCTGGTCGCGATTCCGGGTCAGCCACCAGTGCAGCAGGCCGCCGAGGAAGATTGGCGTCATCGTCGACACCGGCAGGTACACACCAACAGCGAATGGCAGCGACGGGATGCGCAACAGCTCGCAGAGAATGGCGATGCCGACACCAACGCCGACCAGCGTCCACGGCAGTGACTGGTCGATGACGCCGTCGATCACCAGCTTCATCAGCGTGGCCTGCGGTGCCGGCAGCTCCTGGGTGCCGAATCCGAAGGTGTCGGCCAGTAGCAGCACCGACAGACAGACGAAGGTGGCCGAGGTCAGCACACCGAGGATCTGGCCGATCTGCTGCGAGCGCGGGGTAGCGCCGAGCAGGTAGCCGGTCTTGAGGTCCTGCGAGGTGTCGCCGGAAATCGAGGCAGCAATCGCGACGACGCAGCCGACCATCAAGGCCGTGGCCTTGCCGGAGATGTCGTTCCAGCCCAGTGCCAGGAAGATCGTCGCCGTGCCGAGCAGCGCGGCAATGGTCATGCCGGAGGTTGGGTTCGAGGTGACGCCGACCAGGCCGACGATGCGTGCGGCCACGGTAACGAAGAAGAAGGCGAACAGCACCACGCAGACCGCAGCCACCGCGCGATGCGTGAAGTCGTCGAGGCCACCAAACACCTGCGGCACCGCCGCCATCACCACGGCGACGATGATCAGCCCGGCCAGCAGGATCGGCAACGGCAGGTTGCGATCGGTTCGCGGCGTATGGTCTTCCGCGCCCGATGACGCATCGAGCCTGCGGAACTGGCCGAGACCCACCTTGAAACTCTCCAGCATCATCGGGATCGAGCGGATCAGCGTCATGATGCCAGCCGCGGCCACCGCGCCCGCGCCGATGTAGCGCACGTAGCGGTTCCACAGCTGGCCAGCGCTCATGTCACGGATCAGCATCTGGGTTTCCGGGAACAGCGGCGAGGTCAGCGACTCGCCCCAGTAGTGCAGGCCGGGGATGATCACCAATGCCGCCAGCAGGCCGCCGCCGACCATGATGGTGGCGACACGGATGCCGAGGATGTAACCGACACCAAACAGCGCCGCCGACAGATCGAAGCCGACCGCCGCCTTCTTGATGAAGGGAACCGGCAGGCTGACGTCACCCGGAATCGCGCGCAGCCAGGACGTCAGCGCCTTGAAACCGGCGCCTGCGGCAATGCCGTAGAACACGTTCTTGGCCTGACTGCCGCCGCCCTGGCTGGCCTTCAGCACTTCCGCGCAGGCGGTGCCTTCCGGATACGGTAGGCGACCGTGTTCACGGACGATCAGGAACTGGCGCAGCGGCACCATGAACATCACGCCGAGCAGGCCACCGCACAGGGCCAGCAACACCATCTGCAGCAGCTGCGGCGGCACGCCCCACATGAACAGCGCCGGCAGCGTGAAGATCACGCCCGAGGCCAGCGAGCTGGAAGCGGAGCCTGTCGTCTGCGCCAGGTTGGCCTCGAGGATCGTGCCGCTGCGACCAAAACCTTTCAGCAGGCGGAACATGGCGACGGTCATCACCGCCACCGGGATCGAGGTGCTGACGGTAAGGCCGGCACGCAATCCGAGATAGGCATTGGCCGCACCGAACAGGATGCCGAAGACGATGCCGAGGACGATGGCCTTGATGCTGAACTCGGCGGGCGATTCGACAGACGGGACGTAGGGTTTGAAGTCGGCGGCTGGCTGGCTGTCGGCTTGGCTCACGAGGCGGCTCCCGGTACACGGAAAGGTGGACGGCCACGCACGCGGCCATGGTTTGGCGAATGGCCGATGGTGTCAGCCCGTTCGCCAGCGGGCAAGGCGACGCGCCTGAAGCGCTATAGAAACAGGTCCGGCAGCAGCGATTGCCCCGGCTCGACGGCATAACCCTCGAAATCGTTGACGCCAGCTTCGCGCAGCACGTCCTCGTCGATCAGGAACTGACCGTGGAACCCCCTGGCCTCGCGGCAAAGCACCTCGCGGGCGGCGTCGGCCATGATCTGCGGCGTGCGACAGCGAGACACGTCGACGCCCGGGATCATCTTCAGCGCATCAGTGGCAATCACCGTCTTCGGCCACAGCGCATTGACCGCCACGCCCTGCGGACCAAATTCGGCGGCCAGGCCCAGCGTCACGAAACTCATGCCCATCTTGGCCAGCGTGTAACCGGTATACGCGCCCCACCACTTTGGATCGAGGTTCGGTGGCGGCGCCAGCGTGAGGATGTGTGGATTGTCCGACTTCAGCAGGTGCGGAAGACAACGCTGGGCGCAGAGGAAGCTGCCGCGGCTATTGACCTGCTGCATCAGGTCGAAGCGCTTCATCGGCGTGTCCAGCGCGCCGCGCAGCCAGATCGCGCTGGCGTTGTTGACCAGCACGTCGATGCCGCCGAAGCGCTCCACCGTCGCGTCGACAGCAGCCTGCACCGAGTCCTCGTCACGGATATCGCATTTCAGCGCCAGCGCCTTGCCGCCAGCGGACTCCACCTCGGCCGCGGCGCTGTGGATGGTGCCCGGGAGCTTGGGGTTGGGCACGTCGGACTTGGCGGCAATCGCCACGTTGGCGCCATCCGCGCCCAGGCGGCGGGCGATGGCGAGGCCGATGCCGCGGGAGGCGCCGGTGATGAAGATGGTCTTTCCGGAAAGGCTGGGCATGTCGGTTCCCGTCAGCAATTTCGACCATTGTCGCATCGACGGACATGCCGAATTGCAGTCCCGCATTCATGAACGGCCTCTATAATCCGCGCATGGATTCCGCCACCCTCGAAGCCCTCGTCCACTGGCTGGGCGAACACCCCCTGCTTGCCGGAGGCGTGATTTTTCTCGTCGCCTTCTGCGATGCCGTGGTGATTCTGGGCATCGCGGTGCCGGCGCTGCCGATCCTGTTCGGCGTCGGCACGCTGGTCGGCCTCGGCCATATCAACGGCCCCTACGCGGTGATCGCGGCCTCGCTGGGCGCCTTCTTCGGCGACGGCATCAGCTATGTGTTCGGTCGCCATTACGGAGAGCGGCTCAAGGGCTTCTGGCCGTTCTCGAAGCATCCTGACTGGCTGGAAAGCGGCGAGCGCTTTTTCTGGCGCCACGGACTCAAGGGCATCGTGATTGCCCGCTACGTCGGCGCGGTGCGGCCCTTCGTGCCGGCCATCGCCGGCATGCTGCGGATGCCGCTGAAGCGCTATGCGCCGGCCAGCCTGTTCGCCTCCTTCACCTGGGGATTGCTGTTCGTCGTGCCGGGCTGGATCTTCGGTGCTTCGATCGACCTGCTCGCCGCCGTCGCTGGCCGGCTGATCCTGGTACTGGGACTGCTGGCAGCCGTCCTCGCACTGATCTTCTTCGTCACGGGCTGGCTCTATCGCCTTCTGGCGCCGCGTACGGCCACCCTGATCGAACGCGCGCTGGCCTGGTCGTACCGGCATCCGGTCATCGGTCGGGCGACCACCGCGCTGATTGACCCGAACCGGCCAGAGTCGGCCTCGCTGCTGTTCATGGCGCTGTTGCTGATCGCCGCCGGCTGGGGCTTTTTTACCGTGCTGCTGGTAGCGCTGGGCAAGGGCGATCCGCTGGGCTGGGATCTGGCGGTGCACCAGACCATGTTCGAGCTGCGCTCGCCGCTGGCCGATCACCTGATGGCCTCGATCGCCGACCTGGGCGATTGGCAGGTAGTGCTGCCAACCACTTTGGCCGTGTTCGGCTGGCTGATGTGGCGGCGGCGGCGCATCGCCGCGATGCACTGGCTGGCCGCAATCGGCTTCGGCGCCATCTTGCCCGCCAGCCTCGGCTACCTGCTGGACATGCCGCGCCCACCTGCGGCCATGACCGCCGTCGGCTTCAGCTTCCCGTCGGCGCCGGTGATGATGGTCACCGTGCTGTTCGGCTTCTTCGCCGTATTGGTCGCCCGCGAACTGCCCGGTCGCCGGCGTGGCTGGCCTTACGTAGTGGCCGGCCTCGCCGTCAGCCTGGTCGGCTTCGCCCGCCTCTACCTCGGCGCGCACTGGTTCTCCGACGTGATTGGCGGCGTGCTGCTGGGCATGATGTGGATCGCGATCCTCGGCCTCGCCTACCGCTCTCGCGTATTGCGCTCGTTCTGGGTACGCCCAATCACCCTCGTGTTCTTCAGCAGCGTCATCATTTTCGGCATCTGGCACGGCGGCAGTGCGGCGACGGCGACGCTGGAGCGCTTCACCGTGCCGCTGATCCGCCAGCCCATCGCCGCGCACGACTGGTGGCGGGATGGCTGGCAGCAGCTACCGACCCGGCGCAACGAACTGCGGACCCGCGAAGGCTGGCCGCTGAACGTGCAGTTCGCCGGCACGCTGTCGCAGCTGCGCGGCGACCTCGAAGCCGCCGGCTGGCAGCTGACCCGTACCGGCGGCTGGGTCGACCTGCTGCACAGCCTCGACGCCAGCGCCACGCCGGAAAACCTGCCGCTGCTGCCGGCCTCGCACAACGGTCGTCCTGATGCGCTGGTAATGAGTCGTCCCGGCAGCGACGCCAACAGCCGCTACGTGCTTCGGCTGTGGCCCTCGCGCCTGCAGCTGACCGAAGGTGACACCGCCATCTGGCAGGGCACCATCGCCGCCATGCAGTTTGAACACCGCCTGTCGCTGTTCAGCGTCTGGCTGTTCGATCCGGACCGTTCGGACGACCGCGCCGCACGTCAATTGCTGCGCGAGGCCCTGCCCGGCTACCACCAGCGCCGCGTGATCCGCGACAAGAGTGTCGAGGGCGAACGCGATGCGGTGCTGCTGTTGCAGCAGCCCTAACGCGAAAAGCTCACTCCGACTGAAAGCGCGGCAGCCACTCCAGCAGGCGGTCCAGCCGCGCGTGCGGGTCTTCCATCTGCAGCAGGGCCTGGCGTTCGTTGGACTCCAGCGGCAGGCGTTCGGCCATGCGGAAGCCGACCCAGACCGGATCATCCAGCCGCTGCGGATCGAAGCCGGGAATGGGCGCGGGCTTGTCGCTGTCAGCCTTGCCCTTGTCCGCCTCTTCGGCATCCGCTTCGAACAGGCGCGACAACAGCGTGGCTACCAGACCGTGCTGTGGGCGCAGCGCTTCGCCAGCGTGGTCGGCAAGACACCACTCCACCTCACCGATGATCAGGCCGTTGTCGCGCAGGCGCGTGCGGCGAACGTGGAAGCGGCGGTCACCGCGCACGGTGATGCCAAGCAGGCCGTCATCCAGCGTGTAGAAATCGCTGATCCGCGCGCGGGTGCCGTAAGCGGCGGGCAGCGCCGGCTCGCCGGCCTCCTCGCCCTGCACGATCAGGCAGACGCCGAAACCGGTATCGCGACGACTGCAGTCGCTGACCAGATCGAGGTAGCGCGGTTCGAACAGGCGAAGGCGCATCTCGCCGCCGGGGAACAGCACGCCGTGCAGCGGGAACAATGGCAATTCGCCGGTTGGGACGTTGGCTTCGGCGGTGTGGTCGCTCATCGCGACGACAAGGCTGCCAGAAATCGCCGCGGAACGCCGTCAAAACCGCCGTTGGACATGAACAGTACGCGGTCGCCAGGTCGCGCCAACGCCAGCAAGTCATCGATCAGTGCCTGGCTGTCGCGATGCAGGCGACCATCGCGCAACGCGGCGATCACCGGTTCGGCATCCCAGGGCAAGTTCGCCGGCAGCAGGAAACGCACGAGGTCGGCATCGGCCAATGACGGTGCCAGTGCGGCGGCATGGGCACCGAGACGCATGGAGTTGCTGCGCGGCTCCAGCACGGCGATCAGGCGCCCGCCTTCGCCCGCCGACGCAATCTGCCGACGCAGGCCATCGATGGTGGTCTGGATCGCCGTCGGGTGGTGCGCGAAGTCGTCGATGACATGGATGTCATCGTGCTCGCCCAGACGCTGCAGGCGACGCGCCACGCTCTGGAATTCGCCGAGCTTCGGCAGTAGCGAAGCCACATCAATCCCCACGGCATCGCAGGCGGCCAGCGCCGCCAGCGCGTTCATCACGCTGTGCCGGCCAAGCAGCGACCAGCGTGCTTCGCCAACGATTTCGCCGCCCCGCAGCACGCGGAAGGCGGAGCCGTCCTCCGCGATCAGCTCGGCGCGCCAGTCGGCATCGACCGCCGGATCGATGGCGAAGCGGGTCACCGGCGTCCAGGCGCCTCGATCCAGCACGTCAGCCAGGTTGGTGTCCTCGCCATTCACGATCAGTCGACCATTGCCCGGCACGGTGCGCACCAGGTGATGGAACTGCGTCTTGATCGCGTCGAGGTCGGCGAAGATGTCGGCGTGGTCGAACTCAAGGTTATTGAGGATGGCGATATCGGGCCGGTAGTGGACGAACTTGCTGCGCTTGTCGAAGAAGGCGCTGTCGTATTCGTCGGCCTCGACCACGAAGTCCTCGCCGCCACCGAGTCGCGCCGACACACCGAAGTTTGCCGGCGCGCCGCCGATCAGGAAGCCCGGCTCGCGACCCGCCGCATCCAGCAGGAAAGCCAGAAGACTCGATGTCGTCGTCTTGCCATGCGTGCCGGCCACGCCGAACACGCGCCGGCCGCGTAGCACATTGTCAGCCAGCCACTGTGGCCCGGAAACGTAGTCGAGACCGGTGTTGAGCACATGCTCAACCGCCGGATTGCCGCGCGACAACGCATTGCCGACGACGATCTGGTCGCAGTCATCACTGATGCGGTCGGCTGCATAGCCTTCGCGCAGCGCGATGCCGAGCTGTTCCAACTGCGTGGACATCGGCGGATAGACGTTCTGGTCGCTGCCTTCGACCTGATGGCCGGCCTCACGCGCCAGTGCCGCCACGCCGCCCATGAAGGTGCCGCAGATACCAAGGATGTGGAGTTTCATGCGCGCAGTTTACGAGGAACATTTCTAGAGACGCACCCAAGCTCTAACCGGACGCTGCGAGAGAACTGCTTCAATCCCGACTCATCCAGTCGAATAGACCCCATGAGATCATCAATAACCCCAGAATGAAGACATAGGGCAAGAATCCACCTTGGAGTTGATCTGGGCTGCCTTGGTTGGACAGATAAACGCCAAATCTCATCATCCCCTGAACGGAGAAAATGACGAGCCCAGCGCCGGCAATGGCGAGTACGATTGCGAGCACTACTCTTAGTTTCTCGCGCACTTTGATGGCCTCATCGGCAACAGGACTCGACCGCAGACGCCACATGGCACGTTGCGTGACAACGAATTTGAGTGTCTGGCGTGCCGAACTACCCAGAACGACAAGCTAACGCGCTTTTCAATCGGTCGCTTCAGCCACCGCCGTCACGATGCGATCGAACACCTCGTCCATCTCGCCGACGCCGTTCACGCAGGTGACCTTGCCCTGTTCGCGGTAGAAGTCGACGACCGGCGCGGTCTGCTCGTTGTAGACGCCGAGGCGCGTACGCACGGCTTCGGGCGTGTCGTCCTTGCGGCCCTCCTGAGCGGCGCGGCCGGCGATGCGCTCGACCAGCAGGTCGGTCGGCACGTCCAGCTGCACGGCCACGTCCAGTGGCTGGCCGATGCGCGCCAGCACTTCACCCAGCGCGCCGGCCTGCGCAAGGTTGCGCGGGTAGCCGTCGAGGATGAAACCGCTGGCGGTATCGGACTCGGACAGGCGCTCTTCCAGCATGCCCAGCACGATGTCGTCGGACACCAGCTCGCCGCGCTCCATCACCGCCTTGGCCTTCAGGCCCAGAGCCGTCTCGGCCTTGACCGCCGCGCGCAGCAGGTCGCCGGTGGAAATGTGAGGAATCGCGTAGTGATCCTTGAGTCGGGCAGCCTGGGTGCCCTTGCCGGAACCGGGGGCGCCGAGTAGAACAAGTCGCATGGAATGGTGGATCCTGTAGTTCAGACAGTCCGTCGCCTTCCGGAACGCCAATGCGCCGGTTCGCGATGGACGGGAGCGTTGAACGCTAACCGCCCACCACGGGCAAGTCAATTTAAGACAATCCTAAACAAGTATTCTCTAAATTGCCTGTTCAGCCCGAGATACAAGCCGAGATACAAGGAAGACCCATGGCTCAAGGAAAATTGCTGTACGCCCAATCCGGCGGCGTTACCGCCGTCATCAACGCCACCGCCGCGGCGGTGATCGAGGCCGCGCGCGCGGTGAAACTGCCGGTTCTTGCCGGCCAGAACGGCATCGTCGGCGTGCTGCGCGAGGAGCTGATCGACACCCGCAAGGAGTCTGCCGCCGACATCCGCCGGCTGGCGCAGACGCCCGGTGGCGCCTTCGGCAGCTGCCGCTTCAAGCTCAAGGACATCGACACCGACCGCGCCCACTACGAGCGCCTGATCGATGTCTGCCGCGCGCACGATGTCCGATATTTCCTTTACAACGGCGGCAACGATTCCGCCGACACGGCGCTGAAGGTGTCGCAGCTGGCGAAGGAATTCGACTACCCGCTGACCTGCATCGGCGTGCCGAAGACGGTGGACAACGACCTCGCCGTCACCGACTGCTGCCCGGGCTTTGGCTCGGTGGCCAAGTACACGGCCACCAGCGTGCTGGAGGCCAGCTACGACGTCGCCGCCATGGCCGAGTCGTCGACCAAGGTGTTCGTGATGGAGGTGATGGGCCGTCATGCCGGCTGGATCGCCGCCGCCGCTGGCCTCGCCGGCAATGGAAAGGACGAGCCGCCGCACCTGATCCTGTTCCCCGAAGTGCCTTATGACGAGAAGGCCGTGCTGGCCGAGATCCAGCGCGTGGTCGACCGCGTGGGCTGGTGCACCGTGGTGGTGTCGGAAGGCCTGCGCCATCCGGACGGCCGCTTCGTCGCCGAGGCCGGCGGCAAGGACGCCTTTGGCCACGTGCAGCTGGGCGGCGTCGGTCCGACGCTGGCCGGCACCATCACTTCCAAGCTCGGCCTGAAAACGCACTGGGCCGTGCCCGACTACCTGCAGCGCTCGGCGCGGCACATCGCCTCGCAGACCGACTACGACCACGCCCGCGCCGTTGGCGAAGCCGCAGTGGCGCTGGCCCTGGCCGGCAAGAATGCAGTGATGCCAGCGATCAAGCGGACCAGCGACCAGCCCTACCGCTGGATGATCGAGCCCGCGCCGCTGAAGAAGGTCGCCAATCACGAGAAGAAGATGCCGAAGGGCTACATCCGTCGTGACGGCTTCGGCATCACCGACAGCTGCCGCCGCTACCTCGCCCCACTGATCCGAGGCGAAGCGCCGCTGGAGTACGGTCATGATGGCCTGCCGAAGTTCGTCAAACTGAAGCGCCAGCTGGTGGCGAAGAAGCTGCCGGACTACCCGCTCTGATCGCGACCGGACTCACACGCGTCAGGACAGGATGATGGAACACCAGGGCCGGCGCACACTGGCCCTGGTGTATTTCGCTGCAGTCGCCAACGCCCCCAAACTGCTAATCTGCCCGCACAACGACGCCATCCCGATTCGTCAGGATGGCCAAAGCCAGCGATGGATTGCGTTCTCGGGGGGAGAAGTCATGCGTCTTGTGCATTCGGCCATTCTGATCGGCCTGCTGTTGTTCGTGGGCAGCGCCCACGCCGACATCTGTCGCGTCACGGTCAACGGCGCCAACGATGTTGACGGCAGCGACTGGAGCGTGTTCGCAATGAGCCTGCCACGCGCCCTGCAGGTCAGCACCTGCTCGGACATCTGGGTGGCCGCTGGCGTGTACCGGCCCGACGTACCCGCCGGCGCCGGCCTGCCCACGACCGATGATCCCGCCGACAGCTTCGTGATCAACCGCAATGGCGTGAAACTCCTCGGTGGCTTTCCCGCCGGCGGGGGCTCACTGGCCGACCGCAACCCGGCTGCCCACCTCACGATCCTCAGCGGGGATATCGACGAGAACGACAGCAATGCTGACGGCAACCAGATTGCCGAGACCACGGCCGATATCGCGGGCAGCAACAGCTATCACATCCTCTACCTCGATGGCACCACGGCCAACGGACCGATCGACAGTAGCACCGTCATTGACGGCTTCGTCATCACCGCCGGTCAGGCCAACGGATTCGAATCCGGAGACATCGACGGCGGTGGCCTGTTCTGCAACGGCGACGGCAGCAACGGCGGCACCGGAGTGAGTTGCAACCCGACCCTGAGCAACCTCCGCTTCAGTGGCAATCAGGCCTTTTCCTCCGGTGGCGCGATCTACAACAATGGCTTTATCGGGGCCAGCAACCCGGTCATCACCCATGTGACCTTCAGCGGCAACAGCGCGGGTTCCGGCGGCGCGATGTACAACTACGGCTACAGCAGCCCGGTGCTGACGAACGTGACTTTCCACAGCAACAGCGCTGCAACCGGCGGTGCCATGTATAACGACGCGTTCCTGGGTGACGGCAACCCCGTCCTGCGTCACGTCACCTTCGGCGGCAATCATGCTGACTACTTTGGTGGTGCGATGTACAACTCGGGGCATGCCGGCAGCAGCAACCCGCAACTGGTCAGTGTCGTGCTTTGGGGAGACACAGCCAACAGCGGCCCCGAAATCTTCAGCAATGTCGCAACCCTCGCCATCAGCCATAGCGTGATCCAGGGCGGCTGTGCCGGCATCGATGGCGGACTGGCCAACTGCGACAACATCATCACCACCGACCCGCTGCTGGGTCCCTTGCAGAACAACGGTGGATTCACCGACACCCTGCTGCCCGGTAACGGCAGCCCGACGATCGATGCCGGCGACGTGAATGCCTGCCTGACCACCAGCATCGATCAACGCGGTGTGAGCCGGCCCCAGGGCGACGCCTGTGACATCGGCGCGGTTGAGGTGCTCAGTGGTTGCCGGGTGGATGATGATTCCACGGCGCCGGGAGGCGGCAACGGCATGGACTGGCCCAGCGCCTACCAGAATCTGCAGGATGCGCTGGAGGATCCGGAGTGTCAGGAAATCTGGGTGGCGGCTGGTGTGTACAAGCCGGCGGCAGCGGGCAACCAGGGCACCAGCTTCCTGATCAATCGCAATGGCCTGAGGCTCTACGGCGGCTTTGCCGGCACCGAAAATTCCAGCGCAGGGCGCGACCCGAAAGCCAACCTCACCATTCTCTCCGGCGACATCGACAGCAACGACGACAGCAACAACGCCGACGGCAACTTCATCAACGAAGCCAGCACCGATATCGTCGGCAGCAACAGCTTCCACGTGCTCCATGTCGACGGCAGCAGCGTCAACGGACCTATCGACGGCAGCACGGTGATTGACGGCTTTGTCATCACCGGCGGCCAGGCAAGCGGCTCATTCCCCGACAACGCGGGCGGTGGCCTGTACTGCAACGGCACGGGCCCCGGGAAGTCCTGCAGCCCGACCCTGAAGCGGCTCACTTTCAGCGGCAACAACGCCGCCAGTGGTGGCGCCATCTACAACCGGGGCAGCGCTTCCGGCAACAGCAGCCCTCTATTGTCAGACGTCGCTTTCCACGGCAACAGCGCCAGTAATGGCGGGGCGATGTACAACGATGGCTACAGCTCCGGCACCAGCAGCCCCGACCTGCACAAGGTCACGTTCAGCGACAACAGTGCCACCAGCAATGGCGGTGCGATGCACAACTATGGCTATTTCGGCGGCAGCAGCCCGATGCTGACCAACGCCACATTCAGTGGCAATCACGCCGCTACTTATGGCGGGGCGATCTACAGCGATGCCAGTTCCGGCAACAGCAGCCCCACGCTGGTCAACGCCACGTTCAACGGCAACAGCGCGGGGGCCGGCGGCGCGTTGTACAACTATGGCCCTTCCGGCACCAGCAACGCCCAGCTGGCCAACGTCATCCTGTGGGGTGACTCCGCCAGCAACGGCTCGGAAGTGTTCAATAGCGGCACTACCACATCCACCATCAATGACAGCGTGCTCCAGGGCGGCTGTGCGGCCGTCGGTGGCAATGCGGCAACCTGCAACAACCTCTTCACCACTGACCCGCTACTCGGCCCTCTGCAGGCCAACGGCGGATTCACCGCAACCATGCACCCGGGATTGGGCGGTTCCGCGGTCGACAACGGCACGGACATCAACTGCCCCGACACCGATCAGCGCGACGTGGCACGTCCGCAGGGCCCGCACTGCGACATCGGCGCGGTGGAGCTGACACTGGAAATCTTCGCCAACGGATTCCAGTAGCTGCCGCAGTGGCAAGCGCCATGCGACATGACGTGCGGTTGCCCGGCAGAACGAATCGCAACCCTGTCGTGAGTACCGCTCGCCGCCGCAGCTGCTAAGGTGCGCGTGCTGCATGATCGCCGACACTCGCAAGAGTACCGGCTCACCGACAACCCGCGCTTTCGGGGGAAAGGCATGCGTCTTGTGAATTCAAGCATTCTGACCAGCCTGCTGCTGTTGTTGGCAGGCAATGCCCATGCCGTCGTTTGCCGCGTGACGGCCGCCGCGACGGCAACCTACAACAGCGGCGGCGGCGGGGGTGGCGACGGCAGCGACTGGACGGCGCAGGCCATGGCCCTGCAAGCGGCGCTCGGCGACGACGGCAACTGTTCGGAAATCAGGGCTGCTGCTGGCGTGTACAAACCAGGCGCGGCGGGTGATACCGGCGCCAGCTTCCAGATCAATCGCGATGGTCGCAAGCTCTACGGCGGCTTCGCCGGCATCGCTGGTGAAGCGCTGGAAGACCGCGACCCGGCGGCCAACGTCACTATCCTGTCCGGCGATATCGACGACAACGACATCAACACCGATGGCAACTTCATTGCCGAAACCAGCGCCGATATTGTCGGCAGCAACAGCAACCATGTGCTCTACATTTACGGCACAGCCGTCTCGCCCTACACGTCGATCACTGCCAACACGGTCGTCAGCGGCTTCACCATCACCGCCGGAGACGCGGTCGGAACCTCGGGTGGCGGCCTGGTCTGCGTTGGCGATATGAGTCACAACTGCGATCCGACCTTGAGCCACCTCCACTTCCGTGGCAACCGTGCCGGTTCGGGTGGCGCGATGATCTGCTCGGGTATTGGCTCCCCCATGTTTTATCAATCGCAATGCAATCTGACGCTGAGCCATGCCAGCTTCAGCGGCAACCACGCCAGCGGCAACGGTGGCGCCCTGTACAACGCGGGGAATTTCCAACCCGTACTGACCAACATCACCTTCAGCGGCAACAGCGCGGGCAGCAATGGCGGCGCGATCTACAACTACAGCAGTTGGGACAATCTCGGCAACAGCAGCCCGACGCTGATTGGCGTCACCTTCAGTGGCAACAGTGCGGATGGCCTTGCTGGCGCGATATACACCGAGGGTTTTAACGTGGGGGTCAACCCGGTGCTGAAAAACGTCATTGTGTGGGGCAACGGCGACGATGCCATCCAAAACCAGAACGCGTCGATCAGCATCGACGACAGCGTCGTTGAGGATGGCTGTACCGCCGCGAGCAGCACTTGCAGCAACATCATCACCGATGACCCGCTGCTGGGATCGCTGCAGGACAACGGCGGCGGCACGCTGACCATGAAACCTGGTGTCGGCAGTCCCGCCATCGACGCCGGCGACGACGCCAGCTGTCCCGATGACGACCAACGCGGCGTGCCGCGGCCGCAGGGCGCGCAATGCGACATCGGTGCGCTGGAAGGGATCGTGCCGCTGATGCTGGATGTGCGCACACGCGGTTCGGGCAGCGTCAGTGCCGACACCCGACCGTTTAGCGCATCCGGATTGATCCTCGACTGCAGCAGCAGCGATCCATCCCGCTGCGCTGCCGATTACCCGGAACTCAGCATCGTGCGTCTGCTGCTGACGCCGGAACCTGGCTGGATCGTCGATTCGGCTCGCGGCTGCGGTGGTGGCCTGGCTGGCAGCGTCTATACCAGCGACCCGATGAGCACGGACTGCACGGTGAAGGCGACGTTCATCCAGCAGTTCACGGTGACGCCGGTGATCGGCGTTGGCAATGGCAGCATCAGTCCGGATACGCCGCAGACCGTCGATCAGGGCTGGACAACGGATTTCCTCATCACGCCGGACAGCGGCTGGGTGATTGATTCGATCACCACCGACAGCTGCGATGGCAGCTTGAACGGCAACACCTACACCACCGCGCCGGTCAACACCAACTGCACGGTAACGGTGAACTTTGTTCAACAGTTCACCGTCACGCCACTGGTCGGCGCGGGCAATGGCAGCATCAGTCCTGACACGCCGCAGTTGGTGAACACGGGGGCGACAACGGATTTCACGCTCACGCCCGATCCGGGCTGGGTGATCGACACGGTCAACACCAACGGCTGCGATGGCGTCCTTGCTGGCGATGTCTATACCACCAGCGCCATCGCTGCAGACTGCACGGTCAGCGCCCGCTTCACGCAGAATCCGGACGTCTTCGCTGACGGTTTCGAGTAGGCGCAGAGCGCCCCCTCCCCAGCCCCCTCCGTCGCTTCGCGCCGCAAGGGAGGGAGCAGTGCGTCGCACCGCCAGCCGCTCGCGGTGAGCGCTGTCGAGCCATGAACCACCACGCCCATTCGTGATGCGGTCGCTCGAACCACAAGCCACCACACCCGTTCGTGGTGAGGCGGTTCGAACCGTGAATGACCGGCAAGACACATGGCGCAGGCTGCGCGCTACAGCTGCGGCGTGGCTTGTGGCAAGCTGCGCTGCCCGCGCATGACCTCGCCACATCGATCAAGCCGCTGCTGCCGTGAACAGCCTGCCAACATCCGACAACCGCGCCAACGCGCTGCCCCTGCTGGGCGGCGAGGCGACGCGCGTGTTCGCCTGGCGTCGGTCGACGCCGGTCAGCGCGGAGCAGTTCCTGGGCGAGGCGCATGCGCTGGCAAGGACGCTGGCGAGCGATGGACACGTTCTCAATCTCTGCGAGGATCGCTACCGCTTCCTGCTCGGCTTCGCCGCAGCGCTGACCCGCGGCCTGCCGACGCTGCTGCCGCCGAATCGCAGCGCGGCCACGCTGGCCGACCTGGCGCGTGACTTCGACGGCGTGCAGGCGATCGGCGATGCCGGCTCGATCTGTCCCGAACTGCTGGCACAGCTTCCCCTCGACTGTCGCTTGCTGCCGGGAGACTCAGCGCCCGTCGAACCACGCTGGCCGCCACCAGACATCGCCGCCAACACCCTTGCGGCGATCGGCTTCACCTCCGGCAGCACGGGAACACCAACACCACAGCGCAAATACTGGGGCAGCTTCTGCGCCACAACGTCGCTGAACGCCAGGCAGCTGGACCGCTGCCTGCGCGAAGCCGGATTGGATGCCGCATCCGCCAATGTCGTTGCGACCGTGCCGGCGCAGCACATGTGGGGCATGGAAACCTCGGTGCTGCTACCACTGCGAACCGACGCCGCAGTGCACTCGGGTCGTCCTTTCTTTCCCGCGGACATCGCGACCGTGCTCGCCGAAACGCCCGCGCCGCGCGTGCTGGTGACCACGCCGGTGCACCTGAAGACGTTGGTCGACAGTGGCCAGCCGTTGCCGGAGGTCGCCGTCATCCTGAGCGCCGCCGCGCCGCTGTCGCAAGAGCTGGCGCAAGCCGCCGAATCCACCACCGGCGCGCGC
>Ga0209607_1000356_pt1 | contig 41542 bp, 37 predicted proteins | sample AD_UKC117_MetaG_FD_184413 | JGI IMG/M metagenome (GOLD analysis project Ga0209607, IMG submission 184413) | Active sludge microbial communities of municipal wastewater-treating anaerobic digesters from Hong Kong - AD_UKC117_MetaG (SPAdes)... | ecosystem: Engineered > Bioreactor > Anaerobic >... | reverse complement strand
CCCCAAATTTTTCAGCATCCTTCACCATACTCCGAAGTTTGTAAATCCTGAAATGCTTTCCATTTTTTCCAACCCTGATTTGGGTATAGAAGATGGGGCCACGATTTCCGATTAAATTACCAATGATGATGATGGGCGAAATGAGCAATCCAAGAAGTAGCCCCAAGATGGAAAAAAGTAAATCCAATACACGGTGAAAAAAAAGATATAGCTTGTTTTGATTGCTCCTACTGAATGGGAAATAACGATAAAAATCCTTGTCCACATGCTGCACAGGAACCCGATGCGTGATTTCCTCATACACTTGGGTGTATTCCCTAATCGGCACTCCTTGTTCCAGCAAGGCAATCAACTGATTGTAAAGACTTACAGTAATGGCTTCAGAGGGCCCAACAGCAACCACAATTTCGCTGATGCCATAATTTTCAAGTAATTGCTTTACATCTTCAAGGGGAAATTCCTCTAAAACTTCCATCAATTCTGCTCGTTCTTTCTTTTTTCCAATATGGATAAACCCCATTACCTTGTAATTGGGATCTGATTTGTGCAAAGATGCCACCACATTGTCTACTTGTTTACGGTGGGCAATTAGCAACACCCGTTTGTGGAACCTAGGCGTTGCAATAAGCATGATGTATGCGTAACGCCAAACGAACAATGCGACGTTGATGGCTATATAAAAATAGACTATTTGCAGGCGGTTATCGGGCAATAAAGGGGTATAGAAGGGTGTCAACAGATAAAACAACACCGTAACCGAAGCAGTTAGGATGATATTTTGAACGACTACTTCAAATTTACTGGATTTTTGAAGGTCATACAGTTCAAAAATGCTAGCAAAAATGGTAAGATACAAGGCCAATACAATGGACCAAAGCCAATGTTCCTTATTGATTTTAAAATAGTCAAAATCAAAAACAATCCCTACTAAATAGAGCATGCCCAGCACAGAAACAATATCGAAAATTCGAAGTAAAATCTTTCGTTCCGATATTTCAAAATGAATACTGGTAGTTTGGGACATGCGTATGGTTTGTTTTTATAAAAGTAACTATAAATTTACGCTTCCAAAACTTCAAACCAAAGTTGTTTTACATTTTTCCAATTAAACTGCTCGGCTTTTCTCCTTGCATTTTTACATAGATTTTGAACTTCGGATGCATGGTTGCATAAAAAAACAATTGCCTCCACAAAGTCCTCAACTTTGTTAGGCGGTACCAGTAACGCATCCTTTTTATGATCCAGCAAGAAAGGAATTCCTCCAACACGGGTAGACACAACCGGCAAGCCAAGAGCCATGGCTTCAATAACACTCACGGGGGTATTGTCGAAGTTGGTGGTATTGATAAAGATATCATAGTGCAAAGCGCGTTTTATCCATTCGGCCTTATCCAGTTTACCAGTAAAGACAACCGGCAGTTTTTTTGCTTCGGCATACATTTTACATTCCTTTAAAGCGCCATCTTTTTCAGGCCCTACCATGCATAGTTCAGCCACGGGGTATAATTCCTTTAAACGTTCAAAAACCTTTATGGCAAGGAGGGGGTGGTAAATTTGCGCAAAGGATCGTACCCATAACAGTCTGGGCAAAACACTATTTCTATGTTCAAAGGGATAATTATGCAGTTCGATGGCATTGGGGATGTAGGTAATATTGGAAAAGCCAGCCTTTTGAAAAGCATCGAATAAATAGCGTGAAGGGGCTACGTTGGTCTTTGCTCCCGAAAAAAGTTTTTTGGATTGTCCAGGGTTTTTTTGCAATCGATGGGGCAAATTTCCACCATGCAGAATGGGTATGTATGGGATTTGGTACCATCGGCACAAAGTAGCCACAACAACAGCATACCAAAAATTTTGGGTACTGTAAGTGTCTACCAAAGCACAATCGACCTTTTTACGGTTTTTGAAAACAGTAAAAGCCATATCCAAGAGCCTAGTTATTTTATTTTTCCTTGAAGATGCTATTGTAACAACGAAACCTTCTCCAACTAGTTTTTTGCTCAAAGATTCGATTACCGTAATGGTGTTTCCCGAAGAGGAAAGGGCGTTGCCTATATACAAGAGGGACTTTTTCATGGCAATGCATACAACTTTAGGGTGCCAATCTCTTTTGTAGGGTTTAAAAAGGCAAACCCATTCCCTTTGGTTAAAATGTAACTTACCCCCATTTCCTTCAGGTATTTTACTTTCTCCATTGCCGGTAATTGCTTCAGAACTTTTTTATGTTGGAACCAAGTAATAAGGCCTTTAGGGTTCCCTTCAATTAAAATAGAAGCTCCTTTGTTATCTAATACTACTGACCTTTTTGCAGCTGAGCGAAGCATATAATTCCCAAAAAAAATGGATTCCGGCGGTGTATTTTTTTGAATATAATCGCTCATCAAATCAAAATCTGTTTTTTGGAAGGTTGTCCCTAGAAAAATACCTTTAAAATTTGGAAAAATTCCTTTTGTGATATCATCGCTAAAAAAGGGAACATTCGAAATTACATAAGAACTTGAAGCCAAGGCCACTAAGATATAGGTGCCCAATAGGAAAGGAAACATCCTTTTGAGTATAGGCTTCATTTCAAGTAAGGTTAAAATCAAAAAACCTATGGAAAAATAGGGTATTAAAATGGCTAATTTTTGTATTCGAATTAATTGAAAAGCCATCCTAAAATTAAGTCCGAAGGTCTTATTGATCAAGGATTCTAGGTACGCGCTCACATTGGGGAGCAGGACTATGAAGAAAAGCAATACCATTAGTGTTAGGGCCCTTTTTTGGTGAATTCCCCTTTTCCAAAAACCTACAAAAAGATAGAACACAAAGGGGAGGGCAAAAAATAAAAATTTTGGGGATAGCCATTTTTTCATAAAAAGGTACGGTGAACTGAAAAAATCAGGAATTCTGGCTGCAAATGCTTCATTGTACAACAGTCTGTCGTAGGAGATTTCCACCTCTGTTTTAAGGAAATAAGTAAATAAAAAAGGAAGCATTCCCAATATTGAAGCCATTCCCATACCCATTATTTTTTTGTAAGAAAGGTCTTTTTTGAAAAAATATTTCAAACAAAAAAGGAACACAAAAAACATTAGAACACCCCCTAACCCAGTAATGGGATGGAAATTAAATATAAAGCCAATTAAAAACGCTGCCCACCAAATGCAGGATTTTCTATTTAGAAGCAATAAAATAAACGGCAAGGGCAAAAGTGTTGCGTAAACCGTTCGGGGCATCAAGCTCCAAATATCGGATATCCCCCAAATTTCAAAGCCTGGTAACCAAACAATTCCTCGAATAAAAATTGACAGGAACAAGGCTACTAGGAAATTTTGGTCAAACACCTTAAAAAAAAGATAAAACCAGAGTAGTCCAAAAAGCAGATGGCACATTAAAAGTAAAATGTTTAATGCCTGTACATAATTGCCTTGGGTAATAAATCCAAAAAAACGTAAGGTTTTTACAAAAAAAGGAGTGTAGTATTTAAAATTATCAATGTCCCCCGCATATAAGTCTCCAGCATAAAGGCTGGGCTGGTCAAATTTCATGCACATGGGAACTATATTGTGCAAATCGGAAGAAAGTCGCTCATACCCTCCCCCTATGTTTGATATAAAAAACCCGATGCCTATACCTAAATTAAGAATAACCACCCAAAGCAATTGCTTTTTAGTCATCACTCAATTTTTTGGGAGTTTGCAAAATATCAAATTGAATTGCCTGAAGGATCAATTGAAAGCCCAGTATGACGAGCAATGCACTTATCATAATGGTTCCCAAGGGTGTTAAAGCATTTTTGCTTGCATAACTATACCAATTAAAGGCGCCAAAAACCACTCCACTTAAAAACAATAACAATCCAAACACTAAGTATATGGTTCCAATATTAAAATCATATACAAAATAACTCTTCCATATTCTCGCAATAAACTTTTTAAGAAGATTGACTGAAAATAAAAAGGGCATCTTGAAAAGCTTCATGTTTGAGGATTCGTCGCCATACAAAGCTGGCATTGGAATTTCTTTGATAAAAGCCTTTTGAAAGTACAATTCGCTGATAAGAGACGTCTCAAAAAAATAATTATGTGAAATTTTTAATTTATCCAATTGGAGGCTCATTTTTTTAGTGATGGCGAAATAGCCATTATTGAAATCGAAACAATTCCAATACCCAGTAGCCATCTTGCTTAAAAATGACAGGAAAAGGTTTCCAAACCTTCTTAACCAAGGCATTTGCTTTAGCGCTCGAAAATCCCTAAATCTGTTTCCTTTGGAAAAATCTGCTTTATATGAAATTAAAGGCTCAACCAATAAAGGAATATAAGAGGTATCCATTTGATCGTCCGCGTCCAATTTTATGATAACAGCGACTTCAGGAATTTGTTCCAAATATTTTATTCCCGCCAAGGTGGCACCGCCCACTCCCAAATTTTCTGGGTTTTTCAATACATGCACCTGGGTGAATGCTTGGAGTGAATTTACGGGCAATTCGTCTGGGCTGTCATCGTCTACAATTACAATATAATTGCAGTATTTAGAAGCTTTAGTTACTACGTTTATGATATGCTTTTGTGCATTGTAGTAAGGAATTACAATACCTATTTGGGATCGATGGGTCATTTAATGTATTTAAACGGAATTAACATAAGCACGGTTATCATCAAGAAATAACCCAAGATAGCAAACAAAGGTCTATATATGTACAAATGTTCGCCAAAATATAGTGTTACTATCATGGCAAGGACAAGTCCATTTAAGGCCAATTTAATACTTGGTATTTTCCTTTTTGAAAGAAACAAATAAGAAGTGAGCCACCTTAAAAACAAAAATACCCCTAACAGGCCTAGTTCATTAGTAAGCGATAAATATATGTTATGAGCAGAATTACCTACACCCATTCTATTAACAAACCCTTTCCCAAAGGGTAAAACTTCTGGGCTGCTCAACAAATAATAAAAATATTTTTTATGAAGTTCGTCCCTTCCCGTACTCAATTCAGAATAAACCCCTGTAAAATCCTCATAATCCTTTAAATCGTCTGGATTGTCAATGACATACGTTACGCGATCATGAATTACATCATCTATCTTTAAGTACACCGAAGGACTCATTAGCAGTATGATTGCCAATAGGCCAAAAGCTAAGATCCCAAATCGCAAAAACTTTCCCGTATTGCGAAAAAAGAAATACACCAAAAACACAATGGCGCCTACATAAGAGGTCCGGGAACCCGATAGTAACAAGCCAATCAAAGAAAGACTTAAAGTTCCAAACAACAAAATTTTGGAAATTTTAACCGACCTATAAAAACTTAAACCGACAAAAAAAGTTAAGGATATCAAGGCAAACATTCCCAAAACAATCTTGTTTGGACCCAATGTTCCCGAATTAAAACCTAAATACCCCGTATAGTATTCTTGACCCCATAAAAAAGGAATAATCCCAAGATTCTGAAGCAGAACAATGATCATTTCCAGCAAAATTAATATAATGATGAAATGCAAAAACCTGCGGTACTTAATTTTAGAGCTTAAATGATAAAATAAAAAAAAGGCCGTGAGGAAAAATACCCACATATGGTACAGGTACAAAAAGGCCTGTACAAAAACCAAAATCCTATTTTTTAAAAAAGCAAAAAATAAGGTAAGTAAAATAGAAATAGAGCAATAGATCATGAATTGATAAAAACGCTTAAGAAACAACACGTTTTTAACTTCAGCATTCATAACCTTAAAAAGGCCGATATACTTCAAGAGGAGTATAGGCCCCAGAATATCATAAAGCCTTAGTTCGTTATTTCCTTTTATGGAATAATTAATTATGGGTAAATTGTAAAAAAAACTAAAAGCCATTAAGTACAATACCACTGTAAAAAAAGGGCTCGACGTTTTTTTCTCCAATAAGGTTTTAAACGAAACTGACAATTGATTTACGATTAATGGGTCATACCTCCTAAAATATCACTGTAAATACGAATGCGATACCTCTCAAAGGTAAAATTTTGAGCTACAAGATATCCTTTTCTCGCTTTTTCCTGAAGAATAGCCTCTTGGATAGTTACTGTTTTATTCAAAATGGAGTTAAAATTTTGAGAGGTTACCGAATCTAAAATAAAGCCATTTTCCTTAGACACATACTGACCAATGCTTGATACATTAGAAACTATAGGAATACAACCAAAATTCATGGCCTCTGCAATCACTTTTGGAAACCCTTCTGAGGCGGTACTTGGAAGTAACAAAAAATGACATTTTTGGTAGAGTCGAAAAACTGCTTCCCGAGATAAGAAACCGTGAAAAATAGCTGGAAGATCTGCCTCTCTGCACTGGTTTTGATAAGCTTCAATTTTTGCTCCATTTCCAACAAAATGCAGGTTTTTTATCCAAGATTTATCGGGTAGGGCAGCAAAAACGTCAATAATTCGCTGTACCCCCTTTTCGTCTTCTAAACGCCCAACAAAACAGAAGGAATATGGCAGCAAATAAGATTTATTTTTAATGACTTCCATTCCAATGGCCCTATCCGCATTGGTAAGACAAGGATTTTCAAACGTAAGGCAATGTGTTGGTTGATTGGGCCAGCGCCCATTGATTGTAACAACTCTGGATTGGTTCTTTAAAAACGTTCGCTGCAATGCATATCCTAGAGGAGGTTTCTTTTGATTCCAATTTCCAGCATACTTGTACCACCCTTTTTTTTTGGTAAATAAAGTTAACCACGGAATTAAATAAACCCCAATACCCGTGGGGGTGCGTAATTGAAAACAATCTACTTTTTTGAGGGTTTTGGAAACGGTACAAATTGTTTTTGGCATGGTCCACAGGATCGATAATTTTGACCACCAGGATTTTCCTCCAGAAGGGACCAAAGGCACAAACGTAACATTCTGCGCAGTATAAGGCAAGGCGCTTGGAGGTGGGGTTCCTTCATAAAAAAAAGCAACATGGTATATTTTCGAAAAACTGGAGGCCAAATCATTAATTTCTGAAATGGTAGGGCCCCATCCTACAATGGTTCCCTCTTCGGTTTTATAATGCTCGGTGTGCGAAATAATCGCTAGTTTCATATACTTTCTATTACCTCAAGATACTTCTTTATTAATAGAGGCCATTCAAAATTGCTGGCCCATTTTTTGGCATTTTCAGAAAATTGATCATAATTCAGGATAATATTTTCCAAAGCCTTATCTATAGACTCGGGATCGTGCGGATCTACCAAAAAACCTGAATAGTCTTCTTTAATGGCATCCTCAATACCACAGCCCTTCGAGCCAATAGCTGGAAGGCCCAATGCATTGGCTTCTATCACTGCAATACCAAATCCTTCCACATCCCCAGTAGAAGTTTGTTCACTTAACATAATAAACACATCTTGTTCTTTTAGTAAATGTGGCTTTTCGTTTTCGCTCACCCGTCCCATAAATGAAATATGGCTAGAGACATCAAGTTCGTAGGCTAAGGCCTGTAACCGATCTATCTCCGTGGGAATACCAATTACTTTATATTGAAGTTTTGGATACCGTTTAAGAAGTAACGGAAGTGCGGTAATTACATTATGCTGTCCCTTACGCTGGGTTAAGTTTCCAACGGTTACCAAGCTAATCCCTTGACTCATTTTTTTTTGGGGGGGAAGGTTGGAACAGTCAATCATACAACCATTGGGAATTATGAAATTTGGAGTCTGTAAAGTGCCAACCAAAGATGCGGTGTACTTTGATACAGAAATGCAAGCGTCCATCTGCTTTATAGCCCAAGAAGTAAGCCTTTTTTCAATTTTACCTGGTAGGAGCAATTCACTTCCATGGAGAATGGCAATAGATTTTTTTTTAAAAACTCTTTTTAAAATTGCGCCCGTCCATAGTGAAAACTTTCCAGATACAAGTACGACATCATGCTTTCTTGCCAATGAAATGGCTTTGTTGATTCGATTAAAAAAAGTAATGAAAAGAGGGGTAATCCTTTTCGTACGATTCACCGTTACTTTTAATAACGCATCAAATGTACTTTCTTCAATTCCATCTTTCGATCTTTGATCGCATAAAACCGTAACCATTTTCCCTTCTGCAGCCAATGCGGTTCCCAATTGATAGGCATGGGTACCTATTCCGCCGGGTTGGGGAGGGAATTCGGAGGTAATAAGTAATACTTTATTTGATTTCACGGATTAGAGGGCCTTCTTTCAACTTTTTACTAGCCAATCGCCACGATAAAATTACTTGAATTCCAACGATGGGCAGTAACAATAGTGTGATAAAGATACCCAAAATCAATATTTTTCGATTTTTTTTGAAGCGATAAGGCATCACGGAGGGCGGAACTGTTTTCAACAGGGACCACAAAGCTCTTTTTGTTCCAAAATAACGGCGGAACAGGTAGAGGACACTGGGAATCGGCCGAGGAGCAAACCAATTACTGGGTCGGAAGGCATCCCAACTGCCCATTTGACGCAAGCCACCGGTGGAAGCCTTTACGTCAACACAGCTTGCATGAGGTGTTGAAACGCTTTTGATTCCTGCAAGGTATGCCCTTAAACCAAATTCCCCGTCGCCCATCCGTTGTTTTTCGAATTGCCGATCGAAAAGCCCTATTTGCCTGAAAACCGATTTATACAAGGCGGCATTACCCGTTGCAAATTGCGATGCCCTTGCAAAAAAGGAACGGTCTTCAGGAATGCGGCTTCCTTCGGGATAAAACACCCCCGCTGAAATAGAAGCATTAAAATAGTCCAAGCACTTTAGATGGTTTTCAATCCAATTGTTTTCAATCCGGACATCGTCCTCGGATAACATAATGATAGGCCCCTTGGCCTTTTCCACAGCAGTATTCCGTGCCAGCCATAGGGCAGGCTCTTCCTGGCGAAAAACTTGGATGTTCAAGCCAAAATCATCGTAAAACTTCTCCTGAAACGGTTGGGACTGGTCTACTACCAAAATTTCAAAATGAACGTAGCTTTGCTTTTCGAAATCATGAAGTACTTCTTTCAAATACCCATAGCGGTTCAAGGTTGGAATGACAACACTCACCAAGGGTTTTTCTTGAATAAGAGAAGAGGAAAAAGTAGCGTAGGAATCGTAACAAAGGGGTTGTTTGTATGGATGTAAACGCTTTAATTTCCGATTTTTCCAATAGCCCTTGCACTCCCTAAAAGGATTTTTGAAACCCAACAAACGAATGATTAGAACATAAAGTGACCAAACAGGATGAAAATATTTTCTAAGAAAGCGGTATTCGTCTTCAACAGGCAATTGACGGAAAGAAGAATAAGTTTCCGTATCGCCAATGTACCCTTTTTGGATGGCCTGCCAGGATAAATCATATTCAGCAGAAACCTCCTCTATATAGGAACTGTCCTTTACTAGTTTGTCTAACACCCCCTCTGGCAGGAAGTTAGGAATGGGAAAAACCGTATCCCCTCCTTTTCTGGGAATGGAAAAATAATGTGTGGGTTGGAGGTATTTTAAAAAATTAAATATCACTAAAAAGGTTATAAACCGACATATAGTTCATTATATTAAATTTAATAGCTATTTTCAGCATTAATTACTTTTATGAAAAGGAAAATTAAAAAAATTATAAATTATACAATTCAAAGGTATCACTCCTTAAATACCCAAACTAAAAAAAAATCCAGCATAAGCGATCAAAATCTATTCTTTTTGACAGGATATGATAAATCTGGAACAACATGGATAAAAAATTGCTTAAATGATGTTGAAAACATTAGTTGTTTGGGGTCAAATCAATATTTTGATTTTCATTTAAATTCACCCGAAAGTAAACTTTTACATTCTATCAAAGAAAATAGAATTGCGGATTCACCATATAGGATTTCAACTGAATTTTACAAAAATTCATTTATTCAGGAATTCTTGCAAAAGACATATTTATTATCCAAAAAGAATGCTATTTACTTTGGAGAGAAATCAACCGCACAGGATATTAATCTAATTCATTATTATTTCCCACAAGCAAAAATAGTAGTATTAATCAGGGATTTAAGAGATATTATTGTGTCTTTTGCATTTCATTTTGATAGAGTTTATAAAACAAAAACAAAAAATTGGTCCCCTACTAAAAGTAAATTTTATAATGATGGAACTATTAAAGATAGTTTTATCGAAAGAGAAGCTAACACAATCAAAAAGTATTATGGTCATTTAATTGCCCTACAAAATGAGAAAGTGATTTTCATAAAATATGAAGATTTAATTTCTGAGAATGGTTTTTATCACTTTAAGGAGATTCTTTCATTTATCAAATCAAAAAGTATAATAGATATAGAATCTCATGCCTTAAAGGTATGGGAAAAGAATAGTTTTAAAAATCTTTCCAAGGGGAGAAATCCTGGTGAAATAAATAACTTAAGTTTTTATAGAAGTGGAACTGCAGGCGATTATAAAAATCATTTTACTTCCCATCAAATTCAACAATTAAACAATATATTAGGAGAAGAACTGACCTATTTTGGATACCAAATAAATTAAAAAACTACTAATCTAATTGGTTCTCTTTTTTAATCTTTTTGAACTCCTCCGCAAATTGCAGACTCACTTTCTCTCTCCCTTCAGAGTTAACATGAATGCGGTCGTAAAAATTCCCCGCTTCTTTAAAGAACTGGGTATGATCGATTAGGGGAAAATTAGGTTTTTCATAGGAAAGGGTTTGCTTGTATATTGGGGACAGGTAGTAAATTAACCGTATGTTGTTGTTTTTACAGAGTGTCTCGATTTTATCTAAATAAGGATGCTGAAATGAAATGGCGGTATGTATTTCTTCTTTTCCATCCAAAGAGTCTCCTTTTTTGGGATAACCGTAATTGCCCCTTGCATCAAAACGGTTTCTTTGTTCGGGATGAATGGCAGCGTTCAACGAAGGAAAAAATAATTCGGTGTTATAATACCCAACGCCCAAAAATGGCACCCACTTACTTAGAAATAAAACGTTCGTTGCATTATTTGCCTCAGGATTGTTTTTATAATAGTCGTACACATAATCCCTTTGCACATACATTAAAAAACGATAATCATTATTGCTAAATCCCGCTTTTTTGTTTTCTAAACTTGCCAAGCCTGGGGCAAGGATACAGTAACGAGTGGATTTTCCCTCCTTCAAAAAATGTTCAAGCATTAAATAATGGGTAGACATCCCCGTATCGTCCATAGAAAGATTGAGTCCTTTAGTTCCCAAAATGGAATCTATCCTGTTTGTGTTTAACGAGGTAAGTCCTACGCTTGACCCCAAAACAATATAATCGAAATTCGTTTCGGAAACTTGATTCGCCAAAAAGGAGGGCTTGTAAAAAGAAGCATTTCGTAAAGCCCTTAAACTACTTATGGAAATAAGGGTTGCCAGTAGGGCAGTAACCAAAACAATAAAACCAATGTATTTTAAAAATGCTTTCATCAAAATTGAAAATAAATAAAAGTAGATGGGTTTTTGTATACCCCCATAAACACTATTAGCAGTACTACTGCTATTTTAGCGGGTGTCGATAACCGCACCTCGACCCTTTGTTTTCTATAAGCCCAAAATTCGAAAGCCAGCATCATGACTGTGGCAAAAGCAACAATAGTTCCCAAGAGGATAATTTTAGGACTCTTCATAAAAAAAGAGAGGTCATAATTTGAATTATAAAACATGTGACCAACATATCGTATCGCAATTGCCAAGGAATCTGCCCTAAAGAAAACCCAAGCTAACGTAACCATTGCAAAAGTAAAAACCACTGGAAAAAAATTATGAAACGTAAGTTGTTGATTTCCCACATACCGCCGATTCTTGTTTAACAACAATAAGGGAAGAAAAAGGCAGGCATGGATTCCTCCCCAAATAATAAAGGTCCAATTTGCCCCATGCCAAAATCCACTTACCAAAAAAACAATAAAGGTATTCCTAACCTGTTGCCATTTATTTCCACGGGAGCCCCCTAAAGGAATATACAGATAATCCCGAAACCAAGTGGAGAGCGAAATATGCCATCGCCGCCAAAACTCTGCAATATCCCTCGAAAAATAAGGAAACTTAAAATTGGTCATCAACCTAAAGCCAAATAGCCTTGCTACACCAATGGCAATATCTGAATAACCCGAAAAGTCACCGTAAATTTGGAATCCGAAAAGAATGGCCCCCAACCACAATTCGCTTAATGAAAAACCATATGGGGCAGAAAAAATTTCATTCACAAAATAGGAACAATTATCTGCCACCACCATTTTCTTGAACAAACCCCATACAATAAGCGACAAACCACTTTTTGCCAATTGATAGTCAAATTGATGTAATACCCTAAATTGTGGCAATAAGTGACTGGCCCTTTCTATGGGACCTGCCACCAATTGGGGAAAAAAGGCAACATAGGCCGCAAATTCGATAAACCGCGAAGTGGGTTCCAGCTTTTGCCTATAGACATCTATGGTATAGCTCAAGGTTTGGAAGGTATAGAAGGAAATACCCACGGGCAATATGATGTACAAGGTTGAGACTTGCATATGGATCCCCAATAAAGACCATGCCTCTACCCAACTTTCAATAAAAAAGTTGTAATACTTAAACAAAGCCAACAATCCTAGATTGAAAGCCAAGCTTACGAAAAGCAGCAGCCGCCTCCTTTTTTGGGTTTCTGCTTTAGGAAGGGCTAATGCTACAAAATAATCTACTAGGGTACTGGCAAAAATAAGGCTAAGAAAACGATAATCCCACCATCCATAAAACACATAACTGGCAAGGAGTAAGAGGATGTTTCTATTTTGCAATGACTTATGGAACACAAACCAATACAGCATAAAAACCGTAGGTAGAAAGACCAAAAAGGACAATGAATTAAAAATCATCTGCGAGTCAATAATTCGTCAATGGGTTGCCCATAAAAAGCAACAAATTCCTTTTGTTGCTTTTCGATGGAAAAATGAGTTTTAATTCGCTCCTTTGCAAAATCCGTAACCTCCATAAGAACGGCCTGAGGCATTTGAAGCACGTTCCAAATTTGGACTGCTAACAAATTGGGGTGCATTTTGGGAACGACCCAGCCTGTTTTTTGGTGAATTACATTTTCGCTTAATCCTCCAGCATCAGAGACAATACAGATAAGTCCCATTGCCTGGGCCTCTAGTACGGCATTACAAAAGCCTTCCGAAATGCTATACTGCAAATAAATATCGCATCTTTCATAATAATGTTTTATTTCAGACGGAATTAGTTTACCCGTTAGGGAAACTTCATGTACCAAATCCAGCTGTTGTACTGCAAATATTACTCTTTCCATTTCTTTTTTAGAACCGGTCCCAACCAATGTATAGTGAAAGGGAACACCCTCTTTTTTTAGCATGGAAAGGGCCATTAGCATGTGTTCAATCCCCTTTATAAAATGAAAGCGGGCCACGGTCAAGAACTGTATGGGCTTTGAAAGCATTTCCTTTTTTTTGGTACCGGGAATAAACAATGAGCAGTCTATGGCAGGGGTAATTTTACAGGCACGCACCGTCTTGGGCAACCCGAGTTGATGGCCTTTTTCCAATAAATGATCCGAAATAGTGTGGACCTTGTCTACACTTTTCCACAAAGCTTCATAGCAATTGGGATGCTTAAGGGGATAAGTGGTAATATCAAATCCTCTAAAACTTACGCCCATCTTCGCTCCAATAGCTTTTGCAACCCATTCGCGTTTTAAGGCTTGTGTGGCAAACCCAAAATGCAGCCAGTCCAGTTTTTGCTTTAAAATGTGTGCGTTTACATACACCGATTTTAACGCAACGCTCCAAGATTTTTTATGACTCCTCTCCAGTGAAATTAGCCTGCCTACTGGCTTCAGAAAAGGTAAAACCTTTAAAGTTAGCCACATCATGGCAAAGCCGTTCACAAGTGTAGAGGAATATACTTTTGGAGCAACGACTACATTACACAAGTTGAAATCCTTGTGGGTTTCTTGCACAAACAAGATAACTTCATGACCTTGATCCCGGAGCCCTTTTATTTTCGAACGAAAAAAAGTTTCCGAATAACCGGGTGTACTCGCTAAAACAATTCCTATCTTCATACACTAGCTATTTGACCCGACGCATCTATCTTTTCCAGGACTTTGTCATAAAAAACATATTCTTTCTCCAAACGTAATCTAGCCCTTTTTTCTTCTTCTTTCGAAATTGAAATAGGAATGTTTGTGAAACTTCGCTCCCTAAGGACTGAAAGTGGCAGCTTTAAGGTTTTGGATAAATCATCAATGGCAGCATCGAAATGTTCTTGAAAATAAATTCGATTCAACCTTCCAATATTTTCCATGGCCACAGGCACCTCCATTTTTTCAGAGAACATATACAATTGATGTTGAAGGTGTTTTTCGGGAATCAAATCGAGAAAATCTGAAAACCCATTGCCTACCCATTTTAATTGATACTGCAAAGGTTTATAGGCAGGCTCTTTTGCTTTAGCAATTTTAGGGTCCAGTTCTGAAACGTATTTTAAGTACTTGTAGAGTGACACCAACCTGCTAAAGGGATCGCGGAGCACACAAAAAGTAAAGGTGTTTTTTGGCAGGTTCAACCTCCAGAAAGGCATATGCGAATTGGCGTAAAAATAATCCCCCTTTTCTATTAAAGTAAGGTGATTTCGCACAAACACATAGGGGCTTTTTACCAATATAGGTTCCCGCTTTACATTGGCAAGCGAAAATCCCGATAACCCCCAAAAGGCAGCATTAATACTGGTTCCGGCACTTTTTCGAATGTGTACGTGATACACCCTATCATAAGCATCAAAATAGGGTTGATGCTTCCGTATGAGTTTGTGGGCCTTTGCCTCCCTTTTTTTTCGAAGGTATTTTTTTAAAAAAGTTCGCATACGCTAGGCTTCAGATTGCAGCGGATAGAACGACTGCTTAAATTGCATTAACACACGGTTTACTTTGGCCAATTCTGTTTCATTAAAACTAAGTAAATTTTCATTAGGGTCTAAAATGGCACTTTTTGGGTGGGTTTTGGAGGATGGTTTTTTATAGGCTTCCTCTATGTTTGCAATGGGCTCTATGTTAAATTGAGCACATAGTTTTAGGTAATTGTTTACGTTTATTCTTAAGTCTTCGTACTTTACTACCGCGTAGTCTTTAGCAGTGTTTCGAACGCATTGCAATGGGACTACATTTTCCAAGCACCAGCGTAAGGCCAATACTTCCATTCCTGAATAGGACTCTGCTTGAAGGATATCGACGCCAAATTCTTTTTGCACCAAGGCAACCAAATGTGGTTGGGATTGAAATCGGCTTAAATCGTACAACCACGGAAATTTTACCCGTTGCTGCGACAAAATGACATCGTACGGATTACGAATAATGTGAATGACCGGAATTTCAAAATAGTGGTGCATCCAGGCAGCGGAAAGATTGCATCGAACAAATTTGATTACATATTTTTTGGGAATCCAGGGCCACAGATGCATTTTGAGTTTGCGGTTACTATTTTGCGCAATCCAATCAGAGTCTACCTTATTCTTGAAGAGTTGGTGCAAATAAGAAATTACAGCTTCATTCCCTTCGGCACTCAACAAGTAACGGTCACACAACAAATGTCCCTTTTTGGTTCGTGAATCATGCTCTGGCTCAAACAACATACGATACCGAAATTGTTTAGAAATAGTCTCGCTTAGCCAACTTGTACCACTTCTGGCCGACCCAACAACAATGATATGTTTTCGGTATTTTGCCATTAATGCACCAAGTTTTTGTATATGCGTTCTGTATTTTCAATGAATTGCTCCATTGCAAAATGATCGTTACAGTAGTTTCGCAAACGATTTCCCAGGGCTTTTCTTTCAGCTACTTCCAAAGCCATAATTTCCTGCAATCTCTTAGCCAGTTCGGATTCGGCCGCAGGTGAAAATAACAAATACGGAAAATCCTTCAATACAAAATTAATCCCTGAAATATCCGAACCCAACACGGGTACTCCCATACTCATCGCTTCTACCAATGCCATGGGCATCCCTTCCTTTCTCCCTTCATTAAGGGTAGGGATCACATATACATCGCTCCTTGCAATAAAAGGCCTTACATCCATTTGTTTTCCTAAAAATGCTACTTGATCCATTACGCCTTGTCCCTTGCTCAACGTTTTCAAAGAGGCAATATAATCTGGGTCTCCGCCACCTACGATTTTTAACCTAACGGTATCATCATTTATAAGAGCCAAAGCCTTAATCAAGACTTCTATGCCTTTTACAGGCACCAAATTGGCCACTGTGACAATCTCAAAGGAACGCCCTTTGGTTTTGGAGGGGAAATGATCTGGCGAGTAATAGTGGGTATTAATTCCCAAGGGAACCAATTCTTGGTTTTTTTTATTGGGAAAATAGGACCTCATCTCTTCATTGATTGTAAAAATAAAATGCGCCAAATAACTCCTGATTTTCCAATGTTTGTTTCCCCAACTCATCGCTTTTTTGGTATAGACAAATTTAGCTCCTGCCCGTCTTGCCGCAAGGGGCTCGGTCCAATCACTGCTCCAGTGCCAAGAATGGACAATATCGAACTTATGCTTTTTTAAAAACCCAACCACGGGCTGCATCCTCCTTGCCAATGAAAAATAGGGGCGATAGGCTGTGGTGGTTTTTATGATAAAAATGGGAAGTCCTAGTTTTTCAATTTCCTGAAAGAAAGCCCCTTTGTTGTGATCACAGGCAATGGAAACATCAAACTCTTCCTTATCCAAGCCATTGGCCAAATCGAATAGCACCTTTTTACTGCCAGCGGTTTCAAAGTTGGGTATGGTCAAAAGAATTTTAATCTTCCTTTTCATCTTCAAAAAGTTTTAACCGCAAGGCAAGCGTTAACAATATGCTGAGCGGATGCGAATAGGCAACTTTATCCTGGGTGAGAAATTGATGGTAAAAATGAGAAATGACCGATTCATCCAGAAAATGCTTTAGCGATCCATGAAATAAATACTCCTGCAGTAAAGCATCGTTCTTGGGCCCCAAAAACTGAAGTTCCCAATTACGTTGCACAAAAGGTTTCCGAGACAGGCCCTGCATTGCTCTCTTTGCTTTATTAACGGCCCTGTAAGGAAGGTTATAGGGTACCTTACTAAGGTGATAATTATACAAATGAAATGGTTTTTTTTCTTCCCAGGTAATTCTTGCCAGCTTAGGATTTCGCTTCATAATATACGCAATCTGAAGTTTCCGGTCAGCCAAATAAGCCTCTGGAATCGTACAGATAAACTCGCACATTTCGTTGGTGTAATAAGGCAAGGTAATAGGTTTTTTTGCTTCGAAGATCGATAGGTTCACCGAGGTCCACCTTGGCGCCCAATAGAGTGATTTGAACGCTCTCATTTTGGCACTCAACTGGTCTATGGGTATCCTTTCCCAAAGCGATTGCAACCTTGCATCCAGGTATGCTTCAAAAGTACCGGGTAATTTCCAGAAATTCCACATGGCTGTAGCAAGTTCCATTCCCCCTTTTTTTATCACTTTCTTCTTTATCAGTAAAAGGGCTTGGTCGTCTCGAGTTCCTGCAGGTGCTCCCCGATCAAACAGTACATCTCCCCAATGCCCCAAGGAAAATACCTCTCCCATTCCTTCAAACTTATCAATGATAGCCATTTGCCTTGGGTGGGTAAATTCACTATAACACTTATTAAGGGCTGCCAAGGATTCTATATGCTCCCAAAGGTAACCCTTTGAAATGGTAAATTCTTCAAATGCAAAATGACACTGGGCAGCAATTTTACGGGCAATGGCAGTTTCATTGTAGCCGCCCTCGAATTTGTAGCTGTAAGAAACTACCTCTTTTTTTAAATAGTGTAAGGCGGCCGCTTGCGTGCGGCTGTCCAATCCACCAGAAATAGGCAATATCACTTTTCGATTGGCAACTTGGGATGCCATTATGGATTCAAATAGATGGGTAAATTCATCCAGTGCTTTCTCAAAGGAAATATCTCTAGGGGTATAATGCCATCGAAACCAAGGGGTACTATTTGTTAAAACTCCTTGGGCGTTAAATTCATTTTGCGAAGCGGGCGGCAATACTACTTCGTCTTTCCAATACGTATCCTTTTCCAAAAAAAAACCGGTTGCAGCAAAAACACAAATGCCCTCCTTGTTCCATTGATGGGGACCCACCACTTTTGCAAAAGTAGGTTGGCGTGGAATAATGGGGGTCTGAATGGGTTGCATTAAGCGGTTAGCATCATCGTTGGGATGGGTATAAAGATAACCAAAAATAAACGGTTAATAGCACTTTGAAGCGGAAGCTTGAATGAAAATTTAAGATATGGTTTTAATTATTTTAGCAGGGTTTCCGGCAATTACACAGCGGGATGGAAATGAATGTACCACCACAGATCCTGCTCCTATGGTAACATGGTCCCCTATGGTAATATCCCCGATGATAACCGTATTGGCACCCACGGTAACATGGTCGCCAATCACTGGCAGTAAAGTATTGTCGTTGTTTTTATTGCCGATGGTCAATCCATTTCTAAATTCAAAATTTTTGCCAATTGATTTGGCATTGATAACGGTTCCAAAAGGATGGAAACACACCAACCCTCCTGCTATCTTGGTACTTCCAAATATTTTGCATTCATAACCTTTCGTAAAATAACGCCTCCAACGGTAATCGCCCTTTTTTATTCGCCAAAAGAAGAGAAATGCATACGAAGGATAATAAATCATTAAATGCTTGAATTTATCGGGAACACTGGAATTTTTACTGGTACAGCCCCTTACCAAATAGGTTCTTTCAATATCATCGATAAGCACCTGGTTTCCCAATACATAACGCTTGCAAAGCCTTGAAATAAGAACTTTCTTCAAGAGGTGCTTTGCAATAAAAATGGGTGACTTCATAATCGCGATAAATTTTTAAGGTGAAGCAAGATAACTTTAAATCGCAAATCTTATTAACGATCTGTCAAGCATTTTCGATACAAGTTTTCCATTCCTTCTATCATACTAGACATGCTGTGCTGCCTTTCCACTTTTAGCCTTGCAGCTTCTTTTTGTTTCAAGATCGTAGCATCGGGCTGTTCCAAAAAATCCATGACCGCATGGGCCATTGCCTGGGCATCCCTAACGGGAACCATGCTTTCGCCATGTGCATCCAGTAATTCCGCAACACCCCCACATTGGGTTGCAATAACGGGCAATCCCAATGCCATAGCTTCTACCACTACATTGGGCAATCCTTCACTTAAAGAGGGAAATAACAATATGCTGGAAGATTTCATGGTTTGGTAGACCTCGTTTTGATTAATTTTAGGCAATAGGAAAACACAATCGCTGAGTCCCAAGCAGTCGATTAGCACCAAAAGTTCTTCATCACCTTTTGCACCTATTATTTGGTATTGAAAATTAATCTTGTTTTTTTTCAGTATCGAACAGGCCTCCAAAGCATAGGGATAGCCTTTTATCCAGTGTGGGCGCCCCACAGAAAGTAAGCGCAGTGGATTTTGACTTTTGTAGGATTCTTGATAGGGTAATTCATCAAAATTAAACCCCGAGTAAACAATTGCATCTACTTTTTTTGAATTTTCCCAAATACGGTCCCCTACCCTCGAAATGGCTTTTGAGACCGAGTGAAATCCATCTATTTTTGGATACCACTGCCTTAGGTATTCTAAATTTTGGACATCCACCATTGCACGTATATTGACTTGGTACCCCCGCTGGCTCAAGACCACCTTGTATTTTTTTTCTTCAAGAAGACTTTCGCACCAAGGCAGTAAAGATGGCCATTGCACATGCACGATGTCCGGATTTAGCAAGCCTAACGCCAGATTCAAATTTTGCTGCTGCAATGCCTTTTTACGAAAATGCACGGTATTTTTAATTAACTGAATGACTGCATTGCCATTTCCCCTTTTGAAAAGACTTTTCCAAGACCAATACGCACTGCTAAATAGTAGCCCCAACGTATTGGAAGCACTCCCCAGATGAACATATTGAAGGTTCCCATGGCTTGAGTTGCGCTTTCCGGAAAAACCCATAATGGCTACTTTATGTTTTTCCGAAAGCCCCAACGCCAATCGGTACACAAAGGTAGATGGCGCTAGGCTCCCATCGAAAATGATGATTGTAAGTGGTTTTTCCAAAGGATTAGGATGAAACATTTATATCGAACCCGTACTTCAGAGTTTTAAGTTAAAGGATTTTTTGATAAAGGGCAATAAGTCGTTCTATTTCCTTCTTGATGGTGTAACGGTCGCTAATATGAGCTATTGCCTTTTGGGAAAACGCCTCGTAGGTTTCCGGATGAGTAAACAAATTATGGATGCCTTTTGCAGCCGCTTCAACGTCCCAAGGGTCTACACACAATCCGGATTCGTTTTTGACAATGGTCTCTGGCAGGCCGCCCGCATTGGATACAATAGCAGGAACCCCGCACGATTGGGCTTCCAAGACCGCAGCTCCTAGCGATTCGGACAAGCTTAATTGAAGAAAAAAGTCATAGGTGGGGAGTTTTTCCAAAAGGATTTGGTTCGGGACTTTCTTCTGGTGGTTTACAGTGTCACTCAATTGATATTTATCCACCAAATAGTACAAAGCCCCTAGATCTGGACCATCCCCATATACATCGTATTGAACGTTATGCCCCATTTGTTTGAGGATGGAAATGGTACGCAAATGGGCATCTATGTTTTTTTCCCAAGTCATTCGGTGCGCAGAGGCTATTTTGATAATCCCCTTATTTGGCCTTTTTACCTTAGCATATCCGTGGTCGGCAACAGAAACTGGAATTACTTCAATTTTTTCCAAAGGAATTCCCCAATGCGAAGCCAAGTATTCCTTTTGATGATGGCTCACGGTCACAAAACGGGTTACTTGGTGCGACCAAGATTCGAAGAACGTTTTCCATCGTTCATAAATCCAAGGCTTTACATACGTATCACCTCCACGAAAGGTAATAACGATATTTGTTCGTTTATTATCTTTGATTTGCTTTGGATCGAGAAAAAAAGGAAATTTGCCAAAGAGGTATGAATGTTGAAGGTGAATGATGTTGTAATTAGTAGCCCATTGGCGAGCCAATGCTTCGTACTCGCCTCGAGATATGATTTTCCGTTTTAGTTTTTGAATAATGGAATTCTGGGGATACGCATCGGCTTTAGGGTTGGGCTTGAAGGCAAATGCGGTGACGTCGATCACTTTTTTTAATCCGGTTAAGGTATTCGCCATATAGGTTTGATAGCTCTTAGGCATCTCGTCATATACATACAACACTTTCATCGCTATAAACTTTTTGCTAGGGGGCGTCTCATATTCTTTTATTTTTTCTGATAAACCTATTGCTTTTTCCCGTCATTAAATACAACAAGTATCCTTTTGTAAAGTTAAGGACTAAAATAAATTTGCCTTGCCCCACGAAGCAAAATATCATTTTGTAAAAAAAAAGATGTTTCAGGGGGTCTTTTAAAATAATGGCCTTTCTAAAAAACTTCACATACCGTTTGCACAATGATGCCTTAAGCAATCCATAGGTTTTTTTGTCCTTTTTAGCGACCAAAGCCATGTGTTTTTTACGTGCTTGAATATCGGATTGCAGTTCGGCAGCATGCAACTTTTTTAATTGATGGTAAAGGGAATTTTCGTGAATTCGATATTGAATAAGCGGTCCTTCCAAAAAGAAAAGGTTCGGATTTCGGTACAACATCCTAAGGTTAAAGTCCCAATCGTCCATGTTGGTGATGGTTTCATCGAAAAGTACGGGGTTTGCAGTTAAAAAATCACGCCGCCAAACAGCGCCACAAACGTAGAAGGTAATACTTCCCTTTATGTAGGCTGCGATAAGGTCCTTCGAGTAGCATTTGCTTTTCCCGATAAATTCGCCTGTTTTCAAATGCACTTGTTCCACGGGGGCAATAACAGCATCCAGGTTATCCGTAAAGTGTTCGAGGTAAGTTTGTAACGCTTCTCGTGAATAAAGATCGTCACTATCCATAAAGTGGACAAAGGTTCCCTTAGATTTTTCAAATCCAAAATTCCTACAGCTATTGGGGCCTTTTTTTTTCTCGTCTGGGCGTTGAAGAAAGGTAAATCGGGCATCCTTACCCATATACGCTTCCAAAACTTGTGCTGTAGTGTCTGTACTGCCATCGTCTACAACGATGCACTCCCAATGTGGATAGGTTTGGTCCAAAATAGTATCCAAGGTTTCCCCAATAATGTGAGCACGGTTAAAGGTGGGGATGATGATGGAAACCATGTTATTCATGGTTGTCCGTTTTTCCAAATATATTTTTAACCTTATTTTGAATACGTCTTTTGTTTTGTTGGTACCAACTTTTTTTTGGCAAACAGACGGAAATTTCAATTTTTTTACCCACCCTTGGTTCAAGGTATCTGGGAAGCATTTCGTTTATATAGGCAATTCGTTCTTCCTTTAGTTTTCTTCCAATCTTCTTATTCGATGTAATTCCATTGCCATCATAATAAACAATACAAAGGTCCAAGTGAAAATAGGTGGCATTTTCAAACAAAAGAGCTTCATTATAAAAAACCCAATCAGCTATTAGAGCGTATTTTCTATCAAATCTTTTTTCTTTGAAAAGGTACCCTTTATGAAAAATGGCCTGATGAGTAACAATAAATTTTAGGGTATTATCAAAAGTGAGGGTATCGGGCATTATTTTCTTTTTAGGCTCCTTTCCATTTTCTCTAATAATGACGTCTCCACATACTAAATCTTCTGTTCTATTATAGAGAACAAAATTATGAATGGTTTTGGATTCATATAAAATATCCCCACTGTTTAAAAATAAAACATAGTCTCCCGTAATATGATCCAAACCCTTGTTCATGGCATCATAGATACCTTGGTCTGGCTCACTCACCCAATAATGAAAACGATCCTTATAGTGCTCTATAATGGCTTTTCCTCCATCTGTTGACCCCCCATCGATAACTACATACTCAATATTGGTGTAGGTTTGATTTACGACACTCTCAATCGTGTTTTTTAATCCTTCCCTATCGTTATAATTAATGGTGATGATGGATATCTTCATGAGGAAAATTTACCTTAGAAAAGCTTCTGAATACGTTCTTGAAATACCTTGTTCCAAGTCAATTTTATGTTTCCACCCTAAACTATGTACTAAAGAAACATCCAGTAATTTTCGAGGTGTTCCGTCGGGTTTTGCGGTATTCCAAATGATTTCCCCTTCATAGCCTACAATATGCTTGATTAAGGAAGCCAATTCAGCAATTGAAATATCCTTACCAGTCCCAATATTTACTGATACATTTCCCATATAAGTATTCATTAAATGAACACAGGCCTCTGCAAGGTCATCAACGTGTAAAAATTCGCGTCTTGGCGATCCAGTTCCCCAAACTTCAACTGTAGCTGATTTACTTTTTTTAGCCTCATAAAACTTTAATAGCAACGCTGGCAATACATGAGAAAATTCTGGATTGTATTCATCATTGGGGCCATAGAGGTTAGTAGGCATGACTGAAATAAAATTGCAACCATATTGCTTATTGTAGTTTTCACAAAGTTTAATGCCTGCAATTTTTGCAATGGCATAGGGCTCATTGGTTTCTTCAAGGATACCAGTGAGCAAATAAGATTCTTTGATGGGTTGTTCTGCAAATTTTGGATAAATACAGGAGGAAGCAAGAAACAGTAATTTTTTTACTTTGTGAAGATAGCTTTGATGAATCACGTTATTTTGAATCATCAAGTTTTCGTATAAAAATTGTGCTCTAAAGGTATTATTAGCCTGTATACCACCCACTTTTGCTGCAGCCAGAAAAACATATTCCGGTTTTTCTTCTCTGAAAAAAGATGCTACTGCATCCTGTTGGGTAAGGTCCAGTTCTTTAGAGTTTCTTAAGACAAAGTTTGTATAACCTAATGCTTTTAATCTCCTTAATATGGCAGAACCCACCATACCATTATGTCCTGCTACAAATATTTTTGAAGATACATCCATATTAAATTTCGAGGGAAGATTTTGTCTCATGACCTCCTTCTTTTAAGTACTTTTCTTTCTTAAAAAGCTCCAGATCTGAGGCCATCATATCATCCACAAGTTCTTTAAGCGTATGTTTTGGGGTCCAATTAAGCTTTTCCTTGCATTTTGACGCGTCACCTATTAACAAATCCACCTCGGTGGGCCTATAGTATTCGGGATCTACTTTTACAACTGTTTTCCCAATGGGCAATTGGTAGGATGAATTTTTACAGTTTATTATTTTCCCGATTTCTGCATTATTTTCGCCTTCAAAAGCCAACTCAATCCCCACATAAGCAAAAGCCATTTTAATAAAATCCCTAACAGTGGTTGTTACTCCCGTAGCAATTACAAAATCTTCGGGTTGTTTCTGTTGAAGCATGAGCCACATAGCTTCCACATAGTCTTTAGCATGCCCCCAATCGCGCTTTGCATCTAAATTCCCAATAAATAAAACCTCCTGAAGTCCCAGGACTATTTTAGAAGTAGCACGGGTTATTTTTCTAGTAACAAACGTTTCACCGCGAATAGGCGATTCATGATTAAACAAGATGCCATTGCAGGCATACATACCATAGGCCTCACGGTAGTTAACCGTAATCCAATAGCCATATAATTTCGCAACACCGTATGGACTTCTTGGATAAAAAGGAGTGGTTTCCTTTTGAGGTACCTCCTGCACCAATCCATAAAGTTCGGATGTTGAGGCTTGGTAAATTCTTGTCTTTTTTGTGAGTCCTAATAAGCGAACTGCTTCAAGGATTCTTAACGTTCCCAGACCATCGATATTGGCGGTATATTCCGGCGTATCGAAACTAACCTTAACGTGCGACATGGCCCCAAGGTTATAAATTTCGTCGGGCTGTACTTCTTGGATGATTCTTGTAATGTTCATGGCATCGCTTAGATCGCCATAATGCAGTGTAAATTTTATATCAGACTCATGCGGGTCTTGGTACAAATGATCTATCCTGTCGGTATTTAAAAGGGATGATCTCCTTTTAATGCCATGAACGACATATCCTTTGGATAATAGCAATTCTGCCAAATATGCACCATCTTGTCCGGTGATTCCTGTGATAAGTGCAATTTTCATAATGAATAAATCTTCGTTGTGTAAACTTAAAGCTATTTTTTTAAAACTTCTTCAAATAAGACCCTATAGGCCTCGGCTTGTATCTTTTGATCGTACGCGTTCATTGCCGAAGTACGAATTTGATTTCTACTGAACGAATACTTTTCATTTAAAAAATCATTTAGTGTATTTGACAAAGATTGAACACTAATATTTTCTGTAAGTAATCCATTTTTCCCATGCTGAACCATATCTGGTATTCCCCCCGTAGGAAATCCAATTACAGGGGTGCCACACATTAAGGATTCCAAAACAGTATTTGGAAGGTTATCCATTAAAGAGGGTATGACAAAAACATCAGCCAAAGAGTAAACCATGCTCATTAATCTTTCATCATGAATTGGTCCTAATTCGATAACATTTTTTATTGCGGTTAATTCTTCGCTTTTTTGACCAATGGCACACAAAACAACCGTTTTACTTTCAATTTTTTCGAGGGCCATTTTAATATACCCATAACCCTTTCTCTGATTGTTTATCGAATCTGCAACAAATAAAACGACTTTCTTGTCTTTTGCAATACCGAATAACTCTCTAGAGTAATCGCGATCCCTCGGTTTAAAAATTTCAGGATTTATCCCATATGGTATCCAATGAATAGGCCTATTCGAAAAAGCATCACTATTTTTGGCTTCATTAGCTAGCCATTTTGAAGGAGCAACTATCGTTAAGTTTTCAACATTTTTAAGCGCTTGAAAAATATAATTTTTATTCACAGCTGTCGTACGTTTTTCAATATCCGTTTTATTTCTTTTTATAGGATTTCCATCAGTATCAATGCCCAATAGCTGTTCTTCGTAATGTTCGCCTCCCGTAAAGGGGTGCATATCGTGTAATGTCCATACAACTGGTTTTTTGTTATACTTAAAAAAAGTTTCGTAATCCAAAAATCCAGCAACCCAGTGAAGGTTTATTATATCAGCTTCTTCATACAATGGGGATTTGGTTATGTCGTAGTTAGATTTTGGAAAACTAAATAATTCCAGGCCCTTAGGTCTATTTTTTAAAAAAACAACATTGGAAGAATCAATTTTATTGACTAATTTAAATTTGAACAAAACCTTATGCAATTTTTGTTTAATGCTTTGCAAAAAGGGGTGTTTTTTGCTTATTGGTTTCAGTAAAGAAACATTGCGATGATGAATTGTTTGTCTTTTAAGCAATAAAGAACAGTTAACATCTTTTGCCAGTAAACCTTCGTATAAACGCAGGCATGACTTTGCTGCCCCACCAATATCATAACTACTAACAATTAATATTTTCATGCTTTTTTTGCCTCCATGAAAAGTGAATCTGGTTTTCTTACCTTGCCATCTATTGAATCTAAGTTATATTTTTCCCAATTCGAAATTTCACTATTTAAACCATCTTTTAACGCAATTTTAGAAAACCCAACTTCACTTAAAAGTTTCTTTAGGGAATATTTGTCGTACATCCATTGATGGATTTCACCACTTCTTCTAAATCTACCAATTTGCAGGGCATCTTCATCTTCCGGATTATATTTTTTCATTGGATTACCTACAATTTTTAAAATTTGTTTTTTTATCCTTTTTCTTATGTCCTTCCAAATTCCTGATTCGTTTTTTGACTTTTTTTCGATGGCAGGATCTATTTTCAGGTTTTCTTTTTCCAGTAATGCTCCTCTAAGCATTTTCGCTTCACTACCCCATCTTTTAAAAATATATTCTTCATTGGGAAGAAATGAGCTGGATAAGTAGGAACTTATTAAACCACCACTTTTATTACGAACCATTTGATCAAAAAGCTCCAAAGTAATCCATTCATAATTCGCAATTCCAGACAAATCACCTGTTTCTGCAGATTCTAGATTCTTAATATATTCTCTGGCAATTTTTTCGAAATCCGGCACCGCAATCCTAATGATGCCGTCCCGTTTAAGAACCCTGTAGCATTCCTGGATGAATTTCTTTCCATCTTCTTTAGAAAAGTGTTCCAGTACATGGGAATGATATAGAATGTCTACAGAATTTTCCTCAAGAGGGATACCTTTCAAAAGATTGTGCCTTTGAACGTATTCACTATTTGAGATAAAATCTATGTTTTTCCAATCTTTATGGTACGTACTACCACATCCTAGGTTTAATAAAATCATCCGTTTGTATTGTCTTTAAAACCAAATATATTTAGCTGGAAGTCCATATCATTGTATTTTACCAACCCCATGAATGGTGATTTTAAAGCATTATTCCCTGGAATTGACATGTATAATCTAAAGTGCGCCTTAGAGAGAATATCAATGATTTCATTTAAGGTTTGTTTTTGACCCTCAAAAGAATGATATTCCACAAAAATCCGTTCTACGTGAATGAGAGCATCAGCAATATCCCTTAAAACTATTGTTTCAGCACCTTCAATATCTAATTTTAAAAAATCTACTTTTTTATTCAAAAAAGGCTTTAAGGAAGTTACTTCAACGACTGAAGTTGGCGTACCGTTGCTATTCAAATTTTCAAGAATTCCTGCATCTGCGCCATCAGATTTAAATTTAAGTTTCTCATTTTTATCCCAAAGACCTTTGGGAATTATCGCAACATCTCTAAAGCCAAATGATTTAACATTAGATTCCAATACATCCACCAATGCAGCATCAGGTTCAAACGCAATGATTTCTGAGTTTGGGTATAATTGTTTAAAAAAGATTGTTGCTAATCCTATATTGGCTCCCCCATCAATAATATAAGGATTGGGGTTGTTCGTCTTAAACTTATAGATTTGTTGATCAAAAATTTCTTTGTGCATAAACAAAAAGGAAGCACTATCAGCTATAGTTATTTGCACCCCATTAAGTAACACTTTGGTCTTTTCATATCTAGCAATTTTTTTTAGATGAAAATAATCACCCCTATCAGCCTTTCTATTGGCAATTCCTAATTTTGATTTAATGAAATGTTTAACTTTTGAAGGTATATATTTTTTGAATTTTATCACATTCTCAAGTTTTGATCTATTTTAAAGGAATTTAAAATGATAATTAATTTTCAATTGGTTTTATATTTTTTTTGAATTTTGCTGGATTCCCAGCAACAACCGTCCAATCATCTACATCCTTTGTAACCAATGAACCTGCAGCAACAATAGCTCCTTTGCCTATGGTAACCCCTTTAAGGATAGTAACCCCAAAACTAATCCAAGCGTAATCCATTATATGTATGGGCTTTGTTATAATGCTTCCCTTTTTCTCCCAATGTCCATCTTTTAATAACTCCTTAAATCGTTCAGTTCTTTCTATCGCATCTAATTCATGAGAGTTTGTATCAACAATGTTTACATTGTGGGAGATCAACACATTATTGCCTATTTTGATTTTATCTCCAGACCATATTTTTGTCCCTTCACCAACAAAAGAATTATTCCCAATTTCAATAGAACCCCCATACCTATAAACTAATAATTCTCCTCTAATGTGTGTATTCTGTCCAATATTAACAAGGCTTCTATCTATACCATAATTCAAAATTTTTGACCCCTTATAAAATTTGGAATCCTTTCCAATTATGGCATTTTTTTTAGTAAGCTCATTGATTGAATTGTATGGGAGCAATTCGTTGATTCCTAAAAAGTTGACGAGTTCTTTTTTGCCAATTATTTTCAATATGAATCTAGAAATCGTTTTCCTCATGTAATTTTTTAATTAAACCTATGATCATCAAAAATTAAAGTTTTTTCTAATTAGCCCCTTCATTAATTGTTTAATTCGTTTAACTCCGTTTCCTTTCTTTAAATTACTTTCTTGTAGGAAGCCTTCTTGAAATTTTGATACAATCCCTTTTTTTAGGCAAACTCTTTGCTTAGCTACTTTGATTTCGAAGTTGCTCAATTTGACATTGCTAAAAGAGTTCTCAGCTCCGCAATGAACCCCGGTATTATCAAAACCAATATTTTCAACAAGTGATGTTTTTGGAAATAAAAAGTACGATTCTTTTAATAACATTGAAGAATAAAACCTAATGGCCCAAGAATTATTTAATCCCTTTACTTGATCAACTAACATTCTGTAAAAAGGATAGTGTCCAAAATTGAGTTTTTCCTTTAAATTTAAATTATCAATTTTTATCAATAATTCATCGCCATTGAAGCTTACATCGTTCCATCTATCAAACCAGGTGGCATAGCTCCATGAGCTACTTAAAGGTAAAAAATAACTTTCACTATCAACAGTGCCTTTAGAGGGAAATTTATAACCAGAAATCCCAAAAACTTTTAGCTCTTCTCTGTAAATATTTAACCCATCATTCATGAACTTCAAAAAATATTTTCCCGTCAAAATATCATCCTCTAAAACAATTACTTTTCCGTGTTTATTGATAACTTGAGTTACCCCATCAATCACATTATTAGCCAATCCTAAGTTTTGATCCCTATGAACAATGTTTACTTCCTTACACCACTGTTTCTCTAAAAGCAACGACCTTACTTGATTAATTTTAGAAATATCCTCTCCTGAAGCGCCTTCTTTTGCCCCGTCAGAGAAAATATATATTATACTCTGGTTTGCCAGTGTATTTTTAGATAGCGCTTCCAGGGTTTGTGCAGTATGCCAAGGGCGGTTATAAACAAACAATACTATGGGAGCGAGGTGTTCCATTTGTTGAAGACCCAATTTTAGGCTACCTTAATTGGGGTTTGGTATAATTAAACAATTCTATATCCTCTTTAAAAGCTTCATATATCATATCAATGGATTTTTGGGAATAAAAATGTGTGAATCGTTTATCTTCCCTGCTTCTGTTTAGGTATGGCAAGGCGACTTGGATGCCCAAGAGATCACAAATTTTTGAAAAGTCCTCATTTATGTTTTCAAATTTTCCTATAAAATCCATAAGGCAATTGTTTTCTTCATAGAAAAAGGATTTCTGAAGGTGCAAATCGTGATGAACCCTCCAATCGATATATTCATCAAAGTCCTTTAATGACTTGACAAACTCGTGCTGATGGTGTTTGGCATCTTTCAACATAAAAGTATATAAAGAGACTTGCCAATCCCATGGATTTCTCACAAAACCAAACTTAAAATATTCCTCAAATACCTTCTTGGACATTTGTGCTTTTAAATCCTTTGCTTTAATATGTGCATGGTATTTTAGCTTGGGCGGACTTACCTTTAATCCTAATTTTCTTTTTAGTTTGTTCTTAAAAATGGGAGGATTCTTTTTTTGACTATCAAACTCGATCAGTGCATTTTGAATGCTCGTTCCAGCTACTTTATAGTTATGGATAAAAATAAATTTTTTGGAGTGTGATAAAATCATGACAAAGCCGTTTTCCTTCGATCTTTAAAAAAGAGTGTATTGTAGGTTTTGGCCACTAGTTCGTAATCCCTTCCAGTTAGTTCTTTAAAAATCTGGCTCTGCTCCGGAATATCGACTAGGCTTAATTTATGTAAATCTTCTACAAGAATCATGGTAGGCCGATAGAGGTCCCAATCATTGGATTGAATAACCTCAACATCCAAACCCTCTACATCGATGGATATAAAATCAATCTTGGTTTGTTGGGGAAGATGTTTGTCTAATAGATCTTTTAAAGGCGCAGTTTTTACTTTCACTTTTTCCCTTAATTGATAACGCTCGATAGCTTCTTTGGCCTTAGCTTCCTTTTCGCTAAAGGTATTAATTGCAGGCTGGTTAAACATAAAGTAGGTTAGCTCCCCGCCATTTTTGGACACACCCACTTCCAAATTAATATCGCCTGGACGTTCGCTGTTAAATAAATCCATACTGTTGGGAAGTGCATCAATGTTAATCCCGCGCCACCCCCTAGCATAAAAGATATGCGTATTCGAAAACTTTCTGGGATGATGCGCCCCCACATCTATATAAAAACCTGACTTTTTGTAATTAAAAAAACGATCCAAAATGAGGTCTTCCCCTTCTTGGGAAAAGGATTTATTTGAAAATTCAATTTTATTATTGAATTGACTATCTACCAGTTTTTCCCTAAATGATTTTGGGAGAAACTTTTTTGCTATTTTCAATAATAATTTTCTCATACAAATTAATACCCACCTCCAATAGGTATCTCTGGTTGATTTTTAAGAGGGTTTAGCTTTATATCTTTATGAAAAAACAGCGAGGTTGTCCAGGTATATTCATTGATCGGCCCAAACCCATGAAAATCTACTTCTATAAAACCTTGATCTCGAAATTGCTTTGAAATATCCGGATACCGATCACTATTATCTAAAATTATCAATCCTCCTGGAGCCAATAAGTTAAAAGAAGCATTAGCACAATCATGCCTTTTAGTTCCATCAATTAAAATGATATCAAAATGTTTTTTAAATGTAATAGGTAATGTGGCATAATCGTCTTCCACTAAAAATAATTTCTGATTAGGGAGTTGAAAGCTTTTTACTATCTCATACCATTCAGTGTGATGTTCTATCGAATATATTTCCTTTACTCTTTGTGAAAAATATTTAGATGAATTGCCTGAACCCCATTCTAACATTACTTTAGATGAAAAATCGATTTGATTCAAATATTCTATAGAAGGATAGGTAAACCAAGGTAGATGATTTCCATCGGCATCTATTGAGGTTTTACTAAGTACTGTTTGTTCATGACCATAATTTATTTTAAGAACTTTACAAGCTCCATATAAACTCGGTCTGGTCTTATGCGAAACTAGCCTATAGCCAAGCTTGTTAAATATTCTATGAATTACTTTTTTAACAATATTCATGACGCATTAATATTACTCCTTGGTTATTTTCAATTACCTTCCCGGTTTTAAAAAAATCGCCATTTTCAATTTCAAAATAACCCGCATTTTCAACCCAATCAAAAACATCTTTTTCTTTTCCTAAAAACAGGGTTAGATAATAGGTTCCCGCTTGAAGCGCTATTTCAGAAATAGAAATTTTAATGAGTTTTTCGCTTTTTTGGTCAATTGAAATTTTTTGATTGGTAAGATGGTTACTTAATATAGTAATTCTTCTACCCTTATCATCATCAATACCAATAGAAATACGAATTTCATTGAACCGCTGGGTTGAGGTATTGGAAATCTTTAACACCAAATAAATATTCATGCCCGACTGAATTGCCGCAATTTTCTCTCCATCTAAATTTTCAAACCAAAATTCATCGAATACGACCTTACTATTTCCCTTTCTGTCTTTTCGATCACTTAATTCTACAGAGGCCTCCTCGTTTCTAAATATTTTCAGGTAATGGTTAATTACTTCTTCTGTTTCACCCATCATTTCAATGCCACCATTATTCATTAATAATACCTTTGTGCATAAATTTTGAATACTTGCCATATTATGACTTACAAATAAAACAGTCCTTCCGTCTTTACTACTTATTTCCTGCATCTTCCCAATGGCCTTCTTCTGGAACTCGGCATCCCCTACGGCCAATACTTCATCCACCACCAATATATCGGGCTCCAGATGGGCCGCCACCGCAAAGGCCAAACGCACACGCATCCCACTACTGTAACGTTTTACCGGGGTATCAATGTACATCTCGCAACCGCTAAAAGCAATGATTTCTTCCTCCTTGCCCTTTATCTCGGCCTTGCTCATCCCCAAGATGGCCCCATTCAAATAAATGTTCTCCCGCCCCGTCAATTCGGGATGAAAACCAGTTCCAACTTCCAACAAAGAAGCGATCCTTCCCCGGGTCTTAATGCTTCCCGTGGTAGGGCTGGTAACCCGCGAAAGTATCTTAAGCAACGTAGATTTTCCCGCTCCGTTTTTTCCGATAATCCCCAACACTTCTCCTTCCTGTACCTCAAAATCGATATCCCTTAGCGCCCAAACATAATCCTCCGTGGCCTTCTCGCTACGGTCGTTCACACTACCAATTTTTAAATAGGGGTCTTCCTTTCCGCGAATACGATGCCAAAACCGATTAAAGTCATTGCTCAAAGTACCTGTACCTACTACACCCAAGCGGTACTGTTTGCTAATATGTTCGGCTTTTAAAATAACTCCCATTATACTGTATCGATAAAGGTTTTTTCAGTTCTATTAAACACAATGATCCCCACAAAAAAGAGCACCAAACAAAACAACAAGGTGTAGGTAAAGCCTAACCAACTAAAGCTTCCAGAATCCAACAAGAGATACCTAAAGCCTTCAATAATCTGGCTCATAGGATTGTATGTAATAAAATTTGTCACAAAGGGCGGGAATTTTTTAGTCGCCTCTGCCAAGGGATAAGGTACGGCAGACAAGTACATCAATAATTGCACGGCAAAACTCAACAATATATTCAAATCGCGGTACTTGGTAGTAAGAGAAGAGACTACCATCCCAGCGCCCAGTCCTAGCAGGGCCATCATGATGATGTATGCAGGAAACAACCATAGGTTTCCATTGGGGGCAAGCTCATACCCTTTAAAAAGATAGTAGCAGTAAAAACAAATAAATATAACTAATTGAATGCCAAACTTTAACAGGTTCGAAATCGTGACGGAAAGCGGCATCACCACCCTTGGGAAATAGACCTTTCCAAAAATTTGCTGGTTCGAAGTAAAGGTGGTGGACGTTTTGGTTAAACATTCCTTGAAATAATTCCAAGCGGTAATTCCCGCAAGGTTAAACAAAAAAGGAGGAACTCCCCCTGTTTGGATATTCCCCAAATTATTGAATATCAACGTAAATACCACCGAGGTGAATAAGGGTTGAATCAAATACCAAAAAGGGCCCAAGATGGTTTGTTTATAAACCGTGACAATGTCGCGCTTAACAAAAAGAAAAAGCAAATCCCTATAATGCCAAATTTCTTTAAAGTTAAGGTTGATCAGCTTTCTTTTAGCCGAAATCTCGTACAACCATTCTTCCTTGGGATGTGGGGTCATAGTAGGTGGTTAGGGTGTTGCAAGATAACAATTCTTTCGCTCATTCAAAGGGTAGAAAGGGGCAAAGACGCAAAGATGTAGCGTATGAACGGTTAAAGGTTTTTCGTGTAAGGAAAAAAGCGCAAATTTCCATGCAGAGTTACCCCCACGATAACCCCACCATAACCCCACGATAACCCCACCATAACCCCACCATGACCCCACCTATAAGGTACGGAAGGGGAATCAAGTTTAAAACGTAAAAAAGTATAAAAAAATAGGGTAATTTGAAATCCTTTTCCTACGCCATTATACAGAGGCAGTGGTACAAAGGTTTTCTTTTATTGGTTCGAGTGTCGAACGCAATCACTATGGGACTCGTCACTAAGTTCCGAATGACAACCTAACTCTTTCAACTCCAATTAAAGACTACCGACCCAAAAAAACCTTCCACGTAATCCCCAACCCCTCCTGTACCGAAAACTGCGGGTCGTACCCCATCAATTTGCAGGCCTTGGAAATATCGGCCAAGGAATCGCGTACATCGCCTTTCCGCGGAGGGCCATAGTTTGCATGGATGGTTTTGCCCGAGGTATGCTTCAAGGAATCCCACAAGGCATTCAAACTGATGCGTTCTCCATAAGCCACATTAAACACTTCGTTTACCGCTTCCTTGGGTGCAAAAAACGCTTTGATGTTGGCCTGTATGGCATTTTCCACAAAGGTAAAATCGCGGGTCTGCTCGCCATCACCATTAATGGTGGGTGAAACCCCGTCCTTTAACGCCTGCATAAACAAAGGGATAACCGCTGCATAGGCCCCCTTGGGGCTTTGCTTTGGACCAAACACGTTGAAGTACCGCAATCCGATGGTTTCGATGCCGTAGGTCTTATGAAACACCTCGGCATAGAGTTCATTCACCAGTTTCGTAACAGCATATGGGGATAGTGGTTTTCCAATGGTATCTTCTACTTTAGGAAGGTTTTTGCTATCGCCGTAGGTAGAACTAGAGGCCGCATAGACCAGCCGTTTTACCGACGAGCTTTCCTTTTGGGCCACCAACATGTTGAGGAACCCGGTTACGTTAACTTCGTTGGAGGTAATGGGGTCGTTGATGGAGCGCGGCACAGAGCCCAGTGCCGCTTGATGGGACACCAAATCGATGCCCTCTACGGCCTTTTTGCAGGTGCCCAAATCGCGGATATCGCCCTCCATGAATTCGAAAGCTGGATGGTTTTCAACGGCTTTGAGGTTTTCCTTGTAGCCTGTGGCCAGATTGTCGAGCACCCGTACTTTTTTCGCACCATATTTCAAGAGGTATTCTACTAGGTTGGCGCCAATAAATCCGGCACCACCCGTAACCAGGAAACTATAATTTGAGAGGTCTTGAGTATGGTAAGGAGTGTCGTGCACTTTTAACGATTGAATGGCAAAAATAAGGTATTTTTTCGGTTTGGGAGCTGTCAGTTCGAGTGGCTTGCGAAGCAAGTCGTATCGAGAACCCGTCAGTTCGAGTGGGTTGCGAAGCAAGCCGTATCGAGAACCCGTCAGTTCGAGTGGGTTGCGAAGCAAGCCGTATCGAGAACTCATAAACAAAATATTTTTTATATTTATCAAATACTTCTCGATACATTTTTGTTCGCATAGCTCCCAAAAACACTCGAAGTGACATCTAAAAATGTTATGCGAATCTATTATGTATATATCTTAAAATGTGCAGATAATTCCTATTACACGGGAATTACTTCCAACATATCCAAAAGATTGGAAGAACATCAAACGGGAAGGTATCCCGACTCCTATACATTCTATAGGAAACCCCTCCAATTAGCATTTTACGCAGAATTTACCCATCCCGAAATTGCCATTGAAACTGAAAAGAAAATAAAAAATGGTCACGCGCAAAAAAAAGAAGCCTTAATTGAAGGAAGGTATAATGACTTACCTAACCTAGCCAAGAAAAAATTCAAAAACAAATAGTCAGTTCGAGTGGCTTGCGAAGCAAGCCGTATCGAGAACACCCGAAGTAACTATTTTTTTACTCCTTTATAACGATCATCTCCTACAACCTTCCATCAATAAGTTGAGGGTCCAAAAAGGCTTTTACATCAAAAATCACCGAATTTTTGGCTCCGAGTGCTCGAACATCCAATTCCTTGAATTTTTGGTGGGCAACTGCTAGGATTACCGCGTCGTAGTCGTGGTCTCTGAGGTGGGTTTCATGGATGATGCCTTTTCCAAATTCTTTTTTCACCTCTTCCGGATTGGCCCAAGGATCAAAAATGTGTACCTGGAGGTTGTACTTTTCAAGTTCGTTCACCACGTCCACCACTTTACTGTTTCGGATGTCGGGACAATTTTCCTTGAAGGTCACTCCTAAAACCAGTACTTTCCCATCTTTTACCTTACATTCTTTTTGAATCATCAGTTTCACCACTTCGTGTGCCACATAACTCCCCATGCCATCGTTCATCCTACGACCTGCAAGGATGATTTCGGGATTGTAGCCTTCTTCCATTGCCTTCTGGGCCAAATAGTAGGGATCTACCCCTATGCAATGGCCACCCACCAAACCCGGGGTGAATTTCAAGAAATTCCACTTGGTACTTGCTGCTTCCAATACAGCTTGCGTGTCGATGTTAAGCAATCGGAATATTTTTGAGAGCTCGTTCACAAAGGCAATATTGATATCGCGTTGGGAGTTTTCGATGACTTTGGCCGCTTCAGCCACTTTGATGGAAGGGGCCAAGTAGGTGCCAGCCGTAATGACCGAAGCATACAATCGATTGACGTACTGGGCAGCTTCGGGCGTAGAGCCCGAGGTTACTTTCAGTATTTTAGTGACCGTATGTTCCTTGTCCCCAGGATTGATACGCTCTGGGGAATATCCCGCATAAAAATCCTTGTTGAAGGAAAGCCCCGAATATTTTTCGAGAATGGGAACACAAATATCTTCGGTAACCCCAGGATATACGGTAGATTCGTAGATGACCACATCCCCCTGTTTCAAAACCTTCCCAACGGTCTCACTCGCCTTTTCCAAAGGGGTAAGTACGGGCTGGTTGTGCTTATTGGTGGGAGTGGGGACTGTTACAATGTAAACTTGGGCTGAAGCTAGGACTTCTGGATGCTGGGTTACCTGCAATCCTTTCGGTTTTTTTCCTAAAACCCGTTGCAGATCTCCTTCGGAAACTTCCAAAGTACCATCCTTTCCCGATTGCAATTCCTTCACACGTTGTTCGTTGATATCGAACCCTACTACAGGGTACTTCTCGGCAAAAGCCACGGCAAGGGGCAATCCAACGTATCCCAGGCCAATGATGGCGATGGTAGGTTCTTGTTTCATATACTTAGAGGCTGCATTGGCTGCAAAGATACACAGGTTCTCACAATTACCTCCCCAAATGGACTATTAATATGTGGTTCACAAGTTAGAAGGAATATAGCTGTTCTAAAACTACGTAGTGCCTAAAGTACTAGTGGGTTATATATGCTTTTTACTAATCTTTATTATATTATAACCATACTATAACCATACTATAAGATACCATCTTAGACCCATTGCAAACGGTGGTAGCATACCGTTGCAATACTGTATCCTGAATGCATTCATTGATGCTTAACTGGTTATTTTGAAATGGTAAAGTATTAGGAAAAAATGGAGTGCCACAAATAGTCAAGGTCTTTCCAAAAGGACCATTCTTTTACGTATTGATTGTTGATCCGTACCTTGTCGGGCCAAATAATGGTGTCGTTGTAAACCTTTGGATTGGACTGTTCCAACAACAGTTGTTCTTCGTTGCGGTATTTGAGGGTAGCGGGGCCCGTGATTCCGGGCTTGACCGATAGCAACAAACGGTCTTCCCCTTGCAGGAGATCGGCATAACCGGGAATATCGGGGCGAGGGCCCACCCAACTCATGTCACCTTTTAAGACATTGAACACTTGTGGCAGTTCGTCTAATTTGGTTTTCCGCAACCAACGTCCAAAATCCGTTTCCATAGCTTTCATTTCCAGTACATCCTGATGGTTTTGTCCTTTAAGTGTTCTTATTTTGAAAAGTTTGAAAGGTTTTCCCTCCAGGCCAATCCTTGTTTGCACAAACCAACCGTTGTTTCTTGTAGAGAAGCACGCCAAGAGCCATATAATTAAGAGTAGCGGCAATACTATGGGCAGTAGTACCAATGAGAACATTAGGTCAAAAATTCGTTTGCCGATATGTTGCTGGGGCTGGAGCATGGTTTCCTATTGGAACAAATGCTTACTTCCTCAATTTCTTTATTAATCGCTTCAGGCGGTGCAAAATCGATGGTTTTCGATCTTCATCGTGGTATCCGTGGCCATAACCGTAGCCGTAACCGTAACCATAGCCATAACCATCACCATACCCATAACCATACTTGGCTTTGCCCTCGAAGAAATTCAACACATAGCTGATATGGGTAACTTCCCCTTTTTTGTATTTATCATTTATTAAGGCAAGCATTCCTTTTTTGGTATAGTTTTGTCGGATCATGTAGATGGTGGCATCGGCATATTTAAGCAATTCCAACGAATCGGCTACCAACCCCAAAGGAGGTGTATCAAGAACAATGTAATCATATCGTTGCTTGAGGCTTTCGACTAGTTGAGACATACGCTTTGTCATTAAAAGCTCCGAAGGATTGGGAGGAATGGGCCCAGCCGTAATAATATCAAGGGATTCAATCTTGGTTTTTTGAATAATCTCCTCCTCTTCGACCTCTTCAATAAGGTAATTAACCACTCCAATATCGTTATTGATATTAAAGTCGTCAAAAATCTTGGGCTTTCGCAAATCCAATCCAATGAGAATGGTGCGCTTTTCACTTAATGCAAATACCGAGGCAATATTGATGGAGCAAAAAGTCTTACCTTCCCCGCTAATGGAAGAAGTAACCATGACCGTTTTAGCGCCACTTATACCTTGTTTCTTATAAATATACTGTAAACTGGAGCGTATGGCCCTGAAAGACTCTGAAATTGCAGATTTAGGCCTTTCTATGACAGCCAGGTTATTGTCCAAGGTACTTTTCCCAATGACCCCCAGAATTGGAATCTTGGATAGTCGTTCGATATCTTTTGCGTGATGAATGCTGTTGTCAAAAAAAACAATTAAAAACACAAAAACCAAGGGAACAAGTAACCCAAACAACGCTGCCATAATATAATTAAGCTTGGTATTTGGCCCAACCCTTCCTCCTCCAGTATCCTTTGCCGAGTCAATAACCAGAACATCACTCACATTGGCCGCTTTAACCAGCCCAGCTTCACTTCGTTTTGCCAAAAATAGGTCGTACGTTCCTTGACTTAATCGATACCTTCTCTCAATCTTCAATAACTCTTGTTGGTCTTTGGGTAATTTCCTGATCTCGGATTCGTATTTGTAAATTTCGTTATTAACACCGGACAATTCTTGGTTTTTAAGTCCTTTTGAGGAAGAGATATTTTCCAACAACACCCTTTTAATTGCATCGATTTGGCGGTCAATATCCTTAAAAATAGGAGCTCCCTCTTTATAGGAATATTCCAATTTACTGCGGTCTTGGGCTTTTTGGACTATTTGCGAAACACCCTGTACAATACTTGCTTCAGTAATGCCAGCCACGGAGGGCGCAGGCACATCTCTGTAGTCTGAATGGGTAATTAAATAGTTTTCCAGGGTGGTGTAGTAATTCAGCTCCCGATTAATACCTTCCTTCCTTAAATCTAAATTATTCAGTTTATCATTTATCTGTTTTCCTTCGGTTTCGAGGTTAAAAATGGAATTCGTATTCTTGAAATTATTCAACTCATCTTCCACATTTTTTAATTCCTTGGATTTTTCGGCAAGACTACTATCAATGAACCGGATAGTTTTGGTTGCAAAAAGATTTTTCCGTTCCAGCATGTCCTCACTTAGGATTTCAACCGAAGTATTGAGATAATCAACCAGTTTAAGTTTGTTATGTCCCACTAGGCTTAACTGGAGTACCGAGGACCCTTTGGATTCAGGCTTTACATTGATATTCAAATAGCTTCGTACTGAAGCATCAAAATCGAGAAATGTAAAAAAGAATATTTGCCCCTGGCTGGCTTTTATGATTTCATCGGGATATAGGATGATGTTTAAAAACGGAGTAGCTATGGCCTCCCCTAACTGAGACTCTTCAGAAAATTCCTGTGCTTCAATATACTGGATGACTTTCTCTTTTGAGGAATTGAAATATTGAAACCGTTTGTTTTGACTGTTTTCAAATACCGCAGAAATACGAAAATGAACCGAGTCCAAGAACTCCAGCTTAAACTGGGTATTTAATAGTTGAGGATGGGTAGTATCTACCTGAATGTGAAAAGGAGTTTTACCATAAGCATCCACTTGCTGGTATTCACCGTTTTTCTTCAAATCTATATAAAACTGGAGGCGATTCACTATTTTTTCGTTGTGCGACCGCGACCTTAAGGTAATGATGGAGGTATTTACCTTATCGGTGGTCCCTCCCCAGTTAAATGTTAAACTTGTATTGGAAGTAAAAAAGGGGTTTTGATCGTCCTTAATCGAAATCAAATTTTGGATTTGATAAATAGGCAACTTTCGCACATTGACGTAGTAAGCGATACTAAACCCTATAGCCAAGGAAATCAAAAACCAAGGCCAATAACTAATTAATTTAAAAAGAAACCCTTTTAAATCAAAATTGGAATGTACCTCACTTAAATCAAATTCCTCGCTCATTTATAATCTCGTAATTAGTAGTGAAATTGTTGCTAGCGCTGACACTATGCTTAAAACCGTGGTAAAAGATTGCAATCCCGTCGTTCCTGTACCCAATGATTTTTGTGGCAATGGATTGATTAAAATCAAATCGTTGGGTTGTATGTAATAGTAGGGCGAGTTCATCGCATCGATGGTGGTTAGATCGATGTGGTGTACTTTCTGGCCCATTGGGTATTGCCGGATGATGACCACATCAGTCTTATCGCCTGTAATTGGAATTTCTCCACTGTTCCCAATAGCCTCCATAATCGTAGCTTGGTCTCGATAAATGATATTGGATCCTGGTCTATTAATCTCCCCATTGATGGTGTAACGGATCCCTGCCAGCTTTACCGTAACAAAAATATTGGCTTCTTCCTTAAAGTAATCTTTCAGCAAACGTGCTTCAATGTCTTTACGCACTTCTTCCAAGGTGTATCCCAGCACCGGCACTTCACCCAAAGTTGGAATCCTGATAGTACCGTGCGTATCCACTTTAAAACCGTCATAATACAAACGTTGTTCCCCAGTGGCGTTGGGATTGGTTTCACTCACTGGATTGAAGATATTTACTAAGTCATCATCCAAGGCCTTCACCCGGATACTCAAAAGGTCGTTCACTTGCAAACGGTAGGGGTCCTGCACCTTACGGATAGTAACCAAGCTGTCTTCAGGGTATTTTCTAAGGTCTTCCTGAAGGTAGGTCAAGCGTTTCTGCGAAACACAAGAGGCCAAAGAGATGGCAATCAGGCCCATGTATAAGAGTCGCATAAATTTCATAGCGGGCTGGGTTGTTAGCGACAAATATAGTGGATGCTTCCTAATAATAAAACATATTTTGTGGGAACTCCCCAAAAACCGCTTATTTTGCAGCAAAGGGTTTTTATGAATTACCTTTCGGTCGAAG
>Ga0209607_1000355_pt1 | contig 41795 bp, 33 predicted proteins | sample AD_UKC117_MetaG_FD_184413 | JGI IMG/M metagenome (GOLD analysis project Ga0209607, IMG submission 184413) | Active sludge microbial communities of municipal wastewater-treating anaerobic digesters from Hong Kong - AD_UKC117_MetaG (SPAdes)... | ecosystem: Engineered > Bioreactor > Anaerobic >... | reverse complement strand
TTAGTGGCAGCTGAGCAGTGGTATCAAAAATCATTGGCGATCAAGGAAAAACAAGGTGACAATTATGGCGTAGCACTTGCTTATTATCAAATAGCTAAGTTATTTTTTTTGAAGAATAATAATGAAATATCCGCATCGTGGTTAGTACGAGCTATCTCTATTTTCATCCTTTATCGTGATTCCTTTCACGCTAACCAGAGCATGAAAGCTCTGCTGTTTATTTATCGGCAAGCCCTGTCTAGTGATCAAGCCCAACTGCGGCAAATGTGGAGAGAAGCGAAGTTGGGGCCATTCCCGGAGGATGGAAATCTCCCCTGATCCTTTTTGGCAAAGAGGGAATGAAATCGGCAACTTTTGAGAGATATCATGCTCATACAAGATCGCATCGCATCACTGGACGACGCCACTGCCCATCGGGTGCTGGCGACCTTTGCCCGCGCCCAAGCGAATCCGGCGGAAGCCACGCTTACCCCGGAATTGCGTCAAGCCTTGCGGGAGTTCGCAACCGGCCCGGAAGTCGCCGCCGTTCCGGCCGGCGACGGCGATCTGGCCCGCGCTGCCTTGTTGCTGCTCGCCGACGATCCGCAGCAGCAACCGATCCTCACCGCCCTGATTGAAGGGCCGGCACCGACTAAATTTGGCGTGTTGGAGACCACCGCCGTGGTCACTGCCGTACTCCTGGTCCTGCAAACGCATGTCAGATTTGAACGTGACAAAGACGGTCGCTGGTTGCTCAAGATCGAAAAGAAACCGACCGATAATTCGCTGCTCAAAATTCTGGTGCAAAAGTTGTTGAGTTTCTCTCCAACGAAATAGCAGTTTTCGAATTCAACTTAATCTGGTTGGAGGATGAACCATGTCGACACCTTTGGCGGAACGCGAATTGCTGAACGCCCAACCTCGCCATCGCTGGACTGTCGCCGAATATCATCGTATGGCGGAAGTCGGTTTGTCGAACGAAGACTCACGAGTGGAATTGATCGATGGGGAGATCATTGAAATGGCGCCGATTGCTAGTGAGCATGCTGAACAACAACAAGTGCTCCAAGCCATACCGCCAACCTTGGGAACGACGGTGATCGGGAATCGCGGCGAGAAAAGTCGGCAACAGCATCAGCGCATCCTATCGTCTGAAAAGATCGTGGAATGAACTGCTTGAGAAGCATTGAACAGCCACCTGGTCCGTCTCGCCTGTTCCATCCGTCAACAACCACCCACGGTCGGCCGGACATCGGTCGCCAGCATGCCTGTGCAGCGGGCGGCTTCCAGGCCGGCGTCGGCGTCTTCAAACACCTGGCAATAGCATGGTTCGACGCCGATCCGGCGCGCTGCTTCCAGGAACAGATCGGGTTCGGGTTTCGGCGGTAAGCCATCATCGGCGGTCAGCACTACCGAAAACAGCTCGCGCACACCGATCGCCCGTAGCGTCTGCTCCACATTGGCGCGGTTGCTGCCGGACACCACCGCCATCGGCATCTGGCCATGGTAACGCCGCGCCACCGCCACCACGGGCTCCATGGGCCGCACCCGCCACAGTCGCGCCAAGGTCCGCCGCTCCTTGTCGGCGGTAAACCGCTCCACATCGATATGCTGGCCAAATTCCACGTTGTACAACGCAACGATCAGCGCGGTGGGCTTGCCATTGTGCCGGATCAGGAATTCCAGCGGACACGCCAAACCCAATGCAACGAAGGTTTCTTCCCAAGCCGCGTAGTGGGCAGGCAAGGTATCGGCCAGAGTACCGTCACAGTCGAAAATGAGCCCTCGGACCCAAACCGGCACCTCAAGGATGGACGAGGAATCAACCGCCGCCACGCCTAGCCGATCCCCGGACGCGGCGGAGTGCGTGAACTCGCTACCCCTGGCACAGGCTTCTCTTCTTCTTCGGGCTCCGCCAAGGCTTCCAGCGACAACCCTGAGCCGCCCGGCTTCTCGGCACCCGGCGCCTCACTAGAGAGGCTGATCCGCAATCGCAGGTTGTTGGCGGAGTCGGCATTCTTGATCGCCTCTTCGAAATTGATCTTTCCGGCCTTATGCAACTCGAACAGCGCCTGATCGAAAGTCTGCATCCCCATCCCGCTAGCCTTCTCCATGATTTCCTTGAGCCCGGCCACCTCGCCGCGCTTGATCAGCGTCTCCACCATCGGTGAATGCAGCAGAATCTCGATCGCCGCCACCCGTTTGCCATCCACCGTCGGGATCAATCGCTGTGAAACGAAAGCCCGCAGATTGGCCGACAGATCGGTGAGCAATTGCGGACGCCGCTCCTCGGGAAAGAAGTTGATGATCCGATCCAGTGCCTGATTGGCACTGTTGGCATGCAGGGTGGAAATCGCCAGATGGCCGGTTTCCGCGAACGCCAACGCATGCTCCATGGTCTCGCGATCGCGGATTTCGCCGATCAGAATGACGTCTGGAGCCTGTCGCAAGGTGTTTTTCAGGGCATCTGCATAACTGAGCGTATCCACGCCAACCTCACGTTGGTTGACGATGGAACGCTTGTGACGGTGGAGGAATTCGATGGGGTCCTCAATGGTGATTATATGTCCACCGCTATGGATGTTGCGATGATCGATCAGCGCCGCCAACGAGGTGGACTTACCCGAACCGGTGCCACCGACGAACAAGATCAGCCCACGCTTGGACATGATCACCTCGGTCAAAACTGGCGGCAGCCCCAAGTCCTTGACGTTGGGCAAGTCGGTCTTGATGTTGCGAATCACCATCGACACTTCGCCACGCTGTTTGAAGATGTTGACTCGAAACCGCCCCACCCCAGGTTCGCTGATCGCCAAATTCAGCTCCAGTGTTTTCTCGAATTCCCTTATCTGCTCCGGATTCAGAATCGAATAGGCGATTTCCTTGACTCGACCATGAGGCAACGGCTCCTTGTCCAGCGCGCGCAACACCCCTTGAAACTTGGCGCAAGGCGGCGCGCCCACGCTCAGGTAAATATCGGAACCGTCTCGACGGGCCAGAATCAACAAATATTCCTTTATATTCATAATTTTAATCCATGACCCCAATGCCAGTTTCTAAGTTCGATCAATCGCGGCCGCATGACCACCGCGTCGCGGGTCGCCCGCTCCCTGGCCATCGGGAGCCATCGCGTTGACCCCGCCGAAGTACACGTCCCGCACCGGCCAGCGGTTGAGCGGCCAGCGCACCGCAAGATTCACCAGATCCGCCTCGGCGAAGCCCGGCTCCACCTGTGCATGCTGACCATCCCAGTGCAGGCGCGGCGCCTCGACCGCGGCGCGCGGGCTCATGGCGAAATCCACCACGTTGCTGATCACCTGCAACATGGCAGTGCGGATACGCTTGCTGCCGCCGCTACCCAAAACCAACCGGACCCGATCGTCGACCAGCAGCAGTGACGGCGCCATCATCGAGGCCACCCGCATGCCCGGTGGGCTGACGTGAAAACCCTCCGGATGAAGATCGTCCTCACCCATCATATTGTTCAGCATGATCCCGGTACCGGGCACGCAGTAACCGGATCCCTCGCCGTTGGAGGTGGTCATGCTGGCGGCGTTGCCTTCGGCATCGCAGACGCTGATGTGGGTAGTGCCGCCGGATGCGGTGCGTACCCGTTCCATGCTTTCGTTCAAGCCCGGCCCGCTCAGATCGGCCGGACTGAGATAGCCTTCGGCACGGCGGCGATCCACCTCCTCCATCACCGCCACCAGCAGCGCCAAGTGAGCCGGCGAACCGAAACCGAGTTTGGCCACATCACGCGCTTCCAGCAGGCGCAGCGACAGGGCGATCAGTGACCCCCCGAAGGAAGGCGGCGGGTTGGTCAGCAACCGGCAACCTCGATAATCCACCGGCAGCGGCTTTCGCTCGATCACTCGGTAGGCCGCCAGATCGGCCGCAGTCAGCAAACCGCCGCTTTCGTTCATATCGAAGATAAGGCGACGAGCCAGCTCGCCTTCGTAGAACTCCCGCTCGCCCTCAAGCGGCAGAGTTTCCAGAAATGCCGCCAGTTCCGGGTTGCGATACACATCGCCCTCGCCCAGATAGCGCCCGCCCGGCTGAAACAGCGCCCGCCCGGCAGCGGTCAGGGTCAGGATCGGCACCAGCAGATCCAAAAAATAAGCCTGCTTGGCATTGATCGCGACTCCGTCGCGCGCCAGTCCGACGGCCGGCGCCAGCACCTCGCGCAGCGGCAGGCGCCCCAGACGCCGGTGGACATGCAGGTAACCACGCAACACGCCAGGCACCGCCACCGAACCCATGCCGGCGTTGAAGACCTGCTCGCTGCCGGGAAAGCGCACTGTGACCGGCAGAAAGTGCGGCTCCAACTGGCTGGGCTGTAAACCCCGCCCCGGTGTATCCACAAAGAAATCGAACAACATCGCCCGCCCCTGTGCGGTACGGGCCAGCAGAAAACCGCCACCGCCGAGACTGGTCAGTGCCGGCTCGGCCACGGCGGCGGCGAAACCGGCCGCCACCGCCGCGTCGAAAGCGTTGCCGCCGACACGCAGGATGTCGCAGGCCGCCGCGGTGACGCACGGATGGCCGCTCGCCACGCCGCCTCTGAGCGCCTGACTTTCCGTCATATTCCCCATCTCTTAATCAGCGTTCGCTCAAGTACGAGCCGGTCGCCGGTGCGGCGTGCGGTTGCGCGGACGATCGCCGCCGGGTGGCGGGCGGCGGTGCTCCAGTCGCTTGGGCGGTTTGTACTCCAACAGCAAATCCTCGGTCACCGGCAGCGCCGAAATTTTCTGGCCGATGAAGTCCTCGATCTCCGGCAGCGAGTAGACATACTCTTCGCAGGCGAAGCTGATGGCGTCGCCGCTAGCGCCAACGCGGGCGGTGCGACCGATGCGGTGAACATAGTCTTCTCGTTCCTGCGGCAGATCGAAGTTGATCACATGAGTCACATCCGCGATGTGCAGGCCGCGCGCCGCCACGTCGGTGGCCACCAGAATCGGCAACTCGCCGCGCTGGAACGCCTCCAGCAGGCGCAAGCGCTTGTGCTGGGGAATATCACCCGACAGCACACCGGCTTCATAACCGTTGCCGAGCAAGTACCCGGTCACCCGGTCGGCCGCCCGCTTGGTGTTGACGAAAATCATGGTGCGCTTGGGCGCCTGCTGGCGCAGTACCCCCAGCAGCAGCGGGATCTTGTCGTGACCGGAAACGTGATACAGCGCCTGGCGGACCTTGTCGGCGGTCACATGCTCGGTTTCGATCCGCACCACCTGCGGGTTGTTCATGTGCTCGTAGGCCAATTCCATGACCCGGTTGCTCAGGGTGGCGGAGAACAGCAGGTTGATGCGCTGATCGGGGGGTGGCATCTTGCGCAACAGGTAGCGAATATCGGCGATGAAGCCCAGATCGAACATGCGATCGGCCTCGTCCAGCACCACCACCTCAATGTTGGACAGCTTGTAGACGCCCTGCTTGTAGTAGTCGATCAGGCGACCGGGCGTACCGATCAGCACGTCCACGCCGCTTTCGAGCTGACGGCGTTGGCTATCGTAGCCGGTGCCGCCGTAAACCACGGCGAACTTGAGACCGGTGTAACGACCCAGCAGCTCGGCATCGCGGTGAATCTGCACCGCCAACTCGCGGGTGGGAGCAATCACCAGGGTCCAGGGACCGACCTCGCCTTCGGGAACCGGAGTTTCCATCAGGTGGTGTAGGGCGGCCAACAGAAAAGCGGCAGTCTTGCCGGTACCGGTTTGGGCCTGACCGGCAACATCCTGGCCCTGGATCGCCAGCGGCAAGGTGGCGGCCTGAATCGGCGTGCAGTGGACGAAACCGGCGTCCTCCACGCTCTCCAGCAACGCATCGTTCAAGCCGAGCAAGGAAAACGGGATATGAGTCAAATGGTCTTTTTGCATGAGTGAAGGATGATCCCGAATGAGCGGGGTTTGGGGGCACCACATTTGAATTTTGGCGGAATATCGAAAGAAATTTGTGCCTCGATGGATTATTTTGCCACAATATCCACCGTTGAACGCCGTGCGCCGTGGATTTTCGCGGCCGCGCCGTGGCGGTGGGCCCCTTCTGGACCCTCCCGACCATACCGTAACCCATCCGTCTTCGCGCATCCGCCAACCCGCGCGAGCGGTCCGCCGCCCTTCCCATCCCGAACCGGAGATCCTTCCGTGAGCGAGCAAATTGTGCATGTCACCGACGAAACCTTCGAGGCCGAAGTACTCAAGGCCGAACAACCGGTCCTGGTGGACTACTGGGCCGAGTGGTGCGGACCCTGCCGGATGATCGCGCCGATTCTGGACGAGATCGCCGGGGAGTACACCGATCGGGTCAAGATCTGCAAGCTGAACGTGGACGAAAATCAGGGTACGCCGCCCAAGTATGGCATCCGCGGCATTCCCACCCTGATGTTATTCCACAACGGCAACGTCGAAGCCACCAAGGTTGGCGCCATTTCCAAGTCGCAGCTAACCGCCTTTCTCGACAGCAACCTGCGTTAAACTTCCGGCGTTCGCCCGCCCGTGGCTGGACGCCGTTTCGCGGCCGTGCTAGCTTACCTAGCACACCGCGATCAAATACCGCCACAACGATCATTCCATACCCCGCTCCGCCGTTACTCGGCTGGCTTCCCGACACGCGAACCCCCGACCCTTCTCCGCGGACGCACCCCGCCGGCGCCCGCCGCCCCGAGCACGTAGCTTCCATGAATCTGACCGAACTCAAAAAGAAATCCGCCGCCGAACTGATCGCCATCGCGCAGGAACTGAGGCTCGAAGGCACGGCGCGGTCCCGTAAACAGGATGTGATCTTCGCGATTCTCAAGGCGCTGGCCAAGAACGGCGAGGATATCTACGGCGACGGTGTCTTGGAAATTCTGCAGGACGGCTTTGGTTTCCTGCGCTCCGCCGACAGTTCCTATCTGGCCGGCCCCGACGACATCTACGTCTCCCCCAGCCAGATCCGCCGCTTCAACCTGCGCACCGGCGATACGGTCAGCGGCAAGATCCGCCCCCCGAAGGAAGGCGAACGCTACTTTGCCCTGCTCAAGGTCGGCGACATCAATTTCGAGCCACCGGAAGCGTCCAAGAATAAGGTGCTGTTCGAGAATCTGACGCCGCTGCATGCCAACGATCGGCTGTCGCTGGAACGCGGCAACGGCAGCACCGAGGATATCACCGCCCGGGTGATCGACTTGATCTCGCCCATCGGCAAAGGCCAGCGCGGCCTGATCGTCTCGCCACCCAAGGCCGGCAAGACCGTGATGTTGCAGAACATCGCCCAGAGCATCGCCGCCAACCATCCCGAGTGCTATCTCATCGTGCTACTGATCGACGAGCGGCCGGAGGAAGTCACCGAGATGCAGCGCTCGGTGCGCGGAGAAGTCATTGCCAGCACCTTCGACGAGCCGGCCACCCGCCACGTGCAGGTCGCGGAAATGGTGAACGACAAGGCCAAGCGGCTGGTCGAGCACAAGCGCGACGTGGTGATCCTGCTGGATTCCATTACCCGGCTGGCGCGGGCCTACAACACGGTGGTGCCGGCCTCCGGCAAGGTATTGACCGGCGGCGTGGATGCCAACGCCCTACAGAAACCCAAACGCTTTTTCGGCGCGGCGCGCAACATCGAGGAAGGCGGTTCGCTGACTATCCTCGCCACCGCGCTGATCGACACCGGCTCACGCATGGACGATGTGATCTACGAGGAATTCAAGGGCACCGGCAACATGGAAATCCATCTCGACCGGCGGATTTCCGAGAAGCGGGTATTCCCGGCCATCGATATCAATCGTTCCGGTACCCGCCGCGAGGAACTGCTGACCGAGGCGGACGACCTGCAAAAGATGTGGATACTGCGCAAGCTGCTGCACCCGATGGACGAATTGCAAGCCATGGAATTCATGTTGGAACGACTCAAGAGCACTAAGACCAACAAGGAATTCTTCGATTCGATGAAGCGCTGAACGCCACTCTCCCCCACTCCCCAACCCTGCTGCAAGCGCATGAACGCCACCGTCGATACCGCCAGCGGTTTCCAAACCCCACGCCGCCCGACCCTGCCCACTCCGTTCGCTCTGCCGTTAAAACTGATTCCCGGCTCGGTGCATTCGATCGCGCTGATCACAACCCTGAACGTGCTGTTCGCCGCAAGCATCCGCGAGGGCGAGTTCGAATTTCTGCGTGACCGGGTGCTGGCGATTCAGGTGCGCGACGCCAAGGTGGAATACCGAATTCGCTTTGCCGGAGCTGCTGGCTTCGTACCCGGCCCGATCGGGCAATCGCCGGAGCTGACCATCGGTGGCACGATCTACGATTTTCTGGCGCTGGCCACCCGCCGCGAGGATTCCGACACGCTGTTTTTCAACCGCCGGGTGGTAATGGAAGGTGATACCGCACTGGGTCTGGAATTGAAGAACTGGCTGGATGGGATGGACCTGGAAGCAGCCGGCGAGCCATTGCCGTCGCTGCTGCGCGCCGCCAATGGGCTGATGGGGGCTTACGAACGGTTTAGCGGCAATTGAACACGCGAATTGATCGTCCCCCGACGCGTGGCTGGCATCGATGCTTGAACCTTCGACGGAACTCCTAAAACAAATAGCCCTCGGCGAGGATTCGGTCCTCGAACTGAAAACCGTCGAATTCAGTGGCGACAGGATTACCGGCCCCCATCGCAACAGCATGGCCGACGAGCTTGCCGCGATGGCCAATACCCATACCGGCATCGTCTTGCTCGGCGTGGATGATCAATCGAAAGCCATTCGCGGTGTTCCCAAGGATAAGCTGGATATCATCGAAGCTTGGCTGCGCGAAATCAGCAACGACCTGATCGAACCACCCTTGGACTGCGTAATCCGCAAAACCTTAATCACGGATGCGGATGGTGGCGAAAAAGCGCTCATGCGTATCGATGTCCCACGCAGCTTATTCGTGCATCGAAGTCCGGGAGGCTATTTTCGCCGCATTGGCAGCTCAAAACGACCGATGAGACCCGATGTGCTGGCGCGCTTGTTTCAGCAACGAAGTCAGGCCCGACTGATCCGCTTCGATGAACAAACGATTGCCAGCGCAAAGCCGGATATCCTTGAAGCGCCGTTGTGGAAGCGATTCAGGACAGTGCTCTCACCTGCCGACGATCAAGAATTTTTGGAGAAGATGAAGCTGATTGCCCAGGATGAAGATGGAATCTTACGTCCGACCGTCAGCGGTGTGTTGATGGCGACCGAACATCCAGAGGTATTCCTTGCAACAGCTTATGTGCAGGCTGTTTGCTATCGTGGCACCGAGCGAAATGCTGCTTATCAATTGGATGCAAAAGACATCACCGGGCCGCTGGATGTGCAGATACGAGAAGCCTGTAAATTCATTGAGCGCAATATGCGAGTTTATGCGATCAAGATTCCGAATCGCGTCGAAACACCGCAGTTTTCAATGAATGCGGTTTTCGAGGCGGTCGTCAATGCGGTGGCGCATCGCGATTATTCGATGTACGGTTCCAGAATCCGTCTACATCTTTTCGCCGATCGCTTGGAGCTTTTCTCGCCGGGAACGATTCCGAACACGATGACGATCGACAGTCTTTCGGAACGTCAATCGGCTCGAAACGAATTATTGAGTTCCTTATTGGCCCGTTGTCCGATGAACGTCAATGCCATTGGTAGTCAACGCAGTTTCATTATGGATAAACGCGGTGAAGGCGTTCCCATTATCATTACCGAGAGCGAAAGACTTTCTGGCCGCAGACCAGAATATCGATTGCTCGATGATGCGGAACTGAAGCTGACGATCTATGCGGCAAGCTCGCCGCATGGTGATGATCCGGGATGATGTCTCTGTTATAAATAACGTGAATTCTGGATAAGGATGGAGAAGTGCCTCTCGGTGCATGACCTGCTAAGGTTCGCTGGCTAACACGCTGGCGGTACCGAGGGCGCATTCTCATGCACCTGGAAGACCTGTTCTGCGAAGTCGATAAGTGTTGTGTTGCCTAGTGTTCCTGCCCGCCCGGCATCGCCAGCTCCTGACCGTCGGCACCCGCCTGCAGCGTCGGGCCAGTCGTTTGGCTCTCAGTAAAATCATGACAATCCTGATCGATTTCATCTGGCTCAGTACCGTAACTTCAAGGCCTTTTAGCTGTTGCATGTGCACCGGCGTTGCTGTGGGAACTCCCCTATCTATTGAGCCACAATCGTTTTGTAGCGCTGATTCCCTCCAGCTTGATGCTGCTGTGCATCTACTTGCAGACCCGGCGCGGCTAGGACATCGGTATCACTTAATATTCCAATACACCAGAAACAACGGGCGGAATCTGAGTAAAAGTCACGGATGACCTGAGCCATTCTTTAATCACACTTGTGATCTTATCTGCATGATACGACGTCTTTCCTTTAAGCGCACACTCCCACAGAATCATGACGCGCCATCCGCTATCACGAAGTGATCGGACGCTGCCTGCATCCCGTTTTATGTTAGCGGCAAACTTTTCTTCCCATACATCACGACGCAACTTCGGAACAGTGGATTTGTAGCATCCGTGCCTATGCCAGTAGCAGCCATGAACGAAAAGCACAGCATGAAAACGAGGAAAGACAAGATCGGGGCTGCCGGGCAAATTTTTGTCGTGGAGGCGATAACGCAAACCAGCTTTATGAAGGATAGAGCGGATCAATTTCTCAGGCGCAGTATTTTCCCGTCGAACGGCGGACATGCATTTATGTCTCTGCGCCAGCGTCAATACATCAGCCATACCAGCATCCTATTTCTTCTCCAGCATTCTCAACCACTCGGATTCCGTTAATCCCACACGCGAGAGATCCCTAGCAAACTTTTCTACGGCGCGCTGCGCATGGGATGGCTTGAGCTGGTCGATCCAGACGTAACATCTTCGGGATTTATCAACGAACACCTGCTCGCCGGTCTTCCTAGATACCCTCGTTATAACCTGTTTGGCATGTGGGTCCGGCGAGAATATCGCCACGTAACATTGATAGGATTTCGCTTGATAGAACAGCTCTATCGTCTCAGTATCTTCTTTGACGACGACATGGGACGCCTGATTCCCTGAACTGGGATCGGTCTTCGTAAGTTGAACAAAGACGAACACCTTGTCGTTATCGAGCCTTACACTATCGCAGACAGGCTGGATACAAAGAAAGTACCTATCGCCATTTTTATCATATACTATGGAACCAAGCTTTAGGGATTTCTGCATCTTACTATAGAACGTCCGACTGGCCATCAGATGCGAAAACAGATGGTTCGATTTATCATCATCTCCGCTGAGCAAGATCTTTGCCGCCTTTCTGACATTCTTGTTGCCATTTGGATTAGGAATCTGACTGTATTCAGTCTTCGCAGCTTTAAATCCCTTCAAGCAAATAGCCTCTGCGATAGTCCGCTTATTTGGGCTATTGTTACCAAGAAGATCGTCCACATGATCACACGGCTGCCAAACCGTTCGACACCAGTCCCTTAAGATCTGCTCGGATATCAGGGGAGTTGGAAGAACATCCTCCAACACGGATTCGATTTCGGAGATGAGAAGGGGAACGATATGCGTTGATGCGTCCTCTTCCGGCAAACTCATAGCCCTATGTGTCAAAAACGCTGGATCAAGCGTTACATTAAACTTTGAGAGAATCTTCCGGCTGTTTTTCCTGATGCCGGCAAGACCGAACAATATCGCAGCATGCAGAAGCCCAGATGCCAACTTGGCGAACTGCTTCACGGCAACATCAGCCAGATCTTTTGCTTCGACAACGTAATTCGAGTATTCCGGCGACCTAACCCTGCCCGCTTTCCCCAGAATCACAATTCTGCTATTCAATGTATGGAATACCAGGCCATTTTCTTCCTTCAGCGGCTTTAGCCTCTCACCAATACTTGCGCTAACCTTCTCATACAACTGATTGGCAATGTCGAACAGATTGATTTCCTGCGTATAGACCAGAATAAGTCGCAGCTGCTCCGGCACATCCTTGATAGCCTGCAAAATCAACCCGTCAATTAGTTCTAATGCACGATTCCCTCTATCACCATACATATCCCAATCTACAATCACAATATCTGCAGCCAGACACAGAAAGAATATATCTGAATGCTCCGAAACTTTGGCATTCTCCTTTGGTTCATAGAGTGAACAAATAATTTGCTTCTTTGCAAAGCTAATCATAATGTCATGAGGCGAATACTCATCCGATTCTTTCGGGTCATCTAATACAACGGATTCAGAGGCTGTTTTCTCCGCGCTTTTTGCAACTTTTCTTCTCTGCTTCGGAGTCGGAACCTTCTTCGGCTCCGCAACGGAGCCACTATTGCGTTCGTATATTCTATCGTCAATGAATACTACGGTTTGCAAGAACTCTTGCACCGCATACTCCGAGTACTTTAAGACTGTATCAGGTAGCGTCTTCATGTTGAGGCCAGCCTATTCTCATTGTTACTCCGTACTTATCGTCATTGGGAACAACTTCAATATCCATTCCTTCCTTCTGCAATGCTTTTCTTGATATGAAAAGTCCGAGGCCTCGACCACCGGGTTTTCTTGTAAATCCCTGCTCGAAGATTGCCTTATAATCTCGCTTATGAATAGCCAGGCTGTTATTTGATATCAAAAATGCGCCTTCCTCAGCATCCAATGTGATCAATTTTTCGCTCTTGACATCTTTCAGCCAAAAGATCGCGTTGTCCAAGATGTTCACGAATACAGGGTATACCGTGGACGGGAAACCGGTAATTTCCGCATGCAGAAAATCATCGGTCGTCTTCAATGCTATGTTGTGTCTCTTCAGTCGTACCTCGAAAAGCGTTCGAACATAGTGGTTGATATCAGAACCCTTTATAGAGATAGCTTTCCGATAGAGTCGCCGCTGCAATGGCGTGAACAAATTCAAATGCCCGTCAAGATGATCGAAGTTGTTTCTAATCTCCTGATACAGGGCGGCAAGATCATCATTTGCACTCGCCCAGGGACGCAGTTCTCGCAAGGATCGGCGAACGCCTTTTATGGCCGCTTCAAATTCGTGATTGATCACAGCAACCGCCAAGCCGAGCTGGACCAGTTCCGCATCGGCGTTCGTTTGCTCACGGAGTCCTTGTAACTCCTGATCCATGGCCTCGACAATATCCGATTCGACGATATCGAGACCCTGCTCTATGTTTGAAGATATAGCGGTGAGCATATCTCGAACTTTGCTCAAGGTTTCTGTATTCTTGCGCCCGACCGACTCGATTCTCCCTTCGAAACTGTTACGGAGATGTTCGATATCGTCCTCGGACAATCCGGCCAGGTCTTTATGGGCGAATTCCATCTCGACATCGGCTATCGTTTCCTGCAATTCGCGGATGGCATCGCGGGCGAACCTCAACGCTGCAGATCTTGTATCGTTAGCGGAATTCCGAAGCTGTCCCGCCTGCCGGGACACGGACTTCTTTTTGCTCTCCGCTTGTTGCTTGATCAAATCACTCAACCGCCTTCTTTGATCGACATACAACTTCGCTTCCTTGGCTACTGCACCCAGCGTTCGTGCAATCTCGCGACTAAAAGGATCAAATAACTCCTTTTCCAGTCTTTCCTGCTCGGCCATATAGGCGTTCCAGTCACGTTGCAGCGTTTGCGATAAACCAACGCCCCGCGGCCTCGATATTCGGTAGCTCTCACGAATATTGGTCAACCTGTGATTTGCTTCCCTTTCAGCATCCAGCAAAGAGGTCGAGGCATCGTCTGGATCTTTCATCTTGGCCGCAGCGTCCATGCATTGTTTTATAGTATCCTGCAACGCATTCAGTTCTGTCTCCGGCAACCCGTCGCCGACCCGCTGAAAGAAACTCTCAAGGGATACAGCAATATTCTTGCGTTTCTTGGTGACCTGATTTTCGCGCCGTCGACGCGCGAGTTCCAGTCGTTCCAGTTCAGATCGCTGCGCGCTGAAATACTCCGCATAGTCCCCGCTCTCGCGAAAGAAATCCGCTGCAAGCTGCAAAAAGAGATTTTCAAGAATATCCTTCAACTGACGATAAGCTTTGTCTTGCTGAAATCCTTCCCGGCCGGCTTTTTCTTTCAAAAGCCCGTTGTGTTCTCTCGTCAGTTTTACAGCGCCGAAAACTCTCCGGTGTGAAAAGAAGTAGTACGCTGCAGACCTCGTTCTACGTTCTTCAATATCCAGCCAATCAACATCAGAGTTGCCATACGGCAGAATTCGGACTCGGTCCCGATACACATAGATACCGCCAATCTTGTTCAGTTTGTCGGTAATACGTTTCCATTCATCTGGCGGGAGTCGGGTTTCACGCTGGGAACCGGTAACATATCCGAACTCAATCTCGAAAGGCCCACAGTTCGTAGTCCGTCCGCTGCCATCATTCCAGGGAATGACATGATTCTCCATCTTGTGATCGTATATTCTTACATTGCCCTGAAACTGCCCGAAATCGTCGAACCGACCGCTTATCCTATGATCTGCCGCATTCAGCTCTTCATGTGTAAAGAACTCACCTGGTCCGATTAGATCCTCGGGGAACGCATCCGTAGACCAATACCGGAAAGCCGTTTCGATCGGCGATGGAGGCTCCTCCCTGAATACAGCATTAGAGAAGCCTAATAGAAACTTAGTGAATTCCTTTGAGGCTTGCTGCCGTTCTCTTTCAATTTCATGCGCTATCCCTTCATTGGCTGGCGCGACGAAGAAATGTGTGCCACAATTATGGTCACGCAAACTTAGGCCACCGAGAAACTTGTCCATGTCCTCAGGGTCAAGCTGAAAATCGTCCATATCATCCAGAATACCCTGAAAAATCTCTTTTCCATACTTTCCGGTTAACTTTTCGATATTCGCTCTCATCTCACCGATGAGATCATCGACTTCATCAGTACGTGGCAATCTCCCATCCTTAACGAGCTTTATCGGTACATCAATCTCATCCAAATTAATTCCAGATTTTTCAAATAACTCCCAGTGGATGAAACACATGACCAGATCATGCAGCTCACCGTGACGTTCGGCGCGGGTGAGCACCAGAACTTGACACCCCAACAGCGCAATAGCCAGACGACCGATACCTTTCTCACCCATGATAGCCCGCTCCGGCTTATCGCCAGGGCGATAGGTATCCGCCTTTTGTCCGAGTGGTGCATACTTGCCTTCCGTACCGATAACAAGCCATCGATTCTCAAATTCTTCCGGCGTCATGCCGACACCGTTATCGCGTATCACGAGCAGATTATCCGAGCGGAAATAATCCACCTCGGCGTGATCAGCATAGGCGTCGTATGCATTCTTGAATAGCTCGCTGATAGCTGTCGATATGTTCGCGATCTGTTGACGACCTAACATGTCGACAGTTCGAGCTCTTGTTTTGAACTTGGCCATAACCTAGTCTACGTAACGCTCCATATGATCTAAGATGTAGCGCCCGAACACTTCAGCCAACAATACCGGTACAGCGTTTCCTATCTGGCGGGCTTGGGAATTCAGCGATCCGAAAAACGTAAAGTCGTCAGGAAATGTTTGTAGAGCGGCCGCCTCTCTCACGCTGATAGCCCGGTGTTGCTCCGGGTGCCCATATCTTCCGTTTGACAAACTGATACAGCGTGTGGTCAGCCCTGTCGCAGGCCCGTCCCATTTCATACGGCCATATACATCGGTGTGGCCGACGTAGCCGGTCTCCGTATGACAAGCCAAACGCAGCTCTTCTGGCCAATCTGCCCGAGAACCTTCCGGTGGTGTTGCTTGAATTCTCTGCAAGTTAAGCGGTGAAAGAGACGCGGCCCTGTGGTTAGGGACTGTAGGATGGCTCTCTCCAGCTGCGATCGGAGGTAAGTGGGTTATCCAGTCTCTCACCCTACTATAGGGAGTACCGAGAGCTGGACCATGTGTCGGCTTGGGCAATTCGATTTGCCTGTGCTTACACGCCAGTAAAACCAGTCTCCGACGTCTTTGCGGAACTCCATATTGCTGAGATTCGACGACTGCAACAACTGTGTAATACCCGAGTTGTTCAAGGCGCTTCTTGAAACGTACAAGCGGGCTGTCCTCGCAAACACGTTGAATGCCGGGCACGTTCTCCACAAAGACATAATTGGGAAGATATCTGTCCACCAGTTCGCCAAACCTTGACAAAAGAGATATTCGGTCATCGATCTCACTATCCGGTTTTCTGGTGTTCTGTCTCGTAAACGGCTGACATGGCGCACATCCACAAAATAACGTTCGGCCAACTTTATTATCCAGAATTAGTTCATCTAGATCGGCGGTATCGAACCATCTAATATCTGAGTTTCTGAAGCAAACGCTTGGAAAATTTGTCTTGAAGGTACTTGCGGCATCTTTATCAAAATCAAGAGCGAAAACGGGATTCAGTCCAGCATTTTGAAACCCCTTGCTGGTACCACCACATCCTGAGAAAAAATCGAAAACGTTTAAGGTCATCTGATGTTCCAACGATCGAATCAAGCATTCGTCATTTCATAGCACCGGTTTGTCGTGGCTTGGTCATATACCTTTATGCTGATGAATATCGATCATTTTTTGGCTTCCTTACCAAACGGGGTCTCCAAATAGTCGTCATCCGCATGACGCTTGATGAACTCCCGCATAGACCGACGAAAAAGCCGCGAAGCGCTCACGTTGCTCTGTCGGATTAGTTATGGTGATATGTAAAGCGATCAAACATTTTGAGTTAGATCAAGATGACAGAAAACGGGAAACCTGAAAGAACTACTTCAACAAGGTAGATTTTCGACTGCTGACACCACACTAAGCCAATCGCAACAGATTGATTATAAAATATAAACAGATGCGGATAATCCGGTGCACACAAAACACTACACCTCCTCCACCTGCCGCAGCCCTGCCTGCCCCTGCCAATAACCGTCGCAAGCGCCATACGGCAATGCGGCATTCAGCGTCCGCGCCGCCTCCAGCGGATCACGGTCCCCGCGCAAACAGGCAGCGAACGCTTCGATAACCACCTCGGTCCCCTCAGCCTGCGGACTGACTCGAAGCACATCCACTTTCAGTTCCCGTAACTCCTCCAGTTCCAACAACAGGTTGCAGGTCTGCGCCGACTGCGTCTGAATGCCGTTGAGTGCCAGGAACGCCTGCCCCTCGCGAGTGCTCACGGTCAGGCCCTCCGGGTAATCCAGACAGCGGAAACGACAATCATCCTTGGGTAAATCGTGATGGCGGGCGGTAAAGCAGCGTGCCGAATACGCCAGCGGCAAGCGGCCGTAGACGAATACCTCGGTCTCCACTTCCGCCGGCCGCTCCGCCTGCATCACCGCCAGCGTCTCGGCCGATAGCTCCACCGGCATCACCCAGCGCTTGGCGCCCAAACCGGCCAGAAAGCGCAGAGTCCGGTCGTTATAGACGTTGATGCCGGTACCCGACACGAACGACGCGCCCCGCGCGGACAGTAACCGCACCGCGCCCATGTCGTTGGCTTCCACGGTGAAGCGACCGTTCTCGCACAAACGGTGCAGGGCCTTCAGTTCCGATTCTGCCTCCAGCAACGCCATGGTGGACAACACCACTTCCTTGCCGGCGGCGCTCAGTCGTTCGGCCAGCGCCAGCCATTCTTCAGTATTCAGCGCGCGGCGCTTGGCGCAGATCGTTTCGCCGAGATACACGATATCGACCGGCGACGCGGCGATCTGCTCGTAGAAATCCAGCAGCTTTTCCTTGGGCCAGTAGTACAGCACCGGTCCCAGCGCCAGTTTCGGCATACGTGGTTCAATCGTCATGGCGAAGACTCCTATTGCCAGGTCCGATGATAAGCGCCCAAGGTCGTCTGGTGACCTTCGGATACCTTGCCCAGTTCTCGCAACCACTCCGGTTTGGGCGCGTAAGCGGCGGGATTGCGTCGGCAAGCATCGATGGCCGCGCGCCAGACCTTGGTGACCTGGGTCACGTAGGCCGGACTGCGTTGGCGACCCTCGATCTTGATCGCGGCGATACCCATGTCTTGCAACTCCGGCAGCAATGCCAGCGTATTGAGGCTGGTCGGTTCCTCGATGGCGTAATAGGTCTGATCCGCCACCGTGAACCGGCCCTTGCACAGGGTCGGATAACCAGCCGGCTCGCCCGGTGCGTGGCGGTCGATCAGCAAGCCGCCCAGCCGGGTTTCCAGACCACGCGGCGTTTCTTCCCAGCGCACCGCCTTAGCCGGCGAGCAAACTCCGCACATATTGGGCGATTCACCGGTCACGTAGGACGACAGCAGACAGCGGCCTTCGACCATGATGCACAGCCCGCCGAAGCCGAACACTTCGAGATCCACCGGGCTGTTTTCGAGCACATGGTGAACTTGCGGTAAGGACAGGACGCGCGGCAGCACCACCCGGCGGATGCCAAAATGCTCGTGATAGAAGCGAATCGCCTCGTAGTTGGTGGCGGAGCCCTGCACCGACAGATGCAGCGGCAGATCGGGATGCCGGCGGTGAGCGTAGTCCAGCACGCTGATATCGGCGGCGATCACCGCATCCACCCTCAAGTCCGCCGCTTGATCCACCGCCCGCCGCCAACGCTCCCAACCGGATGGTTGCGGGAAGGTGTTGAGCGCGACGAACACCCGCCGACCCTTGGCATGGGCGTATCGCACCCCCTGCACGGCGGTCTTGGCGTCGAAATTCAGGCCGGGAAAATGGCGGGCATTGGTATCGTCGCGGAAGCCGATGTAAACCGAATCGGCCCCATGATCGACAGCGGTTTTCAGCGAAGGGAGATTACCGGCGGGACAGACCAGTTCCAGCGGTTTGGACGGAGTGGATGCAGTAGGCATGGGGAAGAGATTTCCACGAATGGGAATAGCTTGAGTGAGGTCAGCCGGCGGCGGCCAGCGTCACGGTGATCGCCGTGATCGCCGTGTCCGACGCGCCGTACACCATCAGATAAGCGCCCGCCGGGGCGGTACTGATGTTGCCGTTGCCCAGGCCGGATGCCAGCAACTTGAGATCGGCGTCGTACAACTTCCACGCGCTGGCGCCGGCGATCGCCACCGTGCCTCCCACCGACAATTTGCGCCACTCGGCGAAACCTTCGCTGCCGATCGCGACCGCGCTGTCGCCGACCGGAAGCACCGGCACGCTGGCCTGTGGACGGAACAGCGTGCTGCCGTAACGCACCCATTCTGCGCCGTCGCGGGTCTCGATGACCACATCGTTCAGATCGCGCCCAAAGTTCACGGGGATTTTCAGGAACATCCGCGCCAGGGTATCGCTGCCGGCCGGATCGACGATTTGCGAGCCCGTGTGAATCGCTGTGGCAAACAGGTAGCCGGGCAATCCGTCGACCACATCCAGGGCAAACCGGGGTGGCGCCGTTCCTTGAACCAGTGGGATGGACTGCGCATCCTCGTTGACCACCAGCCAGCGCTGACCCACGCGCGCTTGCCAAGCCGTCGACAACGGGGCGGCCGGTTGAACCTGCTGCCCAAAGGGAATCTCCGCCAGATAATGGCCCAAGCCGACGGGCCGACGCGCAACCAAATAGCGCCGCCCCTCCCCGTCGATGGTTCGATACGCCACGTTCGGCGCGGCATCACTGGAAAAGCTGCCGTCGATGCGCCGTTTCAAATCGTTGGCGATTTCGGTCCAGACTCCGTTGCTGTACATGGAAATCTTCAGGCTGCGGTCGGGTAAGGCTTCGATCCGCAGCAAAGCCTCGAATTGCGCGTAATCGCCGACGATGGCGGCTAGATCGGCATCGGTCGCGGGCTGTTTGGGTTGCGGCGTGTCGGGCAGCGGGGTGGGCACGGCGGGAATGCTGCCGCGCTCGGCCAGGGCATGCAACATGATCCGTTCGGCCAACTGGCCCACGCTGAATTTGACGGAAGCACCCGTCACCATCACCGCCAACCGCTCGTTCGGCGCCACGAAGAACTCGGAGCCGTAGGTCAGAGTGCCGCCGTTCTTATGCCAGGCGGTCACGCCCACGGCGGCGAGGCCGGACTGTGCCACCCCATCCCAGCCCAGCCCCCAGTGAAATGTGGGTATGGGGTTGAAAAGCAGATTCCGCGTCTGGTCGCTGCCCATCTCAGCCACCGACGATGCCGACAACACCCGGACATCTCCGAGTCGGCCGCCGTTCATGAACATCATCGCCAAATGGGCCATGTCGTTGGGCGTCGAATAGAGACCGCCCGTGGCATAGGCGTTGGTGTATTCCTGGGGATCGGCGCGATCTCCTGTATAGCCCGGCGCGAACGAGCCCACCGGGAAGGGCTCCAGCGCAAAACGACTGTGGGTCATGTCCAGCGGCGCGAGAATCTCCTCCGCCACGAACTGGGTGTAGGGTCGACCCGATACCGCTGCCACCAACGGCTCGATCATCGTCAAACAGTCATTGCAATACACCGCCATCTCGCCCGGCAGGTGCTTGAGTCGCTGAGTCGCCAACGACTCAAGCACCTGCGCGGCATAACCCGGCACCGGCGCGTTGGTGAAACCGTTGCGATAGTCGGTCCCCCCAAAACCCGCCGAATGATTGAGCAACATGCGCACGGTGATTTGCGGATATTCTGGCGCGGCCATGCGGAAATCGGGTAGATACTGGACGAGCGGCGCGTCGAGATCGATCTTGCCCTGATCAACCAATTTCATGGCCGCCATCGCGGCGAACACCTTGCTGACCGAGCCGATGCCATACATCGTGGTCGGGCTGGGGGCGGTTAGCGTCGCCTTGTCGATATAACCGAAAGTTTCGCTCCAGACGATGCGATCGCCATCGATCAGCACCACCGACGCGGAGGGCGTATCGGTATCGACGAGCGCCTGCCGCACGGCGACGCGGCCGTCGACAATGGTTTCCGCGTAGTTGAGCGGAGCCGGATCGTTGTCGTCGTCGTTGCAGCCAACCAGCAGACCGAGCATCAATACACTGACGCCAACCAGACGCGCCAAATTCCGGCAAGCCAGTAACACGGGGCTGTTCTTTTCCATACGCTCTTCTTCCTTAAAATGGTTATATTTAAATCCGTTATCGTCTTACACGGCTCTATCCGGATTATTCTCCCCGCTCCCGGGCAATGGCCCGATAGCCGATATCGGTGCGGTAGTAAGCGCCATCCCAACGCACGCGCTTGACCAGGTTGTAGGCCAGATTCTGCGCTTCGGCGACCGTACCGCCGAGCGCGGTGGCGCACAGCACCCGGCCGCCGTGGGTAACGACATGACCCTCCTTGGTTTCCAGTGTGCCAGCGTGGAACAGCTTGCCATCGTCGCCCAGTTCCTCGTCGTGACGCGGCAAGCCCTCGATCACGTCGCCCTTGCGATAGGGACCCGGATAACCGGCGGCGGTCATCACCACGCCTAGCGCGGCGCGCGGGTCCCAATCCACCGTCATCTCATGCAGCCGCCCGTCCAGCGCCGCCTTGCACAGCTCCACCAGATCGGAACGCAGGCGTAGCAGCAATGGCTGCGTCTCGGGATCGCCCAGTCGGCAGTTGTATTCCAGCACCTTGGGGCCATCGGCGGTAATCATCACCCCGGCGTAGAGAAACCCGACATAACGGCAACCCTCCGCCGCCATGCCGCGCACGGTTGGCTCGATGATTTCGGCCATGATGCGGTCATGCAGTTCCGGGCTCACCACCGGGGCCGGCGAATAGGCGCCCATGCCGCCGGTATTGGGACCTCGGTCACCGTTATCGCGGGCCTTGTGATCCTGCGACGAGGCCAACGGCAGGATGGTCTCGCCATCGGTCATGACGATGAAACTGGCTTCCTCGCCATGCAGAAACTCTTCGATCACCACCTGCCGGCCCGCCTCGCCGAAATCGGCGCCGCTCAGCATGCCGCGCATGGCGGCGATGGCTTCCTGCTCGCTTTGGGCCAGGATCACGCCCTTACCGGCCGCCAGTCCGTCGGCCTTGACCACGACAGGCGCGCCCATTTCGTGGATAAAGGCTTCCGCCGCGTCCGGGTCGGTAAAGCTCTGGTAACGAGCGGTGGGGATCTTATGGCGGGCCAAGAAATCCTTGGCGAAGGCTTTGGAACCTTCCAGTTGCGCCGCCCCCTGAGTCGGCCCGAAGCAACGCAGGCCAGCGGCGGCGAAACGGTCGACGATCCCCAACACCAACGGCACTTCCGGGCCGACAATCGTTAGATCGATGTGATGATCCAGGGCGAATTGCAGCAGATCCGCCGGATCGTCGGCGGTAATGGTGATATTGGTAACCTTGGGTTCGCGGGCGCTGCCGGCGTTACCCGGCGCCACGTAGACGTTGTTGACCCGGCTGGACTGCGCCACCTTCCAGGCCAGGGCGTGTTCACGGCCACCGCCGCCAACGATCAGGATGTTCATAAATAACCCTTACCCCCAACTCCTCCTCCAAAGGAAAAGGAGCCTATTGTCAATGCCGGAAATGCCGCATCCCGGTCAACACCATGGCCATGCCGTGCTCGTCGGCGGCGGCAATCACCTCGCTGTCGCGCATTGAACCACCCGGCTGGATGACGGCGGTGATCCCGTATTCGGCGGCCAGATCGATGCCGTCGCGGAACGGGAAGAAGGCATCGGAACCCATTGCCGCGCCCTTCAGATCCAGCTTTTCCTCTTGCGCCTTCATGGCGGCGATGCGCGCCGAGAACACCCGACTCATCTGCCCGGCGCCAACCCCGAGAATCATGCCGTCCCGGCCGTAGACGATGGCGTTGGATTTGACGAACTTCACCACTTGCCAAGTGAACAGCAGATCGGCCAGTTCCTGATCGCTGGGTTGGCGCTGGGTGACCACCTTCAAATCGGACAATCCCACCTGGCCCAAATCACGGTCCTGCACCAGCAAACCGCCGGTGACCCGCTTGTAATCCCAACCCGGCGCCCGCGCGCTGTCCCATTGACCGCAGGCCAGTACCCGCACGTTCTGCTTGCTGGCGGTCGCCGCCAGTGCCTCCGGCGTCACATCCGGGGCGATGATCACCTCGACGAACTGCCGGTCCACGATCGCCTTGGCGGTGACGGCGTCCAGTGGCCGGTTGAAGGCGATGATGCCGCCGAAGGCCGAGGTCGGGTCAGCCTGGAAGGCACGATCATAGGCATCAAGAATGGTCGAGCCGACCGCCACGCCGCAGGGATTGGCATGCTTGACGATCACGCAGGCTGGCGCGGCGAAGCTCTTGACGCATTCCAGCGCGGCATCGGTGTCGGCAACATTGTTGTAGGACAGTTCCTTGCCCTGCAACTGGCGAGCGGTGGCGATACAGGCTTCGGCCGGCTTGGGCTCGACGTAGAACGCCGCCTGCTGGTGTGGGTTCTCGCCGTAACGCATGTCCTGAGCCTTGACAAACTGGGTGGTATAGCTGCGTGGGAACGGGTCGCGCTCGCCTTCGGCGCGGATCGAACCGAGATAGTTGGCGATGGCGCCGTCGTAGTGGGCGGTATGTTCGAACACCTTGACCGCCAGTTCGAAGCGGGTGGCGGCGCTGACAATTCCACCGTTGTCCCGCATTTCCTTCAGAACCCGTCCGTAGTCGCCGGCATCGACCACCACGGTGACCGCCGAGTGGTTCTTGGCCGCCGCCCGCAGCATCGCCGGCCCGCCAATATCGATGTTCTCGATGGCATCGGCCAGCGCGCAGTCCGGCTTGGCGACCGTGGCCTCGAAGGGATAAAGGTTCACCACCAGTAGGTCGATGGGCGCAATACCGAACTGGTTCATCGCCAGATCGTCCTCGCCGCGCCGACCCAGCAGTCCACCGTGCACTCGGGGATGCAGAGTCTTGAGCCGCCCGTCCATCATTTCCGGAAAACCGGTGTAATCGGCGACATCGATGACGGGAATATTGTTACCGGCCAGCAGCCGGGCGGTGCCGCCGGTCGAGATCAGTTCCACGTCGAGCGCGACCAAGGCGCGGGCGAAATCCACGAAGCCGGTCTTGTCGGAAACGCTGAGCAGGGCACGGCGGATGGGGAGAGCGGGTGTTGGATTCATACAGGGGTCCATTGCCTCAATGAAAGAGAGTTGGCCGAAACGGCGAATAGCGCGATCGACGCTCAGACGGTGTCCGCCTCGGATACCGGCCCAAAATATAGATCGTAGAAGCGGTCCTTTTCCGGGTCGTACTGCATCAATTCACCATTCTCCAAATCGTAATACCAGCCATACAGGCTCAAAACACCATCCTCGACCCGTTGGCGAATGAACGGGAAAGTCATCAGATTGGTCAATGAAATTCGCACACCGGCCCGTTCGCAGGCCCGCTGCTTGAATTCGCGACTGGCGTCCGGCCAGCGCCGCAGTACCTCGTCGCGAGCGGGGGCGGCGATCCGCACCCAGGGCGCGATATAACCTTCGCCCTCGTCATTTTCACCGTAGCCGTCCAACAAGGCGTTGATACCGCCACAATGCGAATGACCGAGCACGATGACGTTATGCACCCGCAAGTTGCAAACCGCGAACTCCAGGGCGGCGCTGGTACCGTGATAACGACCGGTGGTTTCGTAGGGCGGCACCAAATTGGCGACATTACGCACCACGAACAAATCGCCGGGCGCGGAATCGGTGAGGATAGCGGGGTCTACCCGGGAATCGCTGCACCCAATCAGCAGAGTACGGGGGGTTTGTCCCCGCATCGCCAGTCGGTTGAACAGCTCCCGGTTCGGCTCGAAGCTCTTGACGCGAAAGCGCTGGAAACCTTTCAGTAATTCGTGAATATCGGACATGGCGGGTCACTACGGTGGTTTGAATTCGTGTGCATTATAACCCGCCGTGGCCGCGGAACCTTCCGCCTATTGCCCTGCCGCCAGCCGCGCCACCCAGGCGCTGCTGGCACCCGCCGTGACCCCCTGCACCCACTGCGGAAACAACCCGCCGATCAGCACCAGCAACCCCAGCACACCGGCCACCAGCAGTTCGCGCGGCCGCAGATCCAGGGCAAACGCCAATTCGGGACTGGCCACCGGCCCCAGGAACGCCCGCTGGAAGAAACCCAGAAAATAAGCGGCGCTCAGAATCACACCCCCCAACGCCACCAGCGCCAAGCCGGGGGATACCTGCATAATCCCGAGCAGCATCAGCAACTCGGCAACGAAGCCGTTGGTTCCCGGTAAGCCGATGGACGCCATCCCCAATAGCAGGAAAAAAGCGGCGAGCAGCGGCAGCGGACCGACCAGGCCACCCAGGCTGGCCAGATCGGTCGAGCCCAGTCGATGGTGCAGAAACCCGACAAGCAGCATGAGACCGCCCGCGACCACTCCGAAATTCAGCAGTTGGAAGATCGCACCTTGTATGCCCTGGCTGTTCATGACGGCGATACCCAGGATCACCAGTCCGACATGGCTGACGCTGGAAAAAGCCAGCATCTTGCGGAGATTGGACTGTCGCAGCGCCACCAGCGCCCCATAGAGCGCGCCGAACCCACCCAGCATCGCCATCAGCCAGAAGCATTCGCGCGCCGCCGTCGGGGCCAGCGGCAAGGCAAAGCGCAGGATGCCGAACGCGCCGAGCTTGAGGCCCACCAGCAACGCGCTCAGGCCCACCGGCCCCTCCCGCAGCACGGTCGGCAACCAGGTATGAAACGGAAACAGCGGAGCCTTAACGGCAAAACCGAAAAACAGCAGCAGAAAGACGGCGGTCTGCACCGAAGAAGACAGCGGTTGTTCGAGCAGCGTCAGGTAATCGAACGATAATCCACCGGGAATCGACGCGCCCGTGGCGGCGGCGTGATGCAGTCCGAGCAACAGGATGGCGAACAGCAGCGGGATGCCGCCGGCCAACATGAACAGGGTGTACTTGATGGCGGCGAAACGCCGTTCCGGGCCGATGCCCCACAGGCTGATCAGGAAATAGATCGGCACCAGGGTCAGTTCCCAGAACAGGAAGAACAGCACCAGATCCAGGGCGCAGAATACGCCCATGGTGACGCTTTCCAGCGCCAGCAGCAGGGCGAAATACAGTCGGGGCAGGGTCTGGATGCTGGTCCAGGACGCCAGGATCACGGCGCAGAACAGCAACGCGGTCAGCGGCGGGAACAAGGCGGAAATACCGTCGATCCCCAGCAGGTAGTGAACGTTCAGGCTGGGAATCCACACCGCCCGTTCCATGAGTTGCATCCCGGCATCTTCCGGGCGCAGCGCGGCCAACATCAGCAGCGACAGGGCCAGTTCCAGAACGGCGCCGGTCAATGCCCAGACCCGCACGGTCCGATGCTCACGCAAGAACGGCAGCACCAGCGCCCAGACCAGCGGCAGCAGGATCAAGAGGCTCAGAATAGGGATACCGATGGGAGACAGGGATTCGTGATTAAGCAACACTCTTGCCAAGCTCCTGGGAAAAGCAGTGGAAACTGACTTGCATTTCGCAACACGGATCAGCTGCTCATAGCCCGATGCTAATCATCGCCGCTCACAGCAGTCTGCTACACCACCCGAACGGTGGTGCCGTAGCGCGCGAGCTTGGCATCCACCGTCAGCAGAATGAGCGGCTCGCTCAAGGATTGCGCCACCAGCAGACGATCGAATGGGTCCTTGTGGTCAGCGAATACCGGCAACGCGGCGATCCGCAGGATATGCGCGTTTTCGATGGGCAGCCAGGAAAACCCATCAGCGGCGACCCTCTCACAGAATTTCGGTAAATCCACGCCGAGTTTGCCCAGATTGATCTTGATGGCGATCTCCCATAGCGAGGCACGGCTCACATAAACCGGGGCATCCGAACCTTCGATCAGTTCGCGAGCTGCTGACGGGACCTTTGTTCGCATACCCTGCCACCAAAGAATCAAGTGTGTATCCAGCAGCAATCGCATCGGTCACGCATCCGTTACCGAAACAGATTCGCCATTCTTCAAGCAGTCGAACAGATCGTTGATTGGCTCATCGAAGTCGTCCGCCATCCAGATCTCACCCTCCATGCCGCCCGGCGGCGCGATCCGGCGGCGAGGCGGTTTGTAGGCAACCAGCGTGGCAATCGGCTGACCGGCACGGGCGATGACGACCTCCTCACCACGCTCGACAGCTTCCAGAAGTCGGGAAAGGTGGGTTTTGGCTTCGTGAATATTGACGGTCTGCATGGCGTTCCTCGGGTTAGCTATTGCTTAGTCTAGTCGAGTGACGGCAATGGTGAAAAGGCGGTATCACCCGCCTCCCGCCTCGAATACTCGCGCCACCTGTTCCACCGCCTCGCTGATGGTCTCGATCCATGGATCGGCGTACAGCCCGACGCCGATGAGCACCGCGCACAGCAACCCGGCCACGATCAATTCCCGCGACCGCAGATCGACCAAGGGCAAGGTCACGCCCTTGGGATTGCGGGCCAGGAAAATCCGCTGATAGGCCCACAGCAGATAACCGGCCGCCAGCACATTGCCGGAGGCGGCGACGATGGCCACGCCCCAGCCATAGGATTCGAACACCCCTTCCAACGCCAAATGGGCCGCCTCGAAACCGGGCGTGCCCGGCATGGCGATGCTGCCCAGCACCACCACCAGAAAGGTCAAGCCGAGCAAGGGCGCGGCGTCGAACAAACCACCCAGACGGTGAAACCGGGTCGTACCCAAGCGGCGGTATAGCAAACCCGCGACGATGAACAGCCCCGCCGCCGCCAACCCCAGATTCAGGCTGAGCAGGAGACCACCCTTGAACCCGGAGGCGGTCAGCGAGAACAAACCGGCCACCAGCGCCCCGGTATGGCTGATCACCGCAAACGCCAGCAAGCGGCGCAAGTCGGTGCGGATGAAGGCCAGCAGCGCGCCGTACAACATGCCAGCCAAGCCTAGCGCCACGATGGCCGCATCCCACTGCCGGGCGGCGGCGGGCAGCAGCGGCAGGACAAAGCGCAGCAACGCGTAAATCCCGACCTTCGCCCCCACCAGAAACATCATGCCGGCCGCGACCGTGCCGTGCTTGGCCACGATGGGCAGCCAGGCGTGCAAGGGAAACAGCGCCAGCCGCACCGCCAGCCCCGCGAACAGCAGGACGAAAATCAGCGACTGCCGCCCTTCCAGCACCGGCGTTGCCAGCAGGGCAGGCAAATCGAAGGACCAAACGCCATCGGCCGCGCCGGCATGGTTCCAAGCCAGCAACACGATCCCGGCCAGCAGCATCGCCAAACCGCCCAACATCGAACGCGCGAACTGCCAGGCCGCCCGATTGCGCCCCGGACTGGTTCCGTAGTGGGCGATCAGCACGGTAGCCGGAATCGCCTCGGCCAGCGCGAATATCCAGAATTGCAGCAGATTCAAGGCGGTGAACATCCCCATCAGCGCCGCTTCCAGCGCCAGCACGCTGCCGACAAACGCGCCGGGCCGTTCCTGCCGATGCGGCTGGGCATAGAGGATGACGAACAGCGTCAACAGCGCCGTCAGCGGCAGGAACAACACGCTGAGGCCATCGACACCCAGATGAACGCCCAGCCACGGCAACACCTCGAAACGCTCGACGAACTGCATCTCCGGCACATGCGCTTGGAAATCGGCCAGCAGTTGCACCGCTAAAATCAGCTCCACCACCGCGACGCTCAAACCCAGCGCAAACGCGGTCCGCGCTTGTCGGGTGCGCCAAGCCGCGATCATGCCGAGCAAGGGAACACCGAGTAGCGCGCTCAACAGCGGAAAACCGGCCGGCCCAGTTCCCGGCTCCTCGCCGCCGTGCATCATCTCGCCGATCCCAGCCAGTACCGCCAGGATCACCGCCATCACCGCGATCCAAGTCCAGGACCGCCCCAGCCAGCGCTCCACCCGGCTCAACCCATACCCCATGCGGTGACTGCTCGTCACGATCCCCTGCCCGACGGCTTTGAAGACCAGTTGTTCCTCGACCCGGTGGAACGCCGCCGCCGTCCATTCGGTCACATGCCCCACGACTCCCTGCCCCCGGTCCATGGCGTCGGGTGCGCGTTCCAGCACCCGACCGGTACCGAGTTGCCGCTCCTCCCACTGGGCCAGCGACGACAAGGCACTCACCGCCGGCGCCGGCAAACCGGTCGCCCGATCCACCACGGCGGTATCGAACACACTCAAACATCCCGCCAAACGGCGCAGCGGCCGGACCACGCTCCAGTTGGCGAGGTCCTCCAGCCAGAACCGCTGCAACGTCGCCACATAGATCCGACGCCGGCGAGCGAGCCAAGCCGGCACCGGGCGGGCGCGGGCACCGTGCAGTTGGTACAGAATCGCCGGCGCGCTGAGGAACTGATAGGCACGAAAAACCGCGTGACAACACAGATGCACCAGCGCCAGTCGCCAGAAGCCGAGTCCGCAAGCCAGGAACATCAACCCGACCTGCCCCGAAGTGGAAAAGATCAGGGCGCTCTTGATGTCGGTCTGCGCCAGTCCGCCTAGAAACCCATAGAGCGCGGTGGCCAACCCAACCACCGCCATCGCCGCCATCAGGACCGGCGCCTGCTCGAACAACGGTTGCAGGCGCAGCATCAGATACACGCCGGCATGCACCATGACCGCGCCGTAGAACAGGGCGCTGGACGGCGTCGGCCCCTCCATCGCCCGTGCCAGCCACGGCGCCAGCGGCACTTGCGCCGACTTGGCGACCGCCGCCAGCAGGAAGCAACCAGCCAGTATCCCGGCTTGTGACGAACTCAAACCCGCCGCGCCGACGGTCACCATTCCCCAATCGGTACTGCCCAGCCAATGGAACGACAGCGCGATCCCCAGCAGAAAACCGGCATCGCCAACCCGGTTGGTGACGAAGACGCGGGTGGCGTTGCCGGCCGCAACCGGTCGGTCCTGGAAAAACGCGATGAGCAGATAGGAGCACAACCCGGCGACTTCCCAACCGACGAAGGTCAGCACCGCATTACCGCCGATCACCAGCAGCGTCATCGCCGCCGCGAACAGGCTCAACACCAGGAAAAAACGATGGAAACCGGGTTCCCGGTGCAGGTAGTTCACCGAAAACCGGGCGACCAGCAGGCAGGCCAGCGACGCCAATACCAGCAGCGCGAGACTCAAATCGTCGATGACGAAATTCAAATTCACTTGAAACTGGCCGCTGGCTAGCCAGCGTCCGAGCACCACCTGTTCGGGCAACGGTCCAGCGAACCGGGCGACCATCAGCACCAGCGTCGCCGCGAACGAGGCGCCGCAGGCCGCCAACGTGACTTGGCTGGTACGCCGCTCGTGCGCTTCGCCATTGGCCCGTCCAAACAAAATAGCCACGCCAATCCACGATGCGGCGGCCAACGGCAATATCGGGATCAGAGCGACGATCCACTCAAGCATGGTCAACACCTCCGCGTCATCGTTCGGCTTCCATCGGTTGTATGGCGTACTCAGTGCCCAATATAGAACAATGGATGTATGGCATGAAAACCATTGTGGAATTGAACGACAGCCTGCTCGAAGAGATCAAGCACCATGCCGCGCGGCATCACACCGCCTTGCGAGCGGCGCTGGAGCGCGTGCCGCACCACTTTCTGAAACAGCGGACCGTGTTATGTTGCCTTTCCGCATGCGGCGCGCGATGTGCTCGGGGAGCGGCCCGCAAGCCGGAATTCAGGAGGAGAACTGGAACCCGATTCGATCCCGCATCCACGAGGGGAAAGCGGATAATCGCGGTCGATATCGATTCGGCTGAGAAATCTTCGACGCAGCCCGGCAAGAGCGCCTTGCTCACCTGCGCTACGCCGATGGCCACCGCGAAACAAGCTGCCACGATGACAGCACCGGCTTGGGGCTATGGGTGAACTGGCTCCAGGAGGCCGGCAAGGACTGGCAGCGGGCGCGAGCCTATCCGCAGGGGGATGCTACAAAAGGCTGGGATCGAGAAGAAGATCAGCCCGCATAAGTTGCGGCATACCTATGCCGCCAATTTGCTGAACGTCGGGGTGGAGTTGGTGGAGATCCAAGCGCTGTTGGGGCATTCGACCCTCAACACCACCCCGATTGACGCCTATGTGGATTAGGACCGCACGGCGGCGGCGGCGAATAAATCATAGACATCAGAATCGTTGATGCCAGCGAGCTCACCACCGGGGCAACGGCGGTGGCGGGGGTAGCGGTACTACGGGCGTCACCATCGCTGGCCGTCGATAGCCGACCCGAGGCGGCCCGTAGTCGCCGTGGAAACCTCGATAGTCACCGTGCGGGTAGTAGCGGCGGTGACCTCGATAGTAGCCACCGGGCCGTCCGTAATAACCATGACGCCCGTAATAACCATGACGCCCGTAATAGCCGTGGTGACCTCGATAGTGCACTCGGTAAATGCCGTCGTCGTCACCATGGTAGTCGCCGAAACGTGTGGTGGCGTCGCCATCTCGACCGTAGAGGTGGCCATCTCTCGCATGGGCGCTTTGTAACGGGACCATGATCGCGGTGGCGACCGCGACGCTCAGCAGCCATTTCATTGCGTTCATCGGTTCGCTCCTGTCCGCCCACACGGGCGGCCTGGTTCTTCATCAAGGATGGAATTGGAACTCTTCACGCGGGCGAGATTCGCCATCCATCGCCCGGTGACTCGAATGATCCCGGAGTTCGCCTGAGCACGGGCTGAATGAAGGGCGAACGAAAGCTGAACGGCCGTGCGGCGCGGCAACGAACCGAAACGGTAAAAAGCGACGATCCTCGGTAACTCGGATATCATGCAACGTGCGAGGCAGGCAGAGAGGAGTAAGGCGAGATGAGAAAAGCAAAGCATTAGCCGGAGCGGAGGTTGAGACGTTCGGCAAACGTCGAAGCACCAGCGGGAAGCAGGAGATGAAATACGCTTTGAAATAGGTATTATTCGACAAAACGACAATTTTTTATCGCATAGGAGATAGTTATGCAAATCAAATTGATGATCGCTATATTGACAGGTCTGTTCGCTATTTCAAATTCAGTGATCGCCGAAGAGTGCAATAGCCGATCAGAAGATTCTGTTTTTATAATGGATTGTCTTTCAGCACGTTATAAAGCAGCCGATAAAGAACTCAACGCGATATATGATGAAGCCATGAAATCGCTTTCAAGCGACGGAAGGCAGAAACTTGAGGTAGCTCAAAAAGCATGGCTTAAATATCGCGATGCCAGCATGGCATTCATAACGGAAGTCAATAGAAAAACAGGGTCTACCGGTAATTTTATCATTGAGGATTACAGATCAGCTCTTGTGGAAAAACGAGCTGCGGAATTGAAGTATATCCTTAGCGGCCCTGATGCGGGTCCAGCCACATGGTAAGGCGATCAGAACGGCAGTAGTTACAAGCACGCCATTGCTCCAAAAACCTTGGGCACTCGATAATCAGCATCACCCAGATTTACGCCCACGTCTGGCAGGCACGCATGGAGAAGGTGGTGAGGTGGTTGTGAGCTGCCTTGCTGCTTTACCACCTGTCGCAGCTTATCCGTCGCCCCGTTAGCGCCAAGAAGGAGTAGAACCCACGAGTTGGCGCTATGACCGATGGCTGGCTACGGGTTACTCTCACCATCTCAGAAGGAGATTCCTTGTCACTATCCCGGATAGTCGTCCGAACAGCCTTTCAGTAAAAGAAGGAATGGAACAGATGGTCATTGACAGCGATCTCACCCCTGTTTTGCGTGCGTGCAGCGACGAGGATCTTATCCCCCTGCGGGATTACATCCTAAGCGCTAGCACCAACTGGTTGGATATCAATGACCGCTACGAGGTCAATCCGGATCGTCCTTCGTCATATGTGAACGACTTGGTCTACGAGATCAGGACCTTCGGGGGAAACACGCTCGTCAACATCTTCAGGGATGCCGGTGTTCCCTACGCCGAGGTGGCGCGCGATGTCGCGAGCAAAGTCAAAGCCAAGTACGACGAGACTGCGAGTGTCGAGGAGATCGAGTGGGCGATCCTTACCAAAATCCTCGAGCAGGCCATCAAGGACATGTCGCCCGAAGAGCGGGCGAAGCTTGAGCAGATCTTCCGCGATGCCGGTGCTGACCGTGTGGATCTAAGCGCCGGGTTTCCCTTGGGACTCATCATGGCCCAGGTAGGCATTCGCGCCGCTGGGTTCGTTGCCTATCAAGTTGCGGTCATCGTCGCGAACGCCGTGGCCAAGGCCATACTGGGCCGAGGACTATCATTCGCAGCCAATGCTGCCCTCACCAGAATCATCGGTATGTTCGCTGGACCCATCGGGTGGGTAATCACGGGCATCTGGACCGCCATCGACATCGCCGGGCCGGCCTATCGCGTCACCATCCCCTGTGTGTGCCATGTGGCGTATCTGCGGCTGAAGAACCAGTACTCGGGCATGGAACTCGGAGGGGATGTCTGATGGCAAACATCTGGGTGGAGTTCGACCTCCCGCAGCACATCCTTGACGCTATCCGCTCGGGCGACATGAAGCGCCGAGGCGGCGTAATCCAACACCTGAACGGCCAAGTGGAAATGTGGCTCAAGGAGACTGGGCGCTGGAAGGACGCTCTCGAACTGGTGCAGACACCCGAGATCCCCCCCCAGCTAGCCTCACAGATGCGTGCCTTACAGATGAGCACGAACATCGTCATGGGCATGCAGGTGTTGAACCTCGGCGTGATGGTCGCAGGGTTCGCTATCCTTGGCGCTAAGTTGAACCGGATCGACGCCAAGCTGGACTTGGTGTTGCGTGAGATTGGGGAGTTGCAGGAGGAGTTCACTTGGTTGAACAAGCGTCTGGACGCAGCCGTTCTCGCCAAGCTTGTCGCGGCTATGAAGCATGCTGAGTGGGCAGAGCGCACCGGGCGGCTCGGTGAACTAACCAGCGTGAGGAAGAGCCTAGTCGAGGCCGAGGCACACTACCAGTTGCTGCTTCAGGCGCTGTTCGACAATCAGCGGACCCACAAGTACTCGACACTGTTCACCAGCTACTACATGCTCGCGACGGTCGCTGGGATGGCCAAAGTTCGGCTGGACGCACTACTGGATGGCATTGAAGCTGGCCAGGCAACGCTGCTTGACATCGACCAGGCACAGCGTGGTCGTGCCCGCGTCTTTCGGGATATGCTGCAGGATCTCCAGGGCAATTCGCACCTCATGCTGCTGTCCCCGCCTGAGCGGAAGATGATCGCGGACAGCTGGGGAATCATCACCGAGACTCTGGACAGAGTGTATTCCTACGGAACCGAGATGGACTTCTGTCGGCGAGAGGGGATCGAATTAAGGGAGTGGGAGACCACAGGTACTTCAGACATGCCCGAGGACCGATACCTGGTATTCGTGGGACCGCAGGGCTAAAGAGACATTCTGCGCATATCAGCCCAATAAGCTTGGTGTTTTTCTATTTTGTGGAGTAGCGCGGGGCGCTAAATGTTGGTGTTATTCACAAAAACCGCCTCAACTGCTTTGGTATCCCCTCCACCTCCCGCTCCTCCCCATCTCCAGCGTCACCGCCGCCTCACCCGGCTTGAGTCAGAGCTGCACTACCACCTCATCGTGCACCGCCACACAATCCAGCCACAGCCCCGGTTTTTGCGCGCGGGCGTAGTGCAGCGAGAGAACCCCACCCCGGTAGATCGCCGGGTAATAGCGATCCATGCTTCGGCGGCTTCAAATCTCACTTTCACCGATCAATGCTGGCGACAGCGGGTCGGTATGGCCGCGATACCAATCGCCCGAGCGGGCGCGTTCGGGCAACGGCCGCAAGGGTCTGACCCAAGGCACGAAGCCGCGTGCCGGGTCGAAGATCGAAAATTCCCCGCTATCGGGGTCCTTGGCGATCACATGCACCCAATCGCCGCCAATCAGTTCGCGCAGGCTGGGCTGACGCTGGTAGATGGCGGTCAGCACTTCGGTACTCGCCTCGACCACGATCTGCAAGCGCAGCGGTTCGTGAATCTCGATCATCTGCCGGGGCAGGCCGGTGCGCAGATCGCTGCTGGCTCCCTCCATCACCGCGAACAGTCCGGTGACGTTGTGCGGCGTCTTGGTTCCGCAACCCAGTCGCTCATTGTTGACAGTGGAAAAGTAGTACTCCAGGTTGATGCCCGCGCCCACCGGACCCACCGCCAGCAGGATGCCTTCCAGCACGGTCCCGCTGGGGTCCTGAGTCGGGTCGTAGGAAATCAGGAACGCCCGCCGATCCAGGAACAGTCCCTGACTCATCGAGCGGCGGCCGACCAGGGCGGCGGCGTTGGTGGCGTGTCCCAGTTCGGGCCGCGCCTGGCTGAAATCCCTGGAACGCTCCACCACATGCCGTAGCGCCTGGGTCGGCGTGGGATCGCGCGGCGCGGAAGCGAAGCGGCGACAGCGCTCATGGGCCGACCGTTCGCAAGCCTGGTCCAGAACCCGCCGCAATTCAGCTAGTGCCGATGCCAGCGCGGCCGGCAGATCACCGGGATCGTACAGAGTGATCAGTTCGTCGCAGGTGTTGTGCTCGGCGCCGATGAACCAGGTGTCCTCTGGCACCTCGATACCGCGCTCGACCAGCAGCGCCCGCACCGCCGGGCGGTTGGCCATGGCGGCAAAGGCGCGGGCGTTCGGCCCGCCGTGGCGTCCGCTGCACGCCCCGCAGTCGTAGGCGGCGAGATGCGGATTGTTCTGGCTGATCGAACCGTGGCCCATCAGCACCGTCAGCGGCGCGAACCGGGTGGTCAGCCCGATATTGCGCAACAGAGCGGCCACCCGGTCGGCCTGCTCGGTGTCGGTGAACCCCAGGCGCGGACGTTCCGGCGTGGCCGGCGTATCGTCGTCCGCCGCCGTAACCGCGACTTGCGTGGGCACCGCCGGCACCCACAGCGCGTCGATCGCCGTCACGAGGGTCGCCTGCCGGCTGGAGGCAAACAGCTTGCCGACCAGCGTCAGCAGCGCGCCCGGCGCCAAGGCGGCGATCAGCGGCACCGAGGACAATAGGTTGCGTCGGATCTCGTGATACAGGTCGCGCAACCGGTCGCGCCGGTCGCGCCGCTGGTCGTGCAGCGCATGACGCGCTTCGGCACCCGGCCGCGCGACTTCGCGCACCTCATGGGCGGGCGTGACCACCACCGGACAGAGCGGCGTGACCTCGCGGTCGTCCAGGCCGCGCCAATTCATCACCACCCCGAAAAAGCCGGCGGCGCCCAAAGTCTCGATCCGTGGGTTCAGCTCCTCCAGATGGCGGCGGATGCCCTCCTCTCGATCGTCGATGCAAAACACGATCTGGGCTTGCGGCCGTTGCGCGCGGGCGGCCCAGCGACCGTGATTATTGGCCAGGGCGTTGATCAACTCATCGCGATAGTGGTGCTCGTAGGCGCACTGCCACAGCGCGCCGCGCAAGGTGGTCGGCAATTCGTCCAGCGGCGCCAGCAACGCCTCCAGATCCGGCAGGCTCAGCGCGCGCAACTCGCCGCCGGACAACCCGAGATGCTGGGCCAGCCGAAACAACCGCCAAGCGCTGCCGTGGACCGTGTGCGTGCCGGGCCGCGTCGCCACCGGGCTATGCCGCCAAGTCCAGATCATGTCGGCGAGGGTATCCCAGGGCGCGTGCCTTGCCCTCTCCACGCTCGCCACTCCCTGCTCCCCGCGCGGGAGAGCGGTCAGCGGCGAGAGGGCCATTCCTCCCTCCACCAGCGCCCGCGCCCGGCTGGCCAGATATTCGGGCAAGCGTCCTTCGTACAGAGCCTGCCGGACCAGCGCCTCGGCCGGGCGCGTGGTAAAATAGTCGCGCAACGCCGGCAACGAGCCTTCCAGTCCCCAATGCTCGCGGCATAGCTGCTCGATCCACAGACCGTCCAGGCACAAGCGCAGTGCGAGATAATCCGCCAGCGCGACCGGCGTTTCCCGATTGGCCGGGTAAGCGCCATGCTGCTGCCGCCAGTTCATCATGCCGGACCAGCCGGGCAACTCCAGGGCAAGACGGGTCAGATAGGCTTCCCAGCGCGACTCGGGAAGGCCCAAACGTCGCAACTCGGCGACGATCGCGTCCAGCGGCTGCTCCGGCCAGCGGGCCAGCGCCGCGCGCCAGCCGCTCAAACCGGCGAAGCTCCAGGCCAGATCGCTTTCGGCCAGACGACGCCACGCCGCGTACAGCCCCCCGCTCCGGTCGGGCAGCGACCAGGCCGCCAGTCCTTCGTCCAAATGAGCGGCACACAGGCGAATCAGCACCGGACGGACCTGGTCGAGCAGATCCTGACCGGTCAACACTCGCAACAAGCCCCGCAAGGTGCTCTTCTCGCCCACTTCGGCGCACGACTGCTCGATCAGCGCCAAGGCGTCGGCTTGCATCCGCTTGTGAACGACGGGTCCCTGATCCTCAGTCGCGCCATCGGCCCTGAACCGCGCCAGCAGCGACTTCGCCAGGTTGATTTGCAAATCTTCCAGTTCTTCCGGGTGCAGGTCAAAATCGGGCAGTTGCAAGCCTTGCAGGCAGGCGTGCCACAAGCTTTCCAGCGCGCGGGCTTCCCCGACGATGCCCTCGCGCTCGGCCGCCGCCAGCAGTCGCTGACGCACGGTCGCCGGCACATCGGACTGAAAGCACCGGGTGACGTCGAATTCCTCGATCCGCCAAATCAGTTGGCTCAGGGGCAGGGCTTCCACCCCGTGGACCAGCGCCACGCGCAGCACCTCGCCCCGACGGATGTCCCGATCGCCGGCACGGACCAGCACGGCTTCGGTCTCAAGTGCTTCCCGCCGGGCGAATGCCGCGTCCAGATCCGCGTCGCCAATTCGGTCGGCCCGGTACAGCGCGCGAAAGTTCTCCTCGGGCAGATAGGCGCGAATGCCGGTGAGTTGCTCGGCCGCCGCCAGCGCCTGTTCGAACGGCAGGTGCTGATAACCGTGCAGGGTGTTGTGATGGACGAAATTCAGGATCGGCGCCTGGCCGGGCAGCACATGGTCGAGATGGGCGATGGCCTGCTCGACGATCTGGCGTGGCCCGAGTGCGGGCCGATCGGGCGCGACGGTCGCGGACATGGCGGCTCCTTCGTCAGTTCGGAGTAAAGATCGCACTCAGATGCGCGATCATGACGTTCATGAGGGCGATGACGGAGGCCGGCTGTAACCCCAGGATCAGCAGGCCGGCCGCCAGCGGGAGCGCCGCCAACCACTCGCTCGGTCGTAAATCCTGAAGATCCGCCAGCTCCGGGCGCGGCGGGCCGGCGAACAACTGGCCGAGGGTTCGAATCGCGTAGGCCGCGCTCACCAGCACACCGAGACTGGCCAGCAGCATCAGCCAGCCCCAGCGCTCGAAGCCGCCGATCAGCACATGCAGTTCGGCCACGAAACCGATCAGGCCCGGCATGCCCATGCCCGCCAGCAGCGCCAGGGTAATGAATAGGGTGAAGCCGGGCGTCACTCGCACCAGCGCGCCATAGTCGGCGATCCGGCGGGTGTGGGTGCGCTCGTACAACAGGCCGATCAGCAGGAACAACGCGCCGGCGATCAGACCGTGAGCGACCATCTGCAAGCCCGCTCCCAACAAACCGGTTTCGTTCAGGGCCGAAATGCCGAGCAACACCACGCCCATGTGGCTCACCGATGAATAGGCGATCATCGCCTTCAGGTCGGTCTGCCGCCACGCCAGCAGACCACCGTAGAGAATGCTGGCCAGAGCGATGCCGGCCAGCAGCGGTTGCAGCGCCATCGCCCCTTGCGGCAGCATCGGCACCACCCGCAGCAGGCCGTAGGCGCCCATCTTGAGCAAGACGCCGGACAACAGGATGCTCACCGGACTCGGCGCTTCCACATGGGCGAGCGGCAACCAGCCATGCAGCGGAAAAATAGGAATTTTCACCCCGAAGCCGACCAGAAACGCCAGCAGCAACCACATCTGATTCTCGCGAGGCAAGGTCGTCGCCGCTTGGGCGATGGCCGCCATCGCGAACGACTGGGTCGGGGTAAGCCGATAGACCACGATGATGCCGATCAGAATGAAGATCGCCCCACCCATGGTGTACAGCACGAAGTTGAGGCTGGCGGCGTGCCGCTTCTCGCCACCCCACAGGTCGATCAGGAAAAACAGCGGAATCAGGGTCAACTCCCAGAACATGAAGAACAGCGTCCAGTCCTGGGCCATGAACACGCCGAGCATGGCGAATTCCAGCACCAGCATCCAGGAGTAATAGCCCTTCACGCCGGTCTTGATCCGGTCCGAGGCCAGCAGCGCCACGGCAACCAGCAAGGTGGTCAGCAGCACCATCGGCAGCGACAGCCCGTCGACGCCCAGCGCGTAGGACACGCCGATGGTGGAACTCCAGACCACCTGCTCCACCAACTGGATGGTCGCCGTGCTCCGGTCGAACTGGGCCAGCAGGCTCCACGACAGGGCCAACGCCAGACCGGCATGGAACAGCGCCAGCCCACGGATGAATTTCCCTTGGGCCGCCGGCAACAGAGCGACCAGCACCGCCCCGAAAAAAGGCACCCACAGGATCAGGCTCAGCATGTGCATGAGCGTCAGTCCCTTGCAGGGCAGCGGCGTTGCTCGACGACACTCCGATACATGACGACATCCTCCCCGGTAATGCGGCTCTATTGTTTGTATTCTGTCGGCATTATACCTTGTTGCCCGCAACTCTGATTTTCGGAGCCCCCCGATGCAATGCACGATCTACAAAAGCCGTAAGAAACAGGACACCTATCTGTATCTCGCCGTCAAGGACGACTTTTCCAGCATTCCCGACGCCCTGTTGAAACTGCTCGGCGAACCGATCCACGTCATGGACCTGGAACTCGACCCGGCGCGCAAGCTGGCTCAGGAAGACGTAGCGGAAGTGCTACGCAACCTCCAGGAGCGCGGCTGGCATTTGCAGGTGCCGCGTCAGGACGAATGGCTGACGATAACCCGGCATTGATCTTCCAGGAATTTCACCCATGTTCTCCGAACGCGTCGACCGTCTGACCAGTTCCCTGATCCGGGAACTACTCGCCCTCACCCAGAAACCCGACATCATCTCCTTCGCCGGTGGTCTGCCGGCACGCGAGGCCATGCCACCGCTTGATCTGAGCGATCCGCCGCCCGACTTGAGCCAGTACGGCACCACCGACGGCGAACCGGAACTGCGCGCCGCCATCGCCAGGCAATTGGTCGATCTCGGCTTGCGTTGCCGGCCGGAACAGATCTTGATCACCACCGGCTCGCAGCAGGGCATCGATCTGGTTTCCAAGCTCTATATCGATCCCGGCACTTCGGTGGCGGTGGAAGCACCGAGCTATCTGGCGGCGTTGCAATCGTTCCGGTTGTTCGGCGCTCGCTTCGAGGAACTGCCGCTGACGGCCAGCGGCATCGACCCGGAACAGTTGCGGCAGGCGATCCAGCGCCAGCGGCCGGCGTTCGTTTACCTAATTCCCACGTTTCAGAACCCGGCCGGGGTCTGTTACGACGAAGCCACCCGCGCGGCGGTCGCGGCGGTGCTGCGCGAGACCGGCACGCCGCTGCTGGAGGACGAACCGTATCGGGAACTGGTCTACGAACCGGTGGATCGCGGCCCGCTGTGCGCCCGGCTGGACGAAGGCAATACCTGGATGTACATGGGCACTTTCTCCAAGACCGGCATCCCCGGCCTGCGGGTTGGCTACCTGGCGGCCTCCGGGGATGTCCATCCTTATCTGGTGCGGCTCAAGCAATCCACCGATCTGCACACCAATCGGATTGGCCAATGGTGGTGCGCCCGATTCCTGAACTCGCGCGACTATCCGGCGCACCTGGAGCGGTTGCGGACCTTCTACCGCGAACGGCGCGATGCCATGCAGACAGCGCTGACCCGGCATCTCGGCGATCTGGCCGAGTGGACGACACCCAATGGTGGGCTGTTCTTCTGGGTGCGACTGAAAGCAGGTGGCGATACCCGCGCCCTGCTGGTGCGAGCCCTGGAGCGCAAGGTGGCTTTCATGCCGGGCGAGGCGTTCTTCACCAGTCCCAGCGCGGCGCATGGCGCGTTCATGCGGCTGAATTTCAGCCACGCCACGCCCGAGCAACTGGAGCGCGGCCTGGCCGTGCTAGCGGAGGTGATTCGGGAACAGCGGGGAACGGCGAAGACGGAAGCGACGGCTGGAGTGGTGGAGATTTAGGTGGCGCAGGTACCGAAAGAGGAACAGATTAAGAAGCTATAGCGCTCCCAAAATCAGTTGTAAAATTTCCCCTCCTTGGCCAAGGAGGGGTGGCGCGCAGCACCGGGGGGTTCGAAACGGCGATTCCATAGGCTTTGTTGCATAAATCAGCAACCCATTGATTAGGAATCATATTTTTCATGAGTAGTATTCTTAAATACTTAAGTATCAATTGGTTATCCTTATTTATGCAACAAAGCCGATTCCACAACTCGGAGAGGAACGCTATATAGTTTCCCTATACAGATCATGGAATATTTAAATACCAATTTATTTTATTAAAATCAAAAGTCTGTTTATTGACAAAATCAGAAAAACAGATCTTTACTTGTCGGAATGTTTTATTCTTATAAAAATGTTTTTGCAAGAAGTTTTTTCCTCACAACCAGACATCTTCAACCGGGTTTTGTTCGGGAGCATGCGGTGCAAATAATAGACAAGTGATTTTCCACTCTTGCTCTTCCAGGTTTTCATTCACTTTGTTCAAATACGCTTGAACGGCTTCGCTACGATGATAACTAGCCCCATCCCAAATCAGGATAAGCTTCTTATTCGGATTGAGACCTTGCAAGTGTTTGATGAAGGCAACGGTATTTTCTCCATTCCCACCATTGTGGGGCATCAAGACAAAATCACGATGATAGAGATTCAGCGCGCCATAATAGGTTTGTCTTTGCTTGATGTTTTGAATTGGGACTTCCGTTTTTTCGTTCCGCCGACCCCACACGTACCCGGTCGTGTCACCCCACAACAAATGACACTCATCTTGAGCATAAACAACGAGTTGACCTTCTGCTACTTCTGCCTGCCGGGCCTCCAGTTTTTTTAATTTCCTCTCGTTTCAGTAACACCAGATCCTCTGCTTTTTTCGGGTTCGCCGCCTGCGTCCGATGCCAGCTCAGTCCCGCTTCTTTCAGAAGATCGTAGTCAGATTGCTTCGATTGATAAACGACATCAT
>Ga0209607_1000354_pt1 | contig 41812 bp, 39 predicted proteins | sample AD_UKC117_MetaG_FD_184413 | JGI IMG/M metagenome (GOLD analysis project Ga0209607, IMG submission 184413) | Active sludge microbial communities of municipal wastewater-treating anaerobic digesters from Hong Kong - AD_UKC117_MetaG (SPAdes)... | ecosystem: Engineered > Bioreactor > Anaerobic >... | reverse complement strand
TCCATCACGGGGGCATCGGTACGACCGCGGCGGCGCTCGCCGCAGGCATTCCACAACTGATCGCGCCGTTCGCGTTTGACCAGTTCGACAACGCGGCGCGTACCGTGCGATTAGGGGTCGGTCGCTCATGCGCCACCCGGCATCCTGAACGCTGGCACGCTGAACTGAAAGCATTGCTCCATCCGACGCCGGCGCTGACTGCGGCCTTGCGCCGCGCCCAGCAGTGGATGGCTGAGACGCCCGACGCCGGCGCCCTGATCACCGACCGGATCGAAGCCTTGGCGCGGGCGCGACGACTGATTTCATCCACTGGATAATTACCCATGACCCCCTCTCCCGCTCCCCGCCGCCGGACCGTCGATGACCTCGACCCGGAAAGCGCCACCACCGATGCGTTGATCGCGATGGTTCGCGGTCACCGCCAAGGCGAGGAGTCTCCCACCCCGGAGCAACGGCTCGGTAACCTGCCCCTGGTCCTGCGCGCCCGGTGCGATCACGTTCTGACCGGTCAGGCCACGGCCCTCGAGGTCGCTTATCGGCTCGCCTCGATCATTGAAGCCATCGAAGGCCGCGAAACGCTGCCGGCGCCCTCCCGCCGCATCCACTGACCACCGCGCGCGGATTTCCGCTTGACGGGCAAGGCGGGGTCTTCTACGATAAGAGTACATTCATACTCTAACAGACGCCGCCATGCCCCGAACCCCGGACGATGCCGTCTATCTGGCGAAATTACAGGACGACTACGCCCGCTGGCGCAGCCTGCCGGCCTATGGCCCGCTGCAAGCGGTCTTGGGCCTGGCCTCGCCCTCGGCGGTGGCCAAGGTGCTGCATCGGTTGCAGGTCGCCGGTTTCCTGGTCCGCACCCCGGACCGGCGCTGGACGCCGACCGGCACGTTCTTTGCTCGCCCCCAGGCCGATATGCCGGTTCCAGCGGGTTTACCGCTGGCCACTGCCGACAGCGGCGACGTCCGTTCCATCGATGCCTGGCTGGTGCGTCATCCCTCGCGCACCATGCTGATTCCGGTGACCGGTGATTCGATGATCGACGCGGGCATTCATCCCGGCGACGTCGCGGTCGTGGAGCGCGATACACCCGCCCGACCCGGCGATCCAGTCATTGCGGTGATCGACAACGAGTTCACCCTGAAAACCCTGGCGGTGGAGGACGGTGAGGCTGTCTTGCATCCCGCCAATCCCGCTTATCCGGTCCTGCGCCCCGGCGATCGTTTGCAGATCTTTGGGGTGGTGGTCGGTCTGATTCGCCACTATCGGAGGTAACCCGCATGGGCGCTGCAGTCGCTGAATCGCTCTCCTTCACCACACTCCCGACCGCCTGGTTTGCGGACCTGGAGACTGATCCGAGTCCGGTCGGGGGCTGGCCGTTGCTGGCCACGCCGGTATCGGCCGGTCTGCCGGCCATGGCCGATGACCGCGTAGAACGTCATTTAAGCCTGGACGCCCACCTGATCCGCCATCCCGAGGCCACGTTCCTGATGCGGGTTCAAGGGGACGAACTCCGGGAGCAAGGCATTCAAGACGGGGATTTACTCATCGTGGATCGAACCGCCGCGCCCAGTACCGGCAGCCTGGTGGTGGCGGTCCGCGACGGTCATTTTGGCTTGGCGCGGGTGGGCCGTGATGCCCAAGGCCAGCGCGTCCTGCACCCGGCGCAAAACGCGCCCCTCGCACCCGGCCCCGATCCCGCCGCAACGCTCACCGTGTGGGGCGTGGTGCGCTGGAACATTCATCGGCTGTGGCCTGGACGCCTTGCATCCTGATGCGTAATGGGTGCTTTCTCTTTTTCTCTCTTTCCAACCCGATGAGGCGATGACCATGAACGAGCGCCTCATGAAGCACGGCGCGTTGAGCGGGAATGAACGGATGACCCCCGATGTCGCCGCCGCCCGATCGTTTTACGGTGCGTTATTCGGCTGGACCTTTGAAGATTTCCTCGGCGCCAGCGCGCCCTATACCCTGGTGAAAGTCCATGGCGACGTGGTTGGCGGGATGATGGCTTCCTCCTCGGCCAGTGCCGACCGGCTTCCCGCCTGGGGCGTCTGCGTCACCGTGGACGATGTCGACGCCACCGCCCGGCAGGTGGAAACCCTGGGGGGAAAACGCCTGCGTCCCCCGGAGGACGTTCCCGGGTTCGGACGTTTCTGCGTCCTGCAAGACCCGCAAGGGGCGACGCTGTGCGCCCTCACCTATCAACAACCCTGATCGGCGCCGGATCAGGGCCGGCGGCGTGATGCGGACGGGAAGCAATGTGATGGTATAAAAACACCATCACCGCATCACTCGCCCATCGCGCAGCACAACAACCCCTTGCACCGCATCCACCACCTGCACGATGCCCAGGCCTTTCAGTCGGTCACCGGCGGTGACGGTGACTTCCCGACCCTGGGGTGTTCGCAACCAGGCGCGGTTGCCGCTGACCGCCTTGATCGACCAGCCCGGGACCGACGCCCGGGCCTCCCCCGAGGCGACCGTCCCTAAAGCGCCCAACGGCGCGAAGCCTGGCCCGCGTTTGATCCGGGCTTCCAGTTCCTCCACCAGAACGCGCAAGGCCGCCTGCTCGGCGCGAACCGCTTGCTGTCCCTGTTGCTCCTGCATCTGCCAGGCTTGGGTGCGCTGTTGATGGCGTTCCGCGTGGCGCGCCATCGCCTGCACGGTCTGGTTCAGACCGGTCACGAGCTGGGCGATCCCGTCCAGTTGCCCTTGAATATCGCCCAACCGTTTCAACGTCTCTTCGTCCACACTGAACAGAAAATCATACGCTTCGCCATCGCGCACGGTGAAGCGGGGCAGATCCTGGGGGGGCAGGCGCGGCGGTTGATCGTGCAGGGGTCGGACCGGCGCGTTGGGGTCCGGTTCGGCGATGGGTTCGGACGCACCCGGATGATCGACGTTCCCAGCGATCGCTGGCGGCGATTCCGCACGGGCCTGGGGGTTCCGCACCGGGGTCGCCGTCCCAGCAGGAACCGTCGCCGGCGTCATCGGCGGTAAGCGGGATAAGTCGAGCGTCGCCGGCGGTTCGGTCCACAGCCGACGAACCTCTGCGATCCCGGCTTCCTGCAACAATCCAGCGAGGCCGTAGCCCAGGATGGCCGTTAGCCCGAACCCGATGACCAGGGTACCGAAGCCGAAACGGCGCCGGGCCGACGCGGATTCCGGCGGGGGCACTTCTTCGGCCACCGATGACGATGGGGCAACGGGGCCGCCGCCGGTCGACGGGTTATCTGCAGGAGGCATCGTATCCAGATCCGATGCCGTTCTGCGCGGGATTTCTGGCTCCTCGGGAGACGGGGCCAGCGTAGTCGGGTTCGGGAGATCGGTCTTCATGGGGAGACCTCCTGGGGAAGGATCGGGGATGGCCGGTTCGGCAGGGGGGTCGGGAGGACCCTCTGCGTCGGCGATCCGCCCGGCACCGGCGTAACGTCCGGCCCTGGCGGCGGATCCACCGACGCATCGGTCATCGAAGCCGCTGCGCGGGGCGCATTCCGGGCCGTAAGGACTCGAAGCGTAGACTCGGGCGCGGTCGACGCGATGATCAATACACCGATCCCGGCGCCGGAGGCCACGGTGATGGTGTTGGGTCGCTGAAACTGTTCCCCCATCACGGTGGCCAGCCGTTGGCCCACCGTGCCCACGGCTTCGCGCACGAGATCCGCGTGATCCAGATCATCCTGCGGCACGCTCACGATGTTGCCGAGTGGCCCGACGGTCGTAATCGTGTGGCTCGCCCGCACGGCCTGGCCGTAACCCTCCAGGAAACTGGCCGCCAAGAGCGCGCCCCACCGTTCCAGCCGGTGATGATCCACGCCGGTCGCCAACGCGGTGCGCGCCGTCGTGGTGTCGACGGCGTAGGCCTCAATGGCGTAGGTCACCCGCTCCGGGGTGGTTAAGTGGTCAAATTTCACCAGCACGCGCTCCGGGCGACGGCCCACCACGGGGGGGAAAGACGTGAGGCTCCCCAGCAGGATGGATCCTTTGAACCGCTCGCCGACGATGAGGGCCCGGATCGGGCCGGGTTCGTCGCTGTTAATCGCGGTTTGCAAGACCGCGTAAAGGAGGTCGCCCGGCCGCAGCGGCCCCTGCCGGTCACGCGGCCCCGGCGGGTTGAAGGCGTCCAGCGCTCCGGGGATCTCGGGCCATGGCGTAGCCCGCTCACGCACACCCCGGCGATCCTCGAACACCACCATGCGGGTGGGGGTGGGTTCAAACCGTTCGCGATACGCGATCAGTCCTTTCAGCTGATCTCGCATGGCGCGCGCCCAGTCGTTGACGCGCTGGGCCGAATCATCCGGAGGCGCTCCCCCCGGCGAACGCGCCGGCGTCACGGGCGGCGGCGGCGGCGCTGACCCGGGTGCGGGGTCGATCGGCGCTTCAGCCGCCCGTGGATGCAGGCGCGGCGGGGTCGGCGCCGCACTCCCTCCGAGGTCAAGCGCCCGGGCCGCCCGCTGCTGATCCGCCAATCGTTGCAGGCGATCATACTCCGGGGTTTGCGGCCCGCCTGGAATCGATTCGATCGCGGGCGCGCGCGGCGCGCGGGCGGCGGTCGGCCGGGGCAACGCCGGCTCACGATTCACCCAGAAATAGATCACCAGGCCGGCGACGATCAGCCCGGCCAACCCCCAGGCGGACGGATTCCGCCAATGATTCCCCTGCATCGCGTCACCCCCTTATTCGTCCATGACGATTTCCGTCAGTTGGCCATTGAAGCTGGCCAGCAACACTGGCACATCCGGCAGCTTGTAGGCGCGCAGTCCGCTGGGATCGGCGGCGCGCTGTTGATATTCCGGGCTGTAGATTTCCGCGACTGTGCGCAGATACAGCGCCTCCGCCGTCCGCCACGCCAAGGCGGCCGGTTCCACGCCCCGGAGCGTGACCCGTTGCGCCTGAGCCACCGGCGGCAACCCGTTCAGCACGTTGAGCAAGGCCGTCTCGATCCCGGCGGGGCTGGCGGCATGGTACTCCAGGGCCGCATTCGGGCCGGCCAGCGGCAGCTTGAATTCCTTGCGAACGTCCACGGTGTTTTGACCCAGCGCCAGCGTCAGCACGATCGGCGTTTCCAAGCCTTTCAACGTCACCACCACATTGCCGGCGCCGCGACGGGCAACCGGTTGCACCACCAAGACACTCGGCAAATCGTCTTTGTCACCGGTGATGGTGCTGGCCGACACCACGAACAGGCGCTCATTGAATCCCTGGTAAGCGGTGATCGGCCACGCCTTACCGGTCCGGTCGGTGAACAACAGGCTGGTGCCGTAGCCCTGACCCACCCGCACCACGGGCGGCCGGGCGGCGTCCAACCGCAGGGGTTCAGCCGTCATCACGGTTTCCGGCTCCCGATGGGTCGCTGAGACCGCCTCGGTCATCTCCAACGATTGAATCAAGGTGTGCAATTGTTCCGGCGTCAAGGGAAACGCCTGGTCTTCCAGTTGCTCGAACGCGTCCTCACGCGCGCGCTCCCGTTGAGCTTGTGCGGCCGGCCGGGAGGCCAGCGGCGGCGCGGGCGGGGGAACGGACGGGGAACCCGGCGGCAGGGGCGCGGCAAGCGGCGGGTCGGCAAACTGGGACGGCGGCGGCGGTGGATTCGGTGGCGCTTCCGGCGCTAACGGCTCGGGTGAAGCCGCCAGGAGCAGCCGGGAGACCCCCAACGCCGCGAGCGCCAACACCCGAACGCTCACCCATCGGAGCCTCGCATTGGATACCGATAAACCGATCATGGACGACCTCCTGGAGCCGGGCGGGCCACCATTTGGTGAATCGCGTACCCGCGCGGCAATTCGTGGGTGGGCACCCGCACAATCAACAACTCGACCAGGTTGCGCTGGGGTGGGCTGGTGCTGGAACCGCCTTCATAGCTGATCTGGAGGGGCACTTCCACCCGCCAGGCATAGCGACTCCCCAACACCCCCTGATTGGTGATCACCGGCGGATGCGTGGCCACTACCCGCGTAATGAGTCGGCGTTTCTCCACCGCCGTCAAAATTCCGGCTTCATCCAGCGCCTGGAGGTGGCCGCGAAATCCCTCGGCGGTGAACAACTCCCGCAAGGCAGAGAGTTGTTGTTTTTTATGGACATAATCGATGGTGTACGCCTGGGTTGCTGATTGGGTCGCCCAGGTTAATAACGCTTCCTGCGGTACATAAGGCTCACTGATCGGCACCAGGGGCATCAGACGCCCATCGGCGGTGGTCGCAAAATATTCCGGCGTCGACGGCGACAGGATGACCCAGAGATGACCGAACAGGCTCAGCGTCAGGGCGACGCCCAGCACCAGATTCGCCAACACCGACCAGCGGAGCTTCAATTCCGTGGCGTTGAGCAGATTATGAACCGGCGCGACCCCGCGAATCCCACCGGGGTGGGCTGATGGCTCGCCCGGCGACCGGGGGTTGTTTGCAGTTTCTCCAACAGCAAGGGTCATGAGCGCCTCATCGATGCGGGCTGAGGGATGCAACCTGGATAAAGTGTGCTATCATCAAACAATATACTTTGTTAAGATAATATAATATTGAGAATAGCATGAACACCGTCGCTTTGCCAAACACCGACTCGGAAATTTTCTTGCTGGACGCGCTGCATCGTTTGCCGCAGGCCCGCCATTTCACGGACGAACAAGCCAAAACCTGGTTAACCGCGATGCGCGCGCGGGAAACCCACGGCGCGGCGGGAAGCGGTTTGACCCTCACACAGCACATCCGTCGGCTGGGCGGCTTTGGCGCAAGCGAGATCGGTCGCCTGGTCGGCGAACGCCGTGGACAGTACTCCCCCTTTGGCACCGCCCGCGAGCTGGTCATGGAAAAATTATTGCAGCGACTTCCCGATCCCGGCGACGAACATACCCACCGAGGGGTCGTCATGGAACCCCTCATCCGGCAGGAATTCTTGCGCCAAAGCGGCGCAGTCCGCCGCATCGATCTCGCCCAGCAGATCGCGGCCCATACCCCCGCGCGCTGGCCCTGGATGAGGGCCACACCGGACGACCTGGTCGAAATCCAGGGCGCGCTCGGCATCGTCGACTATAAAGCGCCGGCCGAACCCCTGACCGAGGTCAGCTTGGCGTATGCCTGTCAACTGCATCAAATTGGGTTACTGGCGCGCGACTTAGGGATCCCCCTCCAGTTCCAGGCGCTGGTCGCCTGGAATCACCGGCGTGGGCTGCCGGAGGTGTTTCTCTGCGAACACGATCCACAACTGGAGCAGGACCTGCTGGCCGCCGGTGACGAGGGATGGAACCAGTTCGTGCTCAACGGCGCCTGTCCCGACTGGCCCGTCCGCGAACCGCTGGCCCTGACGCTGGCCAATCTATCCACCGCAACCAAAACCGAGATTGAAGCATTGGCCGAGCGCTATTTGCGCCTGGACGCGCTGGCCAAAGCGGCGAAATCCCAAACGGATGAGGCCCGCGCTCACCTGCTGGCCCATTGTCACGCCCGCCACCTCGCGGAAACCGTGGCCAGCGGCCCGGTGCGCATCAAGCCGCAGGCCGCCTGGAACGTGGAGGCCATCGAGTCGCGACTCGACCCGACCGAACGCGCGCGGTTTGCGCGTCCCCAATGGGAGACGCAGGCCCTGGTGAACCTGGTGCGCGACCTGGGGGGAAATCCCGAGGCCGCCCGTCGAGGCGACCCAGCGACCGATCCCCTGGATCTGGACGCCGCCGCCCAGTGGCTCATGGACACACAAGGCATCCCGGAAGCGGAATTGCGTGAAACAGTCTATAAATCAAGCATCTCTCGCGCCAAGGCGCACGAGACCGTACTTGAATCCGTGCGAACGGAGGCGATCGGCCTCACCGAGACCTTCAGTCGGGCGCTCACGGCTGAATCGGCGCAACGCGATGCCCTCGTGATGACGCCGCCTTCACCGTCATCGGGGACCGTCCGATCCACCCGATCACCCCCCTCCTCGCCTCACCCAGTCCCGTCTTCGCCCACGCCCTGATGCGCCGCCGCCCATGCGGCCTGGGCCGACCTCTCCTTCGACTCTGAGGTTATTTACTATGGATACTACAACAAAGTTTAATGATCATTTAAGCACCTTGCGCGAAGCGTCCCAGCGCTTGACCCAGGGCGCCGCCGCTAAACCGCCGCGCGTCCATCAGTCCTGCGAGATCGCCGCCCGCCTGGACGCGCCTCCCGATACGCAAGACGGTCGCCTGGTCTTCCAGGCCACCGCCGTCTTCGATGGCCCGCATACCCGCGCCGGCCAGACCGACACCTATATGGTCCGTCCCGAACAGGTCAAAGCGTGTCTGGAGAATTTGAATAAGGGCGCTGGATTTATGCCCGGCTCGGTGCTGGTGTTCGGCAATGCCTGGCGGGACCAGGAACAGGGTCTCATCAGCACGGGTTGGGTCACCACCGCCATCTCGGCGCAAAAGGCGAACGCGGCGTTGAACGGTCATCACGCCCGAACGCTGCAGCAGGTCTATGCGCAAATGCCGGTGCTGGATTTCACCCCCCTCCACCGGGCGCCCGGTGAACCGGAACGAATCCGCTGGCCCCTGGGGCTGGACCGGGTCGAAGCGCGCGTACAAAGCGAAGGACGTTGGCGCACCGCGACGTTTGACCGCGATTGGTTAAAGGAAAAACTGGAGGCCGCTTGGGAAGCGCGCGCGCAAAATGCGGTTTCCATCAACCTCCGGTTGCCGGTCCTGTATCCCGAGCACGCCGCGCCGGTCCGGGATCGGGCCTCGGCCGCCCACGCGGTCACGGCGCTGTTGGCGGAGCATCCCTATCGAAGCGTCCTTACCCGCGCGTGTGACGGCGAAACCGTCGCGACCCGCTGGCAACCGCTGATGCGCGGCACGGAGGCCGCCGCCTGGGCGGAAAAGCTCCTGATGCAAACACCGGGTTTCGATGCCGAAGGTCAACCCGTGGCGGATCCCGAAACCGGCGAGCAGATTCTGGTCGATCAGTTTTCCCTCATCCAGGGCATCGACAACCGCCTGCTGCTGGACGCCGCCGAGCGAGGAGAGTTACGCATTGAATTCCTGCCGCGCGACTCGCTCTTGCTGGCCACCAAGAACGCGCCAGGCCTGGCCCAGGATGTCAAGGCGATCCTGCAGGCCGAATCCGCCCGCGAGTTGCATGGGATCGCCTTCGCTTTCGGTGACGATCCCGAGGCGGTCTCCCGCGTGGCGCTGATCCTGCAACGACAGCCCGACCACAAACTCTTCGTCATCGGCCATCCCATCCGTTTGGACGTAGGGCCAGCCTACACCGTGGCGAACCTCCCCAGTCCCCATCTGCCTCTGCCGAGGCCGACCGCGGCCCGGACCGCGAACACACCAGCGAGCGAACCGCCGGAACCCGCGCTGGAACCGGCCCGGGTCGACGACGTACCGCCGTTCACCGAGGAAGACTTTGCCCTCGACGCGGCGGCCCTCGACGCCGTCCTGGGGCCACCCTCCACCCCGCCCACCTCCGCTTCCCCTTCAACCGGCGTCGAGGCGGCATCCTCCCCGGCGGCCCCGCCTTCCCCAAGGCCCACGCCCCGTCCGGCGCCGACGCCGGTTCCGCCCCTGAGCGTCCAGGCCACGACTCGCGCCCGATCCGCGCCGCGCCTGTAACCGATCGCCGATGACCGGGAGGACCTTGGCATGGCCGATGACCGCATTCGCTGGATTGATCTGTCCGCCTACCAGATGACCTTGCATGCGCTGCGCCTGCCCTCGGGTCGGGTGGCGCTGGTGGCGGCCGGGAATACCGGCGTCCATGCCAGCGCGCTGCGCGCGCTCGGCTTTCGCCGCACCCGGCAAGGGCATATCCTGCAAGCCGACGCCGAAATTCAACTCACCTTCAGCGCCGTGCGGGCGCATTTCCCGGCGGCGCGGGTGCGGGATCTGGCGCGGGACGCCGTCGTGCGCCTTGCGCCCAGCGGGCCGCCGGCCGCCCCGCTGGACCGATCCCCGGATCACTGGATCCACCACGCCCGATGGCTCGGGGTCAATCGACGCGGCCAATTCGTCTATGAAGACGGCGCCGAGCACCGGTACCTGGTCGGCGATGCCGAGGGCGAGGCGGGTCCGCTCACGGACAGCGATTACCTGCGGCTGACCGAACCCGATCGCTTACCCGAGGTGGTCGCGGGCCTGGTCTGCCGCGCTGAACGCGACGAAAAGCTGACCTCGGACGCGCTCCAACAATTGGCCCACGTCATCACGGTTCCCCCCGGCCAATCCGCTCCCTCCCGGCATGCGCTCCAGGAAGCCCTCGAAGCCGCCGCCGTCCGGCGCTTCCGGGCCTTCGCGGCGGGATTGCGCAGCGCCTGGCGCGACGGGGCGACCCCTCCGGAAGACCTCTTCCGCGCCGCGCAGCGCCTGGCGCAAAACCTGCCGCCGGTGGCGACCCGCTCCGGCGATACGCTCGCCTGGGCGCAGTTTTCGACGCCCCTGCCGCTGGCGGTCGCCGCCCGCACCCTGCTGGGTCCCATCGGCCCGGATCGTTCAGTCCTCGAACCGACCGCCGGTCACGGCGCACTGCTGCTCGGGCTGCCCGAGGATATCCGGCTCACCGCCGTGGAGATCGATCCCGACCGCGCGCAGCGACTCGAACGGATTTTGCGAGGATCGGCCGCCGGGGACGCCCAGGCAGCGAACGATCCGCCGGGACCGCTGCGCGTGCTCACCGGCGACATCCTGCGTCTCCCACCCGCTGCCGCACCCTACGACTATATTCTGGCCAACCCCCCCTACGGCCGCTTGGCCGCGCACCGCCTCGCGGCCGAACGTTCGGTCCGCGTGCGTCTCGGCGCGGTCTCGTTTCCCACTCAACGCCTGGACCATTGGATTTTGTTGGAAACCCTCAAGCAACGGCATCCGCTGGGGCGGGCCGTCTATTTGATCAGCGCGGACCATCCGCGCCATCACGCGCTGGACACGCCCACCGGCGGCAGTCGGTACTTGTTGAATCTGCTCAGCGATCATTATCACGTCGAGGCGGTCATTGGCCTGCACGGCGACCTATACGGCGGACAGGGCGCGCATTACCCGCTGCGACTGGTGGTCGTCGGCCAGCAGGGCGCCGGGTTCCCGCCGGCGCCCGAGCAAACGCCGGTGGCGCGCACCTGGGACGAACTTTGGACCCTGGTGGAGTCCTTGGCGCGCCAGCTGGGTCCCAGCGCCCGGGAACGGGCTGCGCCCATCACCGCGCCAGACCCTGCTCCGCCCACCGGGGAGCCTACCGCCACCCCGGAAGCGAACGCCGCGCTTGAGGAAGAGTCCGATGAGGTGCGGATCTTCCAGGAACGGTATGTGGCCCGCAGCCAGGTCGGCGAGGCGACGACCATGATTCCGGCCAACATGGCTTCCGCAGTGCGGCGAGCGTTGGATCGCGTGGAGGCGGCGACCGGCCTGAGGATCGACGACTACGTCGCCCGCGAGCTGGGCCGCGCTCCGGACACACTGGACGCGATCCTGGCGCCGGAACAGATCGACGCCATCGCCCTGGCGTTCCACGCCCACGATCGGGGACGGGGGTTTATCGAGGCCGACGAGACCGGGATTGGCAAGGGCCGGGTGCTGGCCGCCGCCGCCCTGCGCGCGTGGCGACAGGGGCGACCGGTGATCTTTCTCACCGAGAAACCGAACCTGTTTTCGGATTTCTACCGCGATCTAAGCCATCTGGGCGCGCGCGACGCCATTCGGCTGCTAATGGTCAACACCGACGTGCCCATCAAGGATACCGAACGGGGCGTGGTGTTAGCGCCCGCCACCCGCCCTGCCGACCTTCAACGGATTCTGCATCAGGAGGCCTGGCCTGCCGGCGTCAATCTGGTGCTGGCCACCTATTCGCAATTAAGTCGGCCGGCCTCGCCCAAATCCGATTGGCTTTGTCGGATCGCTGAACAGACGGGAGCGCAGGTGATCGCCGATGAATCCCACAACGCCAGCGGCGATTCCACCACCGCCGTCTATGTGCAACGTTTGATCGAGGCCAGCGGCCAGCCGCCGCTGTTTTCCAGCGCCACCTATGCCAAACGACCGGATAATCTGGCAATCTACGCGACGGTGCTACCCACTTTGTTTCGAGGCGATGATCTCGGGGCCATGCTCCGCCAAGGCGGCGCACCGCTTCAGGAAGTGTTCTCGCAGATGCTGGCCGAGGATGGGGTGCTGATTCGGCGCGAGCATGATTTGTCCAACATCACCTTCCGAGTAGAGCCCGACGCGGCGCGGGCCGCCCGTAATCGGACGCTGGCGGACCGGTTGGCTTCCATCCTGGAGAAAATGGCCTGGCTGGGTGGGGATATCGAAGCGTTCATCTCACGGGAGAATCAGCGTCTCAACGAGCGCTTTCAACCTAACGCGGGCGGCGACCAGCGCCACGGTCATCGCGCCGGGCTGCACGTCATCAATTTCGGGTCCCGTCTGTACCAGCTCAACCGCTTGTTTCTGCTGGCGCTCAAGGTCGATCATGCGATCGCGTTTGGCGACCGGGAAATCGCCGCCGGACGCAAACCGGTGTTCGTGCTGGAAAACACCCTGGAAACCCTGCTGCGGGACATCATCACCCCGACGGCGGAGGCGGAACCGAGCCAGAATGATCCGACCCGCGCCGGGGTGGCCGCCGCCGATGCCGAGGCGTGCGCGCAGGAGGCCGCGCCACCGAGAGCGGCCGCCGACGCGGCGGGCGACCTCTTCGCCGGTCAGGTCTATCCAATGATGACCTATCGGGACGCCCTGCATCGCGTCTTGAAGCGCATGATGGAAATCACCGAGCGCGATCGCTACGGCAACACCACGCGCCGTCCGCTGCACGAAGACGCCTTGCTGGCGCTGGCTCGCACGATCGAGCAGGACATTGACGCCTTTCCCGACCTGCCCTTGGCGCCGCTGGACACGCTGCGCATCGCCCTGCAAGAACGCGGCTACCGCATGGGCGAACTGTCGGGCCGCGCGTTCCAGGTCGAATGGGTCGAGCGCCGGGACGGCCGCGCCATGCGGATTCGTCCGCGACCGCCGGAAAATCGCAGCGATCTGATCTACCGGTTCAACACCGATGTCTATCAGGGCTTGATTTTGACCCGCTCGGGAGCCACCGGTTTGAGTCTGCACGCCCGCAACGATCTACCCGGCTGGAGTGCGGCCCCTCGCACCCTGTTTGAGTTGCAGATCCCGCAAAACGTGGCCGAACGCATTCAATTCTGGGGCCGGGTCAATCGGCGCGGCCAGTGCGCCGCCCCGACCGTGATCACGCCTTCCAGCGAATTGCCGGGTGAGGCGCGACTGATCGCCATGCAAAACAAAAAGCTGCGCCAATTGTCCGCCAACACCACCAGCAACCAGGACAACGCCGCGCTGGCCCACCATGTGCCTGATCTGCTCAATCCGATCGGCAATCAGATCGCCCGCCGCTGGGTGACGCAAAATCCCATCGACGCGCAACGCCTGGATGCCAGCCTCACCGAGAACCGCGATGCGCTGCCGGAGGGGTACATTCATCGAGTGATGTCACGGATTTTGCTCTTCCCAGTGGCCGAACAGGAAGCGTTACTGGAAGAAATCGCCGGGTTGTACCGCGCGCGTCTGGAGGAACTCAAAAGTCAGGGCATTCAACCCTTGCGCACCGCAGAGTTCGATTGGAAAGCCACCGAAATCGCGCGCGAAATCTTCGAGGCCACGCCGGCGGTGGGCCGGGACGCGGACAGCCCCTTCCATGCCCCGATTGACTACGTCACGGTCGAATATCCGCAGGTGCGCCGCCCGCTGCGCGCCGATCGGGTGCGCGCCGCGCTGGCCCAGGAAGAACGCTTCATGTCGATGGCCGATACTCAGACGGCCTTCCAGCGCATCCAACAGGACAAACTGCGCCAGTCGATTCAACCCCACGGGCGCTATGCCGGTTATCCAAGCGTCTTCGACGGCCTGAACGCCCCGGAGGACAATCCGGTGAAACGCACCGCCCGGCAACTCGAGCGCATTGCCACTTTCCTCCAAACCGTCCAGCAGGGTTCCCTGGTCGCCTGGTACGCTGTTCGCCCGACGCTGAGCGACGGCATGAATCCCACCGCCGTCGATGCCGAGGAGGACGAGGCGCCGGAACGGGAGCTCCGACGGGGCTTGGTCATCGCCGTGCGCCCGCCCGCGACCCCCGAGACCTTGCATTTATCCGGGCACTATCAGGTCATCATTGCCTGTCCCGGCGAGGAACGGCTCAAAGCCGTCACTTTGCATACCTTACTCCAGGGCGAGTACACCCTGGCCGCGCCCGACGCAGCGCGCGCGGAGGCCCACGAAGCGTTGTGGGCCGCGTTCGATCAAGCCGAGAGCGGCGTCTACCGGCGGCGCTGCCACCTGCTGGCGGGTAACCTGTACGCCGCCTTGCAATTAGCCGCCCGCGACGATATCGGCCGGCCCGCGATCTACACCACCGCCACCGGGGGCCGCGAACGCGGGGTGCTGCTGGATACCGATATCACCCTGGATCTGCTCCGTTCCAAACCGGTGCTGCTGCGCTCGGCGGAACATCTCCAGCGCTTCGTCGCCGAGCATCCACCGGGTTCCCAAACGGCGCTGGTCTCCAGCCACACCGGGGGTCGCCCGGAACGCTACAAGCGCGGCATCGATTTCGTGCTGATCCTGCAAGACGGTCAGGCGCGTCTGATCGCGCCCGGCGCGCATGCCCGGAACGGCGTCCTGCTGCACGATCCGCGCTGGCAGGCGCTCGACATTCCGTTGGAAGGCAATCGCACCGCGCTGGAGGGACTCCTCCCGCCTGACCGGCTGGCCGACGCGCTGGCCGTGCTGGGGGCAAAAAGCGCATGGTACGCCCCGGCGCACTACCGGGAATGGTATAATCGAATCGCCGAAAACCACGATGAAACGCCGGAATCGGCACGCCCGTCGACCGAGGACCGCGATCCGGCGCCGTCGTTATCCTGCGCACCGGACCCGCCACGGGTGTTTTCTTATCGCCGCGCCTCCCTTGCGCCAAGAGGTTAAACCATGTCTGAACCCACCGAAGGGATCGGAACCCGTATGACCCTGGCGGATTGTTGCCATGCGCTGGGCATTGACCCGCCGCTGCGGCCCCGCCAGCGCATTACCTGGCTGGCGATGAACGCCGCGGCCGGCGGCGGCATCAACGCCGAAATCCGCTGCTTCGATCCCACTCGCGAAGATGAACCGTTCGTCCTGAGCCTCGGCGCTTACGAGACCCTGCGCGTGGTCGGTCCCGCCGGCCAGGACTACGGGACGGATCACAGCGTGCTGGCCGCCCTTGATTTTGCCCTGGAGGCGGAGGCAGGGATCACGCCCTCGTCGTGGGATGACCCGGCGAACGTGCATGTGACGTTGGCGCATGCCGAGTGGGGTCTCTCGTTCGCCGGAGACGACGACCGGTCCCTCGATGCGTTGCTGGTTGAATTGGGCCAGATGCTGCAGAGTTGGCCGGCCCAACAGGAAACCTTGGAACCGGTGGATTTCTGAAGGATGCGGGCATTGATCCAAACCGCGCCAGGAGAACCGCCCAACCCCTTGACGGGGCCGGACAGGGCCTTGTTTCACATGAAACCATCACCACGGGACGGCTCAGGTCATACGCAGGACAGGGCTCCCGCAGGCAAGGCGGCAGATGGAGTCGCGTTCACCCGGCTTTGGGGGCTTTGCCCACGAAATCCGGGTCCAGCGCGCGCGCTGCCTGATCAAACCCCGTTTCCCCATCGCCCGCGGCCTTGACTCCCCGTGGGTCCAGCGAGCGCCCGTCCTCCGCTTGAACCCAACCGGCGACCCAGCCGCTGAAATCGCCGTCGCCGGCTTCCCCATCCCTCTGCTCGCGCGCCCATTCTTCGCGCCGCATCGGATCCGTTTCCGTCGCCACGATCGCGGCGGCCAGCCGTTCAGGGGGGATGATTGGCGCACCGGTGATCGGCGCTTCGCACGCATCCTCCTCCGCATCAAGATCCCCGGCATCCTCGAAACGGCCTTCGACGCCACCGCCCCCATCGTCGGTTTCGGCGGTCACCCGAAAGGGCGCCGAGTGCGGTTCGCCTCCAGGGCGCCGATCATCGGGCATTGCCGAAAAGGGGGGTGGATTCTGTCGCTCCGCTTCGACGTGGGCGGCGTCCTGATCGACCGGAAGCCCGCTCGCGGCGGCCCGAAAACGCGCCGCCAGCGCGGCGTCAAGTCGCGCGTACTGGCTCAGATATTCCCCGATCAAGCGGTCGGCAAAGCGCTGAGGGTCGTCCGGTTCCGCATCAATCCGCGGGGAATCCGGCAGCGGCCGCGTTTCCGGCAGGCATCGGTGCAGCGGTTCCAGGGTCGCCCCGGTCACCGCTGCAACCGCTGCCCGGAGAGCCTCCGGGGTTTGGGCGGCGTGGGCGGCGGCCAGTTCATCGGCCTCCGGCGGTCCCAGCGGAACAAACCGATTGATCCGGTATTCCTTCGCCCGGAACTGTCCGGCAAAAAACAGATTCGCCCGCACCAGCGTCGATCCCCGCAGGACGTGCGCCTCGCCCGGCCCCTGCTCGCGAATATCCAAGGGGTCAATGCGGGCCTGGGCCTCCATCTGCACAGTGGGCGTTTCGCTGAAGTGCGCCGTCAGGAGAGGATGATCGCGCGTGAGATGATTCGCTTGCGAGGCCACCGCGCGACCGGCCACTTTTTCAAACAGTTCCATGGTGTCCTTGGGATCTTCAATTTTCATCCCGAGCTTGGTCAGGGTATTGCCAATGATCGCATCCGCTTCCTCTTTGGATTTTTTGCCAAAGCTGGGCAAGTCCTGTCCGCCGAACAGCACGGAAAAACCCAGGCTGCGCGCTTGCGCGGGCACCACCGCAAACCCTTCCACCGCATAGTAACCGTATTCGTCGAACGCCCCGAAATACGGCGACGGCGCCGTGGTCGGACGACGCTCAATCACCGCGCGGTGCGTCCCTTCGAGTCGCGCGCCCAACCCCACCGCCAGCATGGTCTTAAGCGAAGCGATCAATAATTTGCCCAAGCTGGCCAGTTCATCCGGGCTTTTTTCCAGGGCCGGCAGCATCGCCACCAAAATGCGTCGTTGCAGCACCACATCGCTCAAATCGATCTCGCCGTAGCGTACCCGAAAGATGTGGCCGTACACGTCGGCGAGCTGCCCAAACATCCGGTTGAACTGGTTCTGCAGATAACCGTGTTGGAGATAGGTCTGTGGATCGGCCTGGGGCGGGTAAGCGCGCTGCCGGATCACCTCCACCGTCCAGGGCGCGCCTTGCGCTTCCAACAGCTGCGCCGGATCCTGGAAGCCCGGCACCGATTCCAGGTAGGCGTGCAAGGCCTCCAGGGCCGGGCCGGGCAAGGTAAAGCCGTCCACTTGATCGCGAGCGCGCAGGTACAGATCAATGAGGCGATCCAGCGTGAGATACACCCGCAGCGCACCCACGTCCAGGGTGAACGGCTGGCCGTGCTCATCGACGCCGCGATCGCGCATCGCCACCAGCGCCCGGATGTAGGCGGTCAGCAGCGCAATGGCTTTGTCTTTCCAGGTCGCTGAATCGCCGCCGGCCTCGGCCATCTGCGCCACCAACATTTGCGTCAGGGCGTCCGCGCTGCCAAACAGGAAGGGATTGAAGGTATTGGACAGCCGCTCTGCGCCCGGCGCTTCGAGGTCAACATCGGTCGAACCGGTCAGGTAATTGAGAATGTACAGATCGTCTTCCCGCCCACAGGCCCGCGCCATCGCAAAACAGGTCGTCCACAACGACGCATCGCCCTTACCGTCCACGTAGGTGCAACCCGATCCCCAGAGCAGCGCGTTGCCCAGCGCCAGACTGACCATGGCGACGGTTTTGCCGGCGCCCGTCCCGCCGAGCACCAGGAAATGCGTGCGGGCATCCTCATCGGACAGATACAATTCCTCGCCCGTGAATCGATCGTTGCCCAGATACAGGAGGCCGCAGGCCGGCCGAGGCCGGTCGGAACCCGGGGTCCGCTCGTGCGGATCGGCGCCGACATGCCGATCGGGCAGCTTGAGCGGCAGCACCGGTCGCAGCCGCCAGGCCACCCCGGCCAGCACGACGCCACCGAGCGCGGCTAGATCCACCACCGCGGGAAAGGCCCAGGCCACCCCGGCCAGCACGAAACAGGCCACCCCCAGCACGTCCGGCTTTCGGCCCGCGGCCGCGAGTCGTTGGCCCAGCCGACGGTGATCCCGCTGCAGGTCGCGCGCGGTCGCCGTGAGCGCAGGATCAATCGCGCGAAGAGCAGGCTTGGCCATCGGTCGCGACACTGGAAAGGCGCTTCCCCAGGGCGAACGCCGTCATCGCCGCAAGGGCGAAGGCGGTTCCGCCGTAACGCCCTCCGACGGGAGGGTTAACGGTCCTGCCGATGGAACCGCAGGATCATCAATCAGGGCTGGGCTGGGGGGCTGGGGCGCAACAGGGGGGGCCAAGACCGACGGCGCGAGGGGCCGAGAATGACCCCGTGCCGCGGCACGGGCATCAGCGGCAGACGGCCGATCGGCAGATACGACCGAGAGATCCACCGGTAGAAAGAATAAAAACCATACCAGGAACAGAAACGCCGCAACGAGCAGCCCGTAGGTCAACCCCGCTGAACAGCGCCCCCCGGTGTTTCCCGCCAGCCGCCGTAACTGCCGACGCGCCAGTCCCCGGCTCGGATAGTGGGCAATGACCATAGGCGAGGCCTGCGCCGCGCCCACGCTCAACATCACCCCATAACCGCCGCCGCTCAACGGTTGCACTGACAAATGGTTTTCCTGATTCGCTGAAAACGGCCATAAGGTCATCTGGTCACCATGAAAACAGGCGACCGCACCGGAGGCCAGATGGAGCTGCGGCCAAGCAGAAGAGCGGGTAATCATGAACATCTGCAATCCTCGGAAGGGGGTAATGAGGTCATCGCTGTTGCGCGATTTCAGCGCGAGGTCTGGCTGCCTTGCGGGAGCATCATGGGTAACTCCCGCCGCAATCCCTCCAGAGCGGCGCTCATGACCGGCATGAACAGGGCAACGCCGGCGGCGCGTTCGGCCTGATAATGCGCCATCGCCCCCAGAGCCTCAACAAACGGGGTGCGCCGGCCCAGCGAACAGAGCGCATACCATAACGGTCGATCGACACCCTTGAGCCAGTTGAACAGGGCCGGGGGCAACACGCCGCCTTGCCGGGCTTCCGCCAGCAATCGTAACAGCACCGTCGACCGGTAGGCATGCTGGGCCATGAGCGTCTGGAGGGCGTCCGCATCCAGAAAAGGCGCGGTCTCCTCGATCACCCGCGCGTAGGCGGCATCCGGAGGCAGATAATCGCCTTGGGGGTGGTGAGCCGCCGCCAGCGCCAGCTGCCGCAAATGCGCAAAGGCGCGATCCTTGAACCGCTCCGCGTCACGGTCGTCTTCAACCGTGAAACTGGCGATGCGCAGGGCGAAAATTCCCGCCAACGCCCGCACATGCCCGGGCAAGGCGGATGGAACCCACGGGTCAACCCGCCACGGCTCGCCCAGTTGTTGAGCCAACACGGTTCGGGCCGCCGCGTCCCGCAGCGTCCCACCGGGCCGTGGCGGGGAAGCGCCGGTATCGGGCGCATCCACCAGGTCATGGCGGCGGAGAAACGCCGATCCGGACTGCGCCATACCCCAGGTGGGATGATCCAGCGGCAGCTTGAGGTTCCCACGACGCAGCGCGTGCAACGCGAAGGGCCATTGCGCTTTCATGGCTTCGGCCAGTCCGGCTAAATCAAAGCGACGTCGATACCGCGTCGCGGGGTGCCACCCCATCAGACCGACCCCCAGCGCCACCAGTCCGGCGGCCACCGGCCCGCGCCAATAGAGGCCCACGGCCTCTAATCCGAAGACCCAGGCATCGAACGAAATCTGCGCCGGCGCGCTGAGCGCGCCCCGCAGCGCGTCCGCCAGCTCCACCGTCTCGGCGCTTCCGAGACCGATCGCGGTCAGGAGTTCCAGCTCGACGGCTTTCAATCGAAACGCCCAGATCACGAACCGGTCGCTCCAAGCCCACCACGCCAGCACCGGCGCCACGATCAACCCACCGAGCAGCCAAAAAATGTCGTAGGGATCCCGCGACCCGTTGCCCGTTTCCATCGTTCGTTGACCGCGCGCGTTACGAAGCGGGCGCCACGGTGGCGTCGCGGTCCGCTGGACGCGGGCGCCGAAAGGTCTGGCGAACCCGCTCAATCAGCATCTGCATTAAGTGTTCGGCCTGTTCCATCAGGATCGGATCACCTAAACGGGGCGGCGTGTGCCCGCAGGCCGTCCGCACCCGCTGCATCTGTTCGGTCGAGGGCGCCCAACGCTGACCCACGCGCTGGTGAATCGAAGCGCACTGCCGCCAAGCGGCGCGTAGACGGTCAAAGGCGACATACGCCGCTTGGTAATGCCGAGTCAACTGCGCATCCGCTTTCAGGGCATTCTCCAGTTCTTCGCGCAATGGATGCGCCGGGTGGGCCGATGGATGGGCCATTTCCCGGAACAACGCGCACCGGTCACCCTGAAATCGCCGGTCAGCCTGTTGATCGACAGCGCGCCAGAACGCGCTCAGCGCCGGGTGTTCCTGGAGGTGTTGGCTGGCCCGAGTGAAAGCAGTCAATGCCTGTTCCGCCTCAGCCACCGCCTGATCGCAGTCCTGCTCCTGGACAACGGTCGGCGGCTCTTTCTTCAGATCCTGAAACCGGTCGGCGGCGCCGGTAGCCGGCGGTGTTCCCGAGACCGCCCGCGCCAAGCCGGCCTTTAATCCCGCCATGGCGCCACCGACCCAACGGCCAGCCCACGCGCCCAGATTCCAGCCAACGTCGGCGACCGGTCGATCGCCAGACGGGATCGAAGACGACACCGGTCGCCCCGCCGGCTGATGAACGATTGGATCGGGCGGGACCGCGCACGGTTCTTTTGTCGAGTCGGCGCGGCGATCACCGGCGATCAAGGCCTCGGCTGCCACCGCTGACGGCCGACCGGCTTTGCGCCGCGCCTCCACCGGCGCCAGCCGCGCCTTGACCGATCCACATTTTAGATAGGCGCGCGCCCAAGCCGGGTGCGCTTGCAGACCCGCGACCACGGCCGGCGGTAAACCCTTCCCGATTGAATCGGCCGCGTCAGCCACGCGCTGGCAGCGATCCGCCCATCCTGTGTGCGGCGCTCCGACGGATCCGGGTCGGTCAAGCTGACGTAACCAGTAACGAGCGACGTCCGGGGAGACTCTACCCGCCACCGGGTCGGTGCGCGCGGTTTGCAACGCTGCACGTAGCTTGAGCCAGTGGGCCACTTCCTGAAAGGACAGCAGGGTCCCGCCGGCGATCCTGAAGATTCGCTCGTCATCGGCCGGGGGCCGACCACCGACCGGCGCATTTTGCAAAGCGGCGTCCAGAAAGGATTCGATCGGCGGCGCTGCTGCATGCGCCTCCTCCATCTGTTTGATCCAGTAGGAATAATAGGTCGGAGAAATCGAGCGGATCGCGGGACCGGCGCGGGCGCATGGACCCTCCGCGCTGGAATCGGCGTCCGGCTCAGGGTCGCATTCAGCGGCTTCGCCCCGCGCGTTGCCCGCTGCGGTTGAGGGCCTTGCCGTATTCGACAAGGCGCTGGCTGCGTTTCCGGGAGATATTTCCTCACCCGGCCATCGATCCGGTAACACCACCCGGATGCGCTGCTTTTCAGTTTGAACTTTGAGATGATCGAGCGCGCCCATCGGTTGACCTCTTGGAGTGGCGAATTAATAATTATTGATTTATAATTTATAACAAATTATTAAAAAAGAGGAAAGAGGTTAAATGAAAACCGATCCCCTTATTTTTCAAGATCCTCCTGATGCACCCTCCCTCCTATCGCCCGACCCGGCGACCGCAGAGGCGGCTTGGGTGGGCCTGATCGGTTGGCTCGCCGCACTGGAAGGCCATGTGCGCAGGCTACCGGCGTCATCGGCGGCGGCAAACCGGCCACCCCACACGACCGTGATGGTCGTCGACCGGATCGTCGCCAACGGTTTCCAAATGGGTTTCTTCGCGGAAACCGGACCCTTTCTCGCTTATCCCCCCGCTTTCTGGTGGTTCCCGCACGCTTGGCGGTCCGCCGCCGCCGGGCCGGCCGGGATTGTCTTGCTTGCCGATGACCGGGAACCCTGGGGGGTTCTGTTACCCAGCGATTGGCCACAGGCCATGACGGAATTCACGGCGCTGTGCAGGCGTTGGGACCAGACGTTATTCCTCTATCCCTATGCGCCGGCCTATTTCACAGCGCTGGAATCCGCCCCTACGCTACGCGAAGGGATTTCCAACACCGCTGACCTCGATCAGGCGCGGCGCGCCTTCCTGCCTTTTCTCACGCCCACCTCGGAGGAAACCCTGACATGGCTCGAACCCCTCCTGCAATCACCGTGGCCGGCCTGATTCCACAAGATCCCCGCTACCTACCGGGCTTGCAGTGGTCTCCCCGCCAGCAACAGGCATTACAAAGCGCGCTCCGGCAAGCCCCCCATCCCTCGTGGGCTTTACGCCAAGTGCGGGAAGGACTGCAACAACAGCGACCGTTGCAACGGATCATCGAAGACTTGCGCCAGCACAATGCCCTGGTTGCGCTACGTCCGTACACCGCACACCCGCCACCCCGGGACGCGCTGACACCGATACCGGATCGATCGCGGGATCCGCGGCGCAACGGCCCCCCCATCCCTCATCCCAGTCGGCCACGCTCGCAACCTTGAGCCTGGTCACTCGGGCCATCCTGGACTCACCCCATCCCCCCCGCAGACACAGAGGATGGGGCCTTCAAAAACAGGCGATGTTAGGAACCGATCACAGCGGCGTTACGCCCACCCGCGTCACTAATTCCCCGGAGGCGTCCTTGTAGAGCAGAACCGGCACCGAAGGAATCCGGAGCGTTTCGAATAACGCCCGGTTGCGCGCCAGCGCCGCCCGGGTGATTTCGCTGTCATCGGAGGGCGACCGTCGGTTTTTCATCCAATCGGCCAGGATCTCGGCTTTTGGGTCGCGCAGCAGACCTTGTACAACGCCGGGGTCCGTCTGTGATTGACTCAGTACCGCCACCGGCGCCCAGCGCACTCGCAGGTGACCACCGGCCACCTTGGCGCGCAGGGTCAACCATTGCTGGCGACAGTAGGCGCAATAGGGATCAAAGAAGATGTACACCAACGGCGCGCCGACCGTTCCTTCCTCGATGACCGTCGCCTGACTCAGCTGGTCCCACACGGAACGACCTGTGGAAATGCCTGGCGACTTGGATGCAGGAACAGCGCCCGCAGTCGAAGCCGTGGACAGCGCCTCGGTCAAGGGGGCAAATCCTTCGGCACGACGCCGGACAGGGTCCATCACGATCGGCAACGCCGCATCCGTATTGATCACCTGTTGGCCTTGCGCATCGTAAACCTGACCGCGGATCAAATGTCCCTCGACGGTGGTCATCACCAACGTAGGACGTTGATGCGGGATCTCCAGCCGCCAGAGCTGGAGAAAGCGGCCGACCGTTCCGCCTGGCTCGGCCTGGACCCCACGCGCGCGCAGCCGTTGAATGACCTGCGGATCGGAGGAACGACGGTCGGTTTCCTGGAGCGCCTGAGCCGGTGATTCGGCCGATGGCGACAAGGGAGTGGGCGGGAGTGCTGGGGGGGCGGCGGCATCCGTCGCGCCGGCCGCCGTCATCACGCCCATCAGGCCGACGCCACTCCAGCGGATCGCCCCACTGAGCAGCGGCCCTGCCGCAGAAAGCGGTTTCCATCGTAAGGGGGAACGCCATGGATCCATCGATCGATTCTCCTCATCTCTCTTCTCTCAATAGCGACGCACCCAGGACCACGGAACCGCGCGGATGTGTCCGCCGCTCAAGGCCCGGATCAAAAATGCGCCGACCCACCGGTAGGCCGATCGGGCATCCAGGCCGATATAACGGATCGCGGTTAACCCCACGATGATGCTCACCGCGAACCAAAACGTCGGCCACCGCAGATGGACCAGCCAGAGCACCACCGGTAATACCGCATACGCTTCGATGCCCCACAGCATCGCCGGCAACGCCGTGTTGCGCCACGGGGCTTGTTGGACGAACTGCGGATCACCTCTCATGGATGACGCCTCTTTAAGCTCAGGGGATCGCCGGTCATCCCCGCCACATCCACCCTCCCAGGGTCCGGCGGATCGAGCGGGACGTCGACGTCCCGGAACCGCGCAAACTCATGCGGTGAAATCCGTCCAGCGTCGCGCAGTTCACGCACATCGGCCATCAAGGGACGGCCGTATTGGCGCACGAAGGCGCGGGTCAATGTGGCCGCTTGCAGAAAAGGCGCAGCCAACAGGGCGTCCTTGATCGCATCGGTGAACAACAGATATTCCCGCACCGGCGCGCGCCGACCATCGGTGGTCTGCACTAAGCGCTGTGTAACGACGCCGCGCAAGACGCCAAGCACCGCCGCCCAGCGGCTTTCCCGATCCGGCGCAGGAAAAGGTTCGATCAATCGCCGCAGGGTTTCCGGGACGCTGTTGGCGTGACTGGTGGTGTAAACCAGATGCCCGGTATGGGCGGCGAGCGTCATCGCATCAATCGTTTCAGCGTCTCGGGCTTCGCCCACCAGAATGACGCTCGGCTTACGCCGCAGACTATTTCGCACCCCGGCGGCAAAACTCGGCAGATGCACACCGATTTCATGCTGCGCCACCAATGCATGGGAGCGATGAATCTCGTCGTACACAAATTCAATCGGCGCTTCGTAGGTAATAATTTTTCGATGTGAGTCAGGCGCTTCTAGTAAAGACCGAATGACTGCGCCCAACAGCGTGGTTTTCCCCGAACCGGTCGGGCCGGTGATCAACACCAGACCGTGCTCAAACACCAGATGATCGCGCAGCGCCGGGCGCACCTGCAGGTCGTCCAGCGATGGCGGGGTGGTCGGCAGGGTGCGGAACGTGATTTCCACGCCGCGTTCGCCGGGCGCGCGCGCCGACACCATGTTCACCCGATAGCGGGCCAGATCGCGCCGGCCCCGGCGAATCTCGTGGGAACAGTCAATATCCAACCCTCGGGCCAGTTGACTGGGCGCGTTGTCGCCGTAGATCGCTTGAGCGACCTGGAAACATTCCGATCCGGTCCAGCGCCGCCGGGTCACGGGGAATAACCGACCAAACTGTTCGACGAACACAAAATTCCCGGCCTGGATCGTGATATCCGAAACGTCGTGGTCCGTCGCCCACAACAACAACCGCTCCAGATAATCTCGATCGAAGGCCGGCGATTCCGGGCAACCCATGTCCACATAACCGGTGAGATCCGGGTGACCCGGGGCGAAGATCGAAGGGCGCGCGCTCAATGTTGCCATCCGAACGCCTCTCCCATTACAGGAACAGACGGCGCCACCGGCGCTGGCTCTGCCGGGGTATCCAATACGCGCAGGTGAAGCGAAGGAGCCTGTTTGGCGGGTGAGTACGGCCGGGCCGGATACGGCTTCCACCGTTGATTATCGCTGACAAAGTGCGTGTTCTCAGCGATCTCCAACAGGCGGTCGTTGACGGACAGGGTAACGCCCTGTTGCGTTACGCCGCGCCATTGTTCCGCCAGACGCGGGGCGGTCACCATGCCTTTCGCCAGCAATTCGCGATACAACGCCATGCCGCGCAGATCACGCTCCAACCGGTTTAACTGCACCTCGAAGGTCCGGTTAGCCTGACGAATGCCCTGATGCCATCCGTGTTCGACCGCCGCCTCCCACACCGCTACTTCTCCCGCCTGATCCCGATCGGGCTGTAACGTAGCGTCGGGCGGTTGCGGACGGGCCGCCTGCACGAAGAGATACGTGCGCCAGTCGGGGGGCGTAACGGAGAGTTTGGCTGGAGCGACAATTTCATAGACGGCGTCAGCAAACCGCAGCTGCGCGTCATGCGACTTGCGCACGGTGTCCCGCGCCATCTGCAGGACCGGCGGCGTCACATGATGGGCTAAAAGCAATGGCGCAAAGGGAAAGAGCCGATCCAGCCGCCCAGCGTCCGCTTCCAGCATGCGATGGATTTCCCGCGTCCGGGCATACCAACCGGCGCGGGCGCCGTAAATACGCCCACTCTCCCGCAAGGCTTCGGCGCGCAGGGACTCCACCGCGTTCGGCGCATGAAACGAACGGCCGCTTTTCACCTCCTCGAGCCGTAATTCACCGGTATCCTCCATCACCATAGCATCGGCCCGTAGATCAGCCGCGCTCACGGCCGCCAGCGAAAATACGCTCCCGGTCATCAGGACCACGCACAGATTCCGTAAAACAGACGGAAAACCTTGAAGCCCTTCTTTCGGCATGGCCCCTCCCCCTCAACCGCGTCGGGACGTCCGCGCGGTGCGGCGGGCGGGACGTCGCGGGTCGTAGTAGAGATCCACGACCCGCTGCTCCGGTCGCACCACCAACTGGCAGCGCCAGCTGGCCTGCCAACCGGCATCCGCCAGCAGTTCGCCAATCGTGCGATCCGCCGTTTGGACATTCACCGGGATCAGCACGCTGGACCGACCATAGGTTCTCACCGTATAGCCGACCACCTCGGCGAGCCGATGGACGAACGGTTTAATATCGCCCTGATAGTCCACCGCTACCCGCACGCGGAGCGCCTCAGGCGCATGCGCGGGAGAAGCGATCGCTTGCGCCGCGATGGGATGAGCCGCTTGCTCGATCACCGCCAGCGTCTCCAGCGCTTGAGCAATGCGCTGCCCCGCTTCGGCCAACTGGCGGCGCTGGGGGTCGTCACTCGCCCGGGTCGGCGCGGGATCGGTCGCACAGCCCGAAAGCAGAAGAACAACGACCCCGACCCCCCACGGTTTCCATCGGCTCATGAACCACCTCCTGCACCGGTCGACGATCATTCATTAATAAAAGTTGTTTTAATAATATTATAAATTATTAATTCTCGCAAGCCGCTACACCCCTTGCGTTTCTGCCCGGTTCACGCCCTCGGCGCAACCGCCAGGCGCGCACCCCCGCATTGCGATCGCGGCTACTTCCTCAACCAGCGCCGCCAGCACGGCCTCTTGATCCAGGTTTTCTTCGCCCGAATGCTCCAACCGCCGTTGCAATTCGGCTTTGATACTCCCACCGGGATACGCCTGCGCCAGCGCCGCGCGGGCCACTTGAGGCGTGAAGCGCTGATATAACCGGGCGCGGACCAGGCGGTCTTCCGCCGTAGTGGACAGCGCCCAGAGTTCAATCGGACCCGTCGTCAGATACAACAACTGCGTGATCAGCCCACGCTTCGTCCGTAGCACGCACAGGAACGGCGCGCCGGCCGGCGTCGGTCCCGTGCCGTGGAGGCGTAACTCGGCCAGCGCCGAAGCCGATAGCGAAAATTTCGTGCGCAGGGCTTCCGCCTGGTCGTCGCTGGCATACTCCATAATGTAGATGGCGGTCGCCAACTCGGCCATTTCGTCGGTGAAGTCTTCCAAAATCTGGCTCGCCAGCGCGATATGCACATGGCTTTTCCGACCCTCTCGCATATCGCGAACAATCTGCCCATCCACCGCGTGGAAGCGGCCGCAGCGATGCTTTTCGTCGATGCAGAATTTCTTGGGATACGCCAGTAACGCTTCCACGCGGTCACGGTGCCACGCCCGATAACGGACCGGCGCCCAACCCGGGGTCTGGTCGTCCAGAAACAGATCGCGGCCCAGGACATGCCGGGCCAAGAGAAAGGCAATGGCGGTTTGCCGCTGACCGACCGGGGTCATATCGCCACACAATGCCGCCAGATCCAGACTGGCGACTCGGGCGTTGCCGAGATCAAAGCGGGTGGGATAGGCCAACAGCGGCCATTCGCGCGTCGCCGCGGCAATCACGCGAGTAAACAGTGCGACCGGCGACTCGCCCGTTCTTTGCAACGACAATGCATCGCCATACAGCGCCATCACCTGCGGCCACGGGGCAATGGCGTTCAGATCGCTCAGCAGCGGCGCCGCGTAACGCTGCGCGCGAATCGCCGCCGGGGCGTCGCCGGCCTCGAACAGCGCATCGACCACTTCCCACCATGATGGCTGATCCGGCAGGGCGATTGCGTGCTGTTGCAACGCCCGGTCGACCTGCGCATCCTGGGCGAATGCGTAACGTTTGGGCGCGTGGGCATCGCTGTAATGCTGGTAGGCCAGATCGATCACCAGCCCGGCCAGGTCGGCGACGCCTTCCGGGGGATCGCTCTCACCGGGCGACGTGGCCAGCACACTCAAAAACGACACGAGAAAGGCGCGGTCTTGCGGCAGCGGTTGCCGGAAACCCAAAGGCGTATCCAAGGGGTTGATCGCCCAGTTCGCATGATTCTGCGGGGCATGAAATTGCGCCTCATAACGACGCGCGCGCGGCAGCGCTTCCCGCACCAGCGAAATCAGCCCTTCCGAGGAAGGACCCACATCCACGACCCGCACATAGGGCAGTTGCCGAAAACCGGGACTTAAAATCAGCCCAAGATTGTTGAGGTTCATCGCCACGGACTTGCCGCTGCCCGGACGCGCGAAATACAGTTCATTCCACGTCCCCTGCAAGGCGGAACCCGGCTGGTACGGAAACAATTGGCCATCGCGCGTGCGGTAGATCACCGCGCCGGTCAGCCACGGCGAGGCGGCGCGAAACAAGGGTAGCGTTTTGAGCACATCCGCCAGCGGCGCTGCGTAGCGCGTGGCAATATTTAATTGCGTCAGACCCGGCGCCGTCGACACCAAGGCTTTCACGGGATGGCCGGCGGCTTCCCGCACCGTACACGAACCCCAGGCCTGGAGATGGGCGGCTAATTGCGCCGTGCGAGTGCGTAATACGGCCAGCGGCGTGGGGTCGAGTGACGTCGTCTCGGTGAGGCGGACCCAGGTGGTTAACGCCATCTGGACCAACACGCCGAGGTGGCCTTCGTTAAGAAAGCGGCTCAACGCTACGACCGCAGCGTCAATCAGACGATTTTGATGGCTGGCAAAGTTTAACAAACCGGCCCAGCGATGCCGGGAGCGCAACCAGTCCGCGGCGCCGCCCCGCAAGCGGATCAACAGACGCCAGGGCAACTGCGCGGCGCGCACCCGCTGCAATTGACGCTCGAAGCGCTGGACTTCCGTTAATTGGGGGAGATCGACGTAAAACGGCTGATACAGACGATCCCCCACCCGCACCGTGCGGTCATCCAGTATCTCCATGCCACGAGGAATCAACTGGGCGCCGAAGGCGGGAAACCAACAGCCGGCGGCGTCCAGAATGCCCTCCGGGCGCTCGCGCGGCGCCGGCCACGGCGCACCGGGCAGCACGGGGGTCCACTCGGCCGGCGTCCACTCGGGATCCACCTCGGCGCGGATCGCCCGACAGGCCGTCGTCACCGGCAACACCGCCAACTCAAAGCCCAGGTGCGCCAAGTCGTTAATCAGCGTTTTCACCACCGAACGATGCGCATCGACTAAATAGCGATTGCGGGCAAACGGATTTTGCTGATCGCGGGTCAACCCCAGCGCCGGGAATCGTTCGGCTTCCTGACGTTGCTCACTCTGGGCGCGTCGGCGCGTCGCCGGCGGCAACCCCGCCGGCGTCGTCCACAGCGTCAAATAGACCGTCTCGGCACAGGTATAGGTCGGCAAATGACGCTCCCGTTCCGCCAACACATCGCGCAGATCGAGTCCCTGTCGGCGCGCGGTGTCGCCGCTTCGTTTCAGCAGCCGACGGATTTCCGCGGGCGTCGCCGCTGGATCGCTGGTAAACGCCACGTCGAGGATATGGGCGGGACCACCGCCGACGATTGTTCCCAAAAGCGCTTCCAGTGCGCCGGTGAGACGATCCAGTTCTTCCACGCCCACCACCCGTAGATGACCCCGCAACTGCATCAGGCTCATCAAACCACCGTCCTTGGTGACAAAACAGTCTTCCTCCTCGATCGTCGTCAGACTGGTATACGCCTCGACGTCGAGACCGAAGGTTTGGGCGAATAACCCTTGAAGTTCGGCAAGCCAGGAAGCCACGGTGTGATCTCGATCCGTGCTGCTTAAGGTGATCCGGTGAGTCCCCGTAGGCGACGCCGGTGGAAAAAGTCCATCCATCCCCGATCCGCCGGTTCCGGCAGATAGCGTAACCCCGCCAGTTCCGCCAGCACCGGCGCGCGGGCGTTGACGGGCATGGCGCGCAGCGTCTGCCGCAACAGGGCGGTCGATGCCGTAATGGGCCATTCACGGTGCGTCGCCTCTGCCCGCCGATGCAAGGCCTCTAACAAACGTGACGCGAGAACCGCATGGCCGGCCATCACGGCCGATCCCCCCGTCGCGCTGGGCGGTTTATGAACCGCCCAGCGTATGACCAGGGCGTTGAGTACACCCTGGTCCCACTCCGGGATCAGCGCCAATCGCACGCGCGCCGGTTCCCAGGCGGCGGTCCAGCCCAGCGCGCAGAGTCGGCACACCACGGCGCCCGAGGACCCGGCGACCCCGAGTTCGCGAAAATCGGCGCGGTCGCCGCCGCGCAGACCACAGGCCGCGCACACCGGGTCGCCGCCGCCAAGGGCGACCGAACGCAGGGTGGGCGGCGCATCCGCCACCAGTCGTTCGAAAAACGGGATCGGGTCCATCGGAAAAGCCAGGTTAATTGCCGATTGCCGTCGTGCCGGTGACCTGGTTTTGCGTGGCGGTACTGGTGAAAATCGTATCGCCAGCGGTTTTAAACGTCTGCGGCAGAAACAACAGCCCGGCGCACATGGCTCCCGCTACGATGGCATGGGACAAAGGGTGTTGTTGGGGACTGTCACGGTTGGCTTTTAACTTCACCGCCGCCAGACCGCCCGCCGCCATTCCGCCCACGTAGCACAGCGAAGAGACCGCTTTACCCAACCCCTCACCCTGGCTGGCCAGATGCTCACCAATCTCACCGGCGGTTTTGGCCAAAGCCGGTTCCCACACCAGAAGAGCGATGCCGGCGGCCACCGCCACACCACGCCCGATGCGGGTCCAGATCGGTAGGATTTCATGACCCCAAGGGATCAAGTTCATGTCTTTCATCGTTGCAACCCTCGATGCATTCTGACTACTTAAAAGAACGTTGATGCTTCACGATGTCCAGCGTCAATCGCTGCTCAGCCCGGGATTAACAGACCCGTCAGCAACGACTCCAGGCCCAGACTCTGCGCCAATCCGTGCAGGGTCGCCACGCTGTTCATGCACAGGAGGCCCCCGACGATATGCGCCCATCCTTTGCTGCCCAGGCCTGGGTCGTAGCCTCGCGCATGGGCGCGGTTGAGAAGCACCCAACCCCAGATAAACGCCCATAATCCGACCAGTTGCACGAACCGGATCACCACGTCCAAGACCTGTTTCCCGTGCTCGGACACCCCGTGGCCGGGCGAGTAACTCAAGATCGTCGGGGAGGCAAAGACCGTGTCCTGCGCCGTCGAAACGGCTGTAGGGAGATACAGGAAGACGGCGCACAGCAGCATCCGCATCAACAGCGCGCCCAAGGTCACGCTTCCCTCAACCCGCTGGCGCCGCCACAGCAACAGGCCCATCGACGCGCCCGCCCACATCCCGATTAAATAGGCGAGCATCGTCAGTAACCGGGTCAGGCCCGGAAAGTTCTGACCGAATGCATCCAGCATGGAAGCCGCTGTAGGCATAATGAAATCCCCCGAAGCAAGATGCCCCTCGAATCATCACCCGACCGGGCTTTGATCCCCCCGACCGACCGCAACGACATCATTTTTCAGTCGATGGACGCACTTTTAAATTTAAATGATTTGCTATAAAAATACAATAAACGCTATGCTAAGACCTGAACCCTATGTAATCAAGCCGGGAGCAATGCCCATGATGCCGGTCCTCCATCGATGGCCAGTCCCCCCCGCCGGAACCACCAAGGCTTTTATTCTTCTCGCAATCCCTGTGGTGACCGTCCCGTGGCCGGTCGTGGCTGCACCGCCCCTGGGCGTCTTTTACCAGGAGTCCGATCCGTGGACTGCGCCCCCTGTGCGAGAAACGCCCGCCCGCTCCGCGCCGGCAGCGGCCATGCCGCGCGCCCGGTCGGAGGACGTGTCGCACCCTGCGGCTGATCAGGCCCCTGCGGGCGAGGCCCGGCCAACCACCGCCGGTGCTGACGAGACGGGGAACGATCCTCCGCCCCAGGAGCCGCTCACGGAATGTCCACCGCACACGCCGCATCGAATTTCGTCGACCATTTGCGTCAGCCAAGCGATCATCGACCAAGTCAATGACGGTTGGCAGGCCGCCATCGATCCCACGACGGGGCAAATCGCCTGGACGCCGCCGCCGACCTATGATCCGACCACCGGTCAATGGGGAAACTACCAGGCCGCGACCCAAGCCTGCGATCCCAACATTGACGTCACCTTGAAGCAAGCCGCCCTCGCCGGCAGCCAGATGACGCGGGCCATTTCCGACCGCCAACTCAGTTATCCAGAGGTCGATCCTTTAGCCGCGGTCAATAACCCCCAAAAAGATGGGTACGGCGGCGTCTGCACCATCGATCTGTTTGCGTTTGATCTGGGACGATTATTGGGCACGACTTATGATCAGATTCAGCAACTCATCAACACGTTGAGTCATTTCTCGGTGGATGCGCTGTTTGGGGCGGCGTGCAACGTCGTCAACACCGTCTTCGGAGATCTGCAAAACCAGTTACTCCAGGATCTGCAAAGCAGCGCGCCGCTCACTGCGTTTCAGCAGTTCGTCAATGCTCTTCAGATGGGGTACGTCGCGCCGCTGCATTCGCTGGTGGGTTACGGTTTAACCGTGCGCCCCACCGCCGCCACGCTCCCCGGCGTGACCACGCTCCAGCCCCTGCAGGTCACGTATGTTTCCGGTAAGGGCTACGTTTACCTGGCGGACCTGGGCGGAGGAAACGTGGTGGTGTTAAGCATTTCCTCAACACCGCTGGCGCCCGAAGATGCGCTGCCCTAATTCTTTGACACACCAACACACTCAAGGCTATTTGGCTGACCAACCGATTGGGGCAATCTGCGGCGCCAATGCGCACACACTTGGGGGAGGCAGAGCGGAAAGTCATTGATGAACAAACACTGTGGAGTCATCACCACCTGGAACGATGAATCCGTGCAAATCCAGCAGGATGAGGCAACTCACAGGCCGATTGCGTAGAGACCGGTGAAACCGGCTATAATCAGAGGAATGCTACGATGAGGTTTAATAATCGACTCGAAATAAAAATTGCTTACCCCAGAAACACCAACCCCCTGCGTGGGTAGCGCAGGGGGTTAGTGCGGGAAACTTGAAAAGTCGCCGCCCGTCGGTCCGCTTAGGACGACAATCAAAGCCTAATCTGCTTTTGATTATAGCGGACTGACCGTGACTTTCAAGACCTCGCATAGGTGATCTATTGCCTTTAATAGAGGGAATGTCATGCACGTCCAAACGGATCGATGGCTGAACCGGGACCAGGCCAGTGCTGAAACAGCGCTTGCGCCGTACCCGCCGGCGACTCGGCGCAGACCCTTGCGGGTTGACATCATGGATGCACCGACGTTGCGCGATGTGGGCCGCCGGCGCACGTTCCGGAGTCGGTCGTGACCCCGCTCGACGAGGTCCTGAGCGCGCTGGAACGGGTCACCGGCTATCGTCCGGTCAAGTCCGGCGACGGGTACCGCGCCCGCTGCCCCTGCCATGAGGACAAATCCCCCTCTCTTTCCGTGAAAATGAATGGCCGGCTCTTGTTGCACTGCTTTGCCGGTTGTGGCTTCGACGCCATCATTGCCACTTTAGGCATTACTCCCGAGCGCACGACTCCCCGCCGCGAGATCGTCGCCACTTATAGTTACCGCGATGCCAGCGGCATTGAGATTCGCCAGAAAGTTCGCTACGCCCCCAAAGACTTCCGCATCCGCCATCGTTCGGACACTGGCGCCTGGATCTACAAGGCGGGCTCCGGTCCCGCCGTACTCTACCGCTTGCCGGAACTCCGCCAAGCGATCGCGCAAGGGGCCACGATTTTCGTCGTGGAGGGCGAAAAGGATTGCGACCGGCTGACCGCCGGCGGCCTGGTGGCGACCACCAACATCGAGGGCGCTGCCCAACCCCATCAGAAAGCCAAGTGGCGACCGGAATACACCACGCAACTCGCCGGGGCCGCCCGCGTGATCCTGCTTCCGGACAACGATGATCCTGGTCGTGCGCACATGCAGGTTGTTGCTCGCGTTCTGCAAGGGCGTGTCGGCGAGATCCATCTTCTCGCGCTGCCGGGGCTACCGGCCAAGGGAGATGTGTCCGACTGGTTGAATCAGGGGCATACCCTGGAGGAACTTCAGACGTTAGCGGCTACACGCCCAACGACCTCCAAGGCCTCTTCCCAGGATGATGAAGTCTCGGAGCCAACCGATGATCTTTATTGTCCACCCACCGTCAGTCCATGCACGCATCTGGCAAACGCCTATCGGATTCGCTACTACTACCAAGGCCGGATTGCTTATGCCCTTGGTTTAGGCTGGATTCTGTGGACGGGGCAGTTTTGGCGTCCTGATCCCATCAGCGAAGGCGCCTTGGCCACCGGCTTTATCGATGGTCTTTCGCGATGCATCGCTCAGGAAGCTGCCACCCTCTCGCGACGCGCGGCCGAGGAAACCGATCCTGATCGGCGCAAGGACCTGATGAATCAGGCTGAAAGTCGACTGAAATGGGCTATTCAATCCGAAAACGAGCGCACTATTGTAGCGGGACTCAAGCTGTCCAAGCACGCCCTGCTGATCGAATACAGCGACCTGAACGCTGATCCCTGGTTGTTCAATGTGCAAAACGGCACCATCGATCTACACACGGGTATGCTACGCCCGCATGATTCAACCGACTTTATTACCTTCCTCGCCCCTGTTTCTTTCGATCCAACCGCAAGCTGCCCGACCTGGGAACGATTCCTGTTTGAGGTCTTTGCCGGGGATACAGACTTGGTGGCTTTCATCCAGCGCGCGGTCGGCTGGTCCTTAACCGGGGTCGTCAAGGAGCGCGCCTTGTTTTTCCTATACGGCGACACTGGCAAAAATGGCAAGACCACACTGATAGAAACCATTCTCAAGTTGGTCGGCATCAGTGGCGAATCCAGTTATGGCTATGGCCGCAAGGTTGGGGCCGATACCTTTATGAAATCCAAAAATGCCGAAGACAACCAGCGTAAAGCAGCGACACTGGCGGGTCCGCGCTTCGTCTGCACCAGCGAGGTCGATGAAGAACACCGCCTGAATGAACAACTTATCAAGGATATTACCGGTGGTGACACCATCGAAGGGCGACGTCTTTACCAGGAAGCCTTTACTTTCAAGCCTCAGTTCAAACCCTGGATGTACGGCAATCATAAACCGGAGATTCGCGGTACTGACGAGGCCATTTGGTCGCGGGTGCGGTTGGTGCCTTTCGAGGTCAGTTTCAAAGGACGTGAAGATTTTCATCTTCCAGATCGATTGTACGCAGAACTCCCCGGCATCCTTAACTGGGCTATTCAGGGTTGCCTGGACTGGCAGCAACGGGGATTACAACCACCCGTCAAGGTTCAAGCAGCGACGCAGGCTTATCGTGAGGAAATGGATGTATTTGGTCCCTTTATCCGCGAGTGCTGCATAGTGCAGCGCAACGCCGAAGTCGGCGCGACCGCGCTTTATGATGCCTACAAAAGTTGGTGTTCTGACAATGGCACAACGTCTTTTAGCCAAACCAAGTTTGGTAGATATTTGAACATTAAGGGGTTTAAAGATGATGGCAACGTAACTGGCCGTGGTAAGAAGCGGCTTGGCATTGGTTTACTGGACAGGAATTTTAATGGATCTGCTAACAGTTCTAACAGTTCTAACAGTTAGATGGAAAAATCCCTACGCGAGAATCTGTATACAAGACTTTCCGGAAGTACCGTTAGAACTGTTAGAACTGTTAGCAACATCGAATGCGATGAGTGAGGATTCCGAGCAGGGTGTCAGTTGACGCTGGTGAAGACTGCAAATTATTGACTCATCGCAGCCGTTAGGAAGTAATATGGTTACGCTGAATCGAAGGGGTCGAGACTCATCGTGTGTAGCAACTTGCTACACGCCATTGAGAACGATCAACAAATAGGTAATTATTTATTTTTCTGGAAAAACTCCCCATATCTGGGGTCGTTCAAACACCGAAGTGATTTCTCCAATTTTTATGGAGCAGCAGAAAGAAACCAAGATTATCGCGGTGGCGAATCACAAAGGTGGTTGTGGTAAGACCACTACCGTAGTGAACCTGGCTGCGGAATTCGCCAGAATGGGTCTATCTGTCCTTGTAGTCGATGTGGATCCACAGGCGAATGCCAGTCTTCATCTGGGGATCATGCATCCGAGCGAGGCGTCGATCACTTGCGCCGAACTACTCCTCTCCGAGCTGGAGAAGTTACCCCTTGCGATTCATGATAAGACCCACATCGAGGGAGTATCGTTGATCTATGGATCACTGGCCTTGGGCAGGACCGAAGATGAATTGAGAGATGCGACGCCAAGGCCATCGGAAGAGTTAAGAGCCAAGCTGCAACCGCTCGATGGTTTGTATGACCTCATCCTGATCGATTGTCCACCCAGCCTGAAACTCCTGACGAGTAACGCCCTGGCGGCCGCTACCCATCTCATCATACCGGTGGAATCCGGTTCACAGTACGGTATGTACGGCGTGACCGACTTGATGAAGCACATCACTAAAATCCGTCGAATCAATCCCCGACTTGAATTGCTGGGCGCCTTGCTCATCAAACATGATGAACGATTAATGGTCAGCAAGTTGATTGAAAGCATGGCGCGCGAGCAGATTGGCAAGCTCTTGCCGGTCAAGATTTCCACTAGCACCAAGGTCAACCAGGCCGCCATGGCGCAATGCAGTTTGCACACACTGGATCGGAACGCCAAGGTCTCTCGTGAGTTTCGGCAGCTTGCTTGCGAATTGGCCAAGGCGCTTGGTCTGAAGGAAGCTACATCCGAGTAGGACTATGTCAAAGAATTTGAAGGCGCTGTTGGAGAAAAAACTGGCGGAAAACAGTCAACGCCACGCCGATGCATCGCAAGAAACGGATTTTGATGTGGGCCGACAACATACTAAACTGTCCGTTGATGAGATTGATCCGAATCCGTATCAACCTCGCCGGGTGTTTTCACAACCGGAATTGGATGAACTGGCGGCTTCGATTGCCGAGGTGGGATTGCTACAGCCCATTTCCGTGCGGCAGGTTAGAGATCGCTATCAGATCATTGCCGGTGAACGTCGCTGGCGCGCGTATAAACTCCTTGGACGCGCTACGATTGAAGCGTTGGTGATTGCGGTTGAGGAATCCGATATGGCGGTATTGGCGTTAGTCGAGAACATCGATCGCGCGGATCTCTCCGATTACGAGATTGGTAAAGCCCTACGGCGCATTGAAGGCTTGTTTCCAACCCGGAAGAAACTCGCCGAGTCCTTGGGACTGAACCGTGAAGATATGTACCGTTACTTCACCTTCGAACATTTACCGGAACCTATTCTTGCCCGACTTGACGCTAATCCTCGCTTATTATCAAGAGCCGCGGCAACCGATATCAAACGAGTCATGCAGTCGATCGAACCGCCATCGTTGGCGCTTCAACTATTGAATCGAGCCTGGGATTTGCTTGAGGCAGGACGATTGGAACAGACCAAAATCTCCCAATTTCTGTTAAGGGAGTTGCGCGTTTTTAAAGAAGGAGACGCGGCTAAATCCCATGAAACGCAAACGCTCGCTCGAAATGGCCAGTCGATGGGTTCAATTTCTCGCGACAAGAAACATTTAGTCATCAAACTGAAAATCGATGTGTTAAGTGATGAAGAGGAAGCCAAGCTGCGGAATTTCATCGAACAGCTAACGGCGGGAAGCGTGTAGCAAGTTGCTACACCGGCAAGTGGCAGGGGTCAGATGATGTATTACGAGTTTTTTTCAAGGAGTACTAACGATGATCGAGAACGTCATCGCGCATTTCCAGTGGTTTTTGAACGCTGAGCATGTCGTCTTTCTGAGTGGCGCTAACCGGGACCCTGTTTCGTGAGTGATTCGTATCCCTCTTCTTCGGCCCCGCTCTCACCCGCTGATCCTTTGCAGTTGGCGGAACGCTATCCGGCTTGCTTCAATTGGCAAAATCCCCAGCCCCTGAAGCGCGGCATTCATCGGGAACTGATGGCGACCGACTTTCAAGACAGCGGGATGAAACTGGCGGATCTGAAACGGGCGATGGCGCGCTATTGTAACCGGCCCCGCTACCTCAAGGCGTTGCGCGCTGGCGTCCCCCGCATCGATTTGCAGGGTCAACCGGTGGGTGTGGTAACGCCCGAGGAAGTGGCGGAGGCGCAGATCCACTTGGCGACGTGGAAGGCTCAACACGGGGATCCGCCTGCGGCTTCACGCTCATCTGAATCTGTTTTCCCCCCGAATGACACTCCGGTGCCAAAGAAGCATCTCGTGCCTGGTCGTCTGGAACTGACGGTGAAATTTTCCGAATTACCCCGGCCCCTCGCGGTGCAAGACGGCGTCAAAATTGGGATTGAAACCGGGGAAGGCGTTGTGACGGCGATTCTGCCGCGCAAGATCTGGCGTAAACTGGAACAGGCGGCGCAGGACAAACCGCATTGGGTGGCGGCGTTAAGCGGAGCGCTGGAGCACGCGACCGCCACGGAAATCACGCTCAAACATCCCACCCTCCAGGTGTTTGAAAAGAAAAGCCGACCCGAGGGGTTGCCGGCGGGGGAAGCGCCTGCCCCGAGCGGGCGCGAGGTCAAGGGGCCTGAACCTGTGGTCTCCCGGCTAAACTATCCCCCGCTGAGCCTCAAGGGGCGTCGTTCGGCGTCCAATCCGGACTAACTCACTGGAATGCTGAGAAGCGGGATCACCTCGGCGCGATCCGGTGCTGCTTGAGGAGATTTGTGATGCGCTATCGCTTCCATACCCTGGATGTCTTCACCGACCAACCGTTCAGCGGCAACCCGCTGGCGGTGCTGCCCGAAGCCAGCGGTCTGACCGCTGCCCAGATGCAGACCCTGGCCCGGGAGTTTAACTTATCGGAAACCGTGTTCATCCTGCCCCCCCGCGATCCTGCGCATACGCACACCTTGCGAATTTTCACGCCGACCGCCGAATTGCCGTTTGCCGGGCATCCAACGCTGGGGGCCGCCTGGTTATTGACGGCCTTGGGCGCGATCCCGCTCCAGGAGCCGACCACGACCCTGGTGTTTGAAGAAGGCGTCGGACCGGTCACCGCTGAGATCACCGTAGACCGGGGTCAACCGACCTTTGCCCGCCTGGCCGCGGCGCAAATGCCCGTTCAGGGACCGACCCCGCCGGAACCGGCGTTACTCGCCGAGGTGTTGACGCTAGAGATCGTCGACCTGGCGGACGGGGATGGGCGTCCGGAAACCTGGTCGGGTGGCGTCCCGTTTCTGTGTGTGCCCCTGCGTGATCGGACGGCGCTACGTCGTGCTCGGCTGAATCAAGAGCGATGGGCGGCCACCTTGGCGGACCAGGCTTGGATGTCCCAAGTCTATCCTTTCTGTGGCGGTCCTGCGGATCCGACGCAATTTCATGTGCGGATGTTCGCGCCAGCGCTGGGGGTTGCCGAAGATCCGGCCACGGGCGCGGCGGCGGTCGCCTTCGCCGGTTATCTGGCGCGACAGGCGGGAAGCAAAACGGGACGGCAACGCTGGCAACTCATGCAGGGTGAAGATTTCGGTCGCCCCAGCCGACTGACGGTGGAGGCGGAATGGACGGAGGGTCAGCTGCGGAGCGTGTGGGTCGGCGGCGCGGCGGTCTTGATGAGTACGGGGGAAATCGATGTTCCTGAGCTACCCGCCTGATGAGAAGTCTGCGCGGCTTAAACCTGACCCGCGCCAACCGTCAAAAGGCTTCTCCATGCTGTTCCATGGAAACTTGTTTCAAGCGACGCTTGTTCACGTTGCGCTGGACGGCGGTCTCGCGGGAACCCGTCAACGAGAAGGTCTGACTGATGTGGATTACACGACTCAAGCTGAAAAACTGGCGTAACTTTAAGCAAATTGACATTGCTCTGCGCGATCGGGTGTATCTGATCGGCCCGAATGCGTCGGGTAAATCCAATCTGCTGGATGTGTTCCGGTTTCTTCGTGACATTGCGAAAACGTCGGGCGGTGGGTTACAGAAAGCGGTCAAGGACCGGCAAGGGATGACCAAACTACGCTGTTTGCAGGCGCGTACCGATCCGGAAGTGGCGATTGAGGTAGAGCTAGCGGTGGCAGGGGATGACCCCGTCGCTGAATGGACCTATGCCATTGGCTTTAAAAACGAAGGGAAAAGCCCGCACCGGTTGTTGTTGAATTACGAGCGCGTATTCCACCAGGGTGAGAGCGTGTTAAATCGCCCGGATGAAGCCGATCGAACTGATCCGGAGCGCTTGACGCAAACCCATCTGGAACAGGTCAACGCCAATGCGGCGTTTCGCCCGATTGCTGAGTGCTTTGCCGGTGTGACTTACCTGCACTTGGTGCCGCAACTCCTCAAGTATGGCGATGTAATGGGCGGCCATCGGCTGGAGGATGATCCTTTTGGTCAAGGCTTTCTGGAGCGGATAGCCCAATGTCCGACCCGGACCCGCGAGGCGCGACTAAAACGGATTCAAACCGCCTTGCAGGTGGCCGTGCCGCAGTTCAAGGAATTGCGCCTCGTTAAGGATGAGGTCAATGGTCATCCCCATTTGGAAGCTTTTTATGAACACTGGCGACCGAATGCTGGTGGGCAGCGTGAGGAACAATTTTCGGACGGCACCTTGCGGTTATTAGCTCTGCTATGGAGTCTGCTGGACGGCGATTCGCTGTTGTTGTTGGAGGAGCCAGAGCTATCGCTGAATGAGGCCTTGGTGGAGAAGATTCCGCTGTTGCTGGATCGGTTGCAACGGCAGGCGCGGCATCGGCGGCAAATTCTCCTCAGTACCCACAGCGAGGCGTTATTGCGTAATCCGGGGATTGATGGACGCGGGATTTTACGGCTGGAACCGGAAAAGGAAGGGACGCGCATTGTGGAGCCGGATGAGGCCGAACAGCGCATGATGGAAACCGGTTTGTCCGCCGCCGAAGTGTTGCTGCCGAAAGCCCGGCCGGCCCGGCTGGATCAGTGGACGCTGTTCAAGTGATCGAGATTGCCATTGCCACGGAAGACGCGCTGAGCGAAGCCGTGCTGGAGACGCTGGTGCAGCACAGTGGCCGACCGGTCCAGATTGCGGCGCGTCTGCGCCGGCAGGGGTTCGGGTATCTGAAAAGCCGGATGGCATCGTTTCATCAGATGGCCCAGTGGCGGCCAGTGCTGGTGTTGACCGATTTGGATCAGACGCATTGTGCGCCGTTGTTGCTGCGGGACTGGTTACGGCAGCCGCCCGCGCCGAATCTGCTCTTGCGGGTGGCCGTGCGCGAAGTAGAAGCCTGGTTGTTGGCCGATGGCGAGGCGTTTGCGACCTTTATGGGCATCGATCCGGGCAAGGTGCCGGCGCAGCCGGAGACGTTGCCGGACCCCAAGCAACGGTTATTGAACCTGGTGCGTCAATCGCGCCAGCGGGATGTGAAACGGGACCTGCTGCCCGCGCCGGGTTCGCGAACGATCCAAGGTCTGGGCTATAACGAGCAACTGATCCGATTTGTACGGGACCATTGGCGGGTGGATTGCGCCATTGCCCAAGCGCCCAGTTTGGCCCGCGCCTGGCGCCGTTTGCAGGCTTGGCCCACCCCCTGACTCTTCCCTTAAGAGTCTGTCTGGCAAAAGTTCAGACGCAATTTGCAAGCGTTTTCTTCAGCATGGCGATGCGGATCATATTTTCGGCTGTGCCCGTCAGGATCTCAAAATCCTTGCTGAGCCTGCGGAAGCGACCGAGCCAAGCGAACGTGCGCTCGACAACC
>Ga0209607_1000351_pt1 | contig 42034 bp, 34 predicted proteins | sample AD_UKC117_MetaG_FD_184413 | JGI IMG/M metagenome (GOLD analysis project Ga0209607, IMG submission 184413) | Active sludge microbial communities of municipal wastewater-treating anaerobic digesters from Hong Kong - AD_UKC117_MetaG (SPAdes)... | ecosystem: Engineered > Bioreactor > Anaerobic >... | reverse complement strand
GCGGATGGGCTCGGTGTGCGGGGGGCGGGTGCGGATGGCGATGGTTTCGGTGATGGTTTGGGCTGCGCGCCAGGCGTCGCCGGAGCGGTAGAGGGCGGGGTTGTCGGGGTGGAACTGCTCGACAAACAGGTCTTCGCAGTCGGTGTAGGCCAGGGTCGCGCCCCAGGCGATGTGGGCGTTGCGGCCGACGAGGACGTAGGGCAGGCCGGGCTGGGAGAAGCCGCTGACGTGCCAGCCGTCGTCGCTGTGCAAGTGGACAAAGTACCAGAGGGACGGCGTGCCGAGGGGCAGGTGCATGTCGTTGGCCAGGATGGGTCGGCCGGTGGTGGTGTGCGCGCCGCTGATGACCCAGGCGTTGCTGCCGCGCCCGGCCCCATCGCTGCCTTTGCCCAGGAAGGGGGAAACGGCCGTGCCCCGCCAGTTCACCTCTACCCCTTTAGGCAGCGTCACCGGATTGGCGGAAATGGTCTCCGGCAGCAGTTCGGCGGCCAGGGCCGCGCCCACCGTTTCGGTGAGCTGCGCGGTGACCATTTCGCCCATCGCCCCGTTGGTGAGCGCCCACATTTGCAAACGGCCGTAAGCGATACTGTCCAGCGGCTGCCAGGGCGCAGGGCGGTGGCGCAGCAGGGTAAATTCCAGCGGCAGGCGGGGCGTCGTTTCCAGCAAGGCGTTGACCCCGGCGGTGTAGGCCAGCACGTCGGCGCGGCTGGACGCGTCCAGGGTTTGCCAGCTTTGGTCGGCTAATCGGGCAAAACCCAGCGCCCGCGCCAGCCGGTCGGCGTCCAGCGTGAGCGGGCCGAGCAGGGCAGAGAGCGTGCCGCTGGCAGCGCGGCGGTTGATTTCCATCTGCCACAGCCGGTCCTGGGCGTGGACGAAGCCCTGGGCGAAGAAAAGATCGTGGCGGTTGGCGGCGTGGACATGGGGCACGCCCCAGCGGTCGCGGCGGATGGTGACAGGGTGGTGGAGGGCGAGGTGGTAGATACGGCCGTTCACCTGCGGCAGGCGAGAAAAGAAAGCCGGTCGTTGACGTTTGCGGGACATACCTGCTCCTTGCGGCGGGCGGCGTGATGACATTGCACAGGTCCAAATCAGGAGCATTGTCAGTTCGCCCGCTGAGGAATTATTGCATAATAGGCCCAAGAAAAAAGGAGAAGCACGGTATGGCTCGTCCCCTCTGGTTTGTGGAACTGGTGAAAAAATCCTTTCCGACGCGCTTTTTGCTGGCGCGGTTGTCGCGTTATGCCGGGCTGCGGCAGGTGATCGACTACATGCTGTTTGCCGGCGACGACATCATCTACCTGCCCAAGGACAACGTGATCCAGGTGGGGGTGGATTTGACACGGCCGTCGGACGTCATCCTGCCGTCGGCGGTCATCGAGCACTTCATCCAGGAAACCAACCACCTGTGGCTGATGGACTTTTGCATTTGCCGCACCGCCGAAGGCTGCCAGGATTATCCGGCGGAGTTGGGCTGCCTCTTTTTGGGCGAGGCGGTGGAGAAAATCAACCCGGAATTGGGGCGGCGGGTGAGCAAAGAAGAGGCGCTGGCCCATTTGCAGCGCTGCCGCGAGGCGGGTCTGGTGCATCTGGTGGGGCGCAACAAGCTGGATACCGTCTGGCTGGGGGCCAATCCCGGCCACAAGCTGCTGACCATCTGCAACTGCTGCCCCTGCTGCTGCCTGTGGCGGGTGCTGCCGGTGATCGACGAATCGATCAGCCGCAAAGTGACCAAAATGCCGGGCGTGTCGGTGACGGTGACAGAGGCGTGCAAGGGATGCAAGCTGTGCACGCGAGACGTCTGTTTTGTGCAGGCCATTCACATGGAGGGGAAAACGGCCGTCATCGACGACACAGTGTGCCGAGGCTGCGGCCGCTGCGTGGAGGTCTGCCCGCTGGACGCCATCGAGCTGACGGTGGCCGACACCTCGTTTATGGCGGCGGCGATTGAGCGGATTGCCCCGCTGGTGGATTTGCAGTAAGGGCTAATTGGCGCTGGCCGCCTGGCAGCCGATGGCCGCCGGCGCGTCCTGGTAATTGAGGGCCATGCCCAGGTAGGGGGAGGGGTCGAGGGTGTTGTTGAAGTCGAGTTCGTTGGTGTAACGGCCGTTTCCGTCATCCCGCACAATCGAAAAATGCAAATGCACCCACACGTCGCGCACGGAATCCCCGTTGTAATCGCCCGTATACCCCAGCAGCGTGCCCTGCGGCACAAACAGCTCTCGCGTGCCCGGCGGGAAAGCGTCGACGATAAAGTCGTTGCCCTCCCGGTCGGCCATGTGGGTGTGGTAGAGCCAGATTTGCGTGCCGGGATGCAGCGGGTCGTCGGGCACGCGGATGATCAGCGAGCTTTTCCAATCTTTCTCGCGGGTGACGTAGCCATCGTAGGCGGCGTAAACCGGCGTGAGGCCCGGCTCGGTGTTGCTGAAGATGTCGATGCCCTGGTGAGGGTTACGGCTGGAATACGGGCCGCGCGGGTCGGCGTAGAGCAGGCCGATGAAGCCATCGGCGGGCAGGATGAAGGGCGCGCCGGGGCAGGCGTCGCGCTGCACGGTGATGAGATTGTCGCGGGCCGCCTGGTCGCCAGTAGCCCACTGCACAAAAGATTGGCCGCGCGGGTCGTTCAGGTAGCGTAGATAGGCCAGGGCCTGATACACCAGGTAAGCCGCTGCCAGCACGGCCACGCCGATGAGGCTCCATTTGAGCCAGCGGGTGCGGTTGGTTTGCGTTTTCACAGGCAGCGATTATACGGGCCTGGCTGGCTGCAGGCGAGCACGATCCAGCGCCTTGAAAACTGCACCTTGGCCGCGGCCAGACGGCAGCAAGAAAATCACCGGGCATTTGGAGTACAATGGGCCAGAGGAAAGCTTGACCGTTTGTGCGCGTCCACGATGCGCAGGAATAAGGATTGAGGGATTGTGATGAATTTGCCAACAGCGATTGACCATTTGCGCAAGAACAGCGACGCCGTGCGTATCCTGGTGCAAGACATGAGCGACGAAACCGCCCGCCGCAAACCAGACGCTGCATCCTGGTCAGTATTGGAAGTAATCAACCATTTGTACGACGAAGAACGAGAGGATTTCCGCGCCCACCTGGACCAGATTTTGCACCGGCCGGAGGAGGCCTGGCTCAGCATCGATCCGCAAGGCTGGGTAACTGAGCGGGGGTATAACGGCCGTCGCCTGGCTGAATCCCTGGCTAACTTCTTGCAAGAACGGCAGCGTTCTTTAGAATGGCTGGCCGCCCTGCCCGAGCCAGACTGGACGCTGACCCATTCTGCGCCGTGGGGTGAAATCTCGGCCGGGGATATGCTGGCTTCGTGGGTCGCTCATGACATTTTGCACCTGCGGCAGTTGGTGGAACTGACCTGGAGCAATACGTTGGCGGAGATACGGCCGTTTCAGGTACGTTACGCCGGCGAATGGTGACGCCGGGTTAATTCGGGTCGTCGGCAGCCGGCGCATCGAGCAGCACATAGCAGCCCGCCCGCGTGGGATGATCTTCGATCAACGCCTGGCGGTCGACACGGCGAATCAGCCACAAGATCAAAAAATCGCCGCCGGCTGCCAGGGTAAACACAACCCCCACGAAGAAAACCCAACCGCTGCCGCCTATCAAACCAATCAGCAGCGGCAGAAAGCCTAACACCAGACCGGGCATGATCGTGCCCAGACGGTAGGCCCAGGCAGGCATAGGCTCGGTGCTGTGGGCGTAGGGCGTCAACACTTTCCACTGAACGCCAAATTTCATCGCGCTCAGTGGTTTGCGCCCGGCAATCATCCACGTCAGGCCGTGCAGGGCTTCATGGATAACGATGCCCACCAGGAAGACCAGCAGAAAAAGCCAAAAACGCCCAAAAAACTGATCGAAGCCCGCAAAAAAATGATCGCCGCCCCAGATCAGGCCATAGGCCAGCATAAAAGGGAGCGTGGGCAGCAAGCCCATGAACAAACCGGCCGCGTTGGCCTGGGCCATGCTGATCGATAAGTCTTGTTTTACCTGTGCCATTCCCGTTCACCTGATAGCGTTTGACGCCCCCAACGGCCGTCTGGCCTTCAATAAAAAACGGCTACTGCACAGTAGCCGTCGTGGATGTGATGAATGGGCCCACTAGGATTCGAACCTAGAACCCAGCGGTTATGAGCCGCTTGCTCTGCCATTGAGCTATAGGCCCAACTTCGCTGCCAAAGAATTAAAAGAGCGGCAGACGGGATTCGAACCCGTGAAAACAGCTTGGAAGGCTGTTGTGTTACCCCTACACCACTGCCGCGTCAGTCGGGGCGGCCGGATTTGAACCGACGACCTCTCGGACCCAAACCGAGCGCTCTACCAAACTGAGCTACGCCCCGCAAGGTAACGGCCGTTAGTATACTTAGCCCGCCATACGACGTCAACTTTTATAGCAGGACAATTGCACGGCGCGGCCAGTGGCGGCATCCACTTTGACCCGCTCGTCAATCTGGTGGCCCACCAACCAGACGAGGTGATCGGCCGTGCAAACCAGGGGCCAGTTCGCCCGCCAGGCGGCTCCGATGCGGCGGTTGATCATCACTTCTTTCAGGGCGGCCGAACGGCCGTCCATGCCCAGCGGGGCAAATCGCTCACCGACATTACGGCCGCGCACCTGCAAAGACGATGATCCGACAGATACGACGGCCGTCCACGGATCAGGGTTCTGCTGCACCTGCGGCCAATTCACCCTGGCCAGGGGCGCAGCCTCCAGCGCCCAGCCATTGACCAACTCCACCCGTCCCGGCACGGGCAGAGACAAGACGATCCCGTCGGGAAGCTGGGGCCAGTCGCCCGGACGAGCCTGGGGATCGGTGGTGATGAGCAAACGGCCGTAATCCACCTGTAAAAGCATCCCGCCTGTCAGTGTGCTTTGCGCGCCAATCTGCCCTTTTTCCGCCACCTGCCGCGCCTGCTCGATGGCGGCATAGCTGACGTTGGCCAGAGACGGCCGAAACATCGCCAGAGCCTGCCGCAAACTACGCCGCCGCAGAGCCAGCGGCAGCGCCAGCCACTGGTCCCGATCCAGAGCCAGCCAGGTGTCCGTTTGCTCCAGCAGCAGCGCCGGCCAATGCTCGGCCGTCGACTGCGCCAGATAGGCGTCGTCGGCGGCGGCCAAATCGGCCAACTGCTGCAAATGGACCTGAATCTGGGGGTTGTAGGCGGCCAGTTGGGGCAGCAACTGGTGACGCAGGCGGTTGCGTCGGTAGGTGGGATCAGCGTTGGTGTTATCTTCCACCGGTGACAGGCCATGGGCCTGACAATACGCTTCAATTTCAGCCCGGCTGACGGTGAGAAACGGCCGTACCAAAGCCACGTCCGGTGCTTCAGGCAGCGAGGCCACCGGTCTCATCCCGCCCAAACCGGCCAGGCCGGCGCCCCGCAGCAAGTTGAGCAGGACCGTCTCCGCCTGGTCATCGGCGTTGTGGGCCACCAGCACGGCCGTTGCGCCGAATTCGCGGGCCAGGCGGGCAAAAAAGCGGTAGCGCGCCAGCCGGCCGGCCTCTTCCAACGACTGGCCATTGGCCCGCGCCTGGGCAACCACGTCCACCGTTTCCACTACAGAGGCCAATCCCCAACCGGCCGCTGTCTGCGAGACGAATTGGGCGTCTAGAACGGCCGTCTCGCGCCAACCGTGGTTCAGATGGGCGACGAGCAGGCAGTGGCGCGCCACCAGACTCGCCAGAACGTGCAGCAGCGCCAGCGAATCTGGGCCGCCCGATACGCCTACCACAAAGCGAGCGTCCGATAACGACTGTTGGTGAGAAACGGCCGTTTGTGCCAGAAACGGCCGGACAACCTTATCCAGTTCCACCTGTTTTGAACGCATACAAACCTGAAAATAAAAAAAGGCCCAGATAGGGCCTGTCTACGATATAGGGCGGGTGGGATTCGAACCCACACGGAGGTTACTCCGGCGGATTTTAAGTCCGCTGCGTCTGCCATTTCGCCACCGCCCCAGAAAGCTGCCATGCTGCCAAGGCGGATTGTATTGTACACACGAACATATGCCCCAACAAGAGCAAATCACCAGCACGCAACCCCGGCATTCAGAGGGCGATAGCCGCCTATCACTCCCACCACCATGACAATAGTAAGTTTGACTTGCATTTTTTCACCTAGTATAATGCTCAACGACAATAAGAATTGTCATAATAGCATCAAGATTATCTTTATAAATCGTCATACAATTCAAAACATGAAATGACAACGACAGCCATTCAAGCTGTCGTTTGAATAATAAACTTTTTAGCAGGAACGACTGTTATGGCCCTAAAAGGGAACCTGCGCGATTTTTCCACAACCCAGTTGCTCAATTTAATAAACCTGGCCCGAAAGACAGGCACGCTTACCATCCAGCACAATGGTGACTCGGCACAAATGTCTTTTCGCGAAGGCAAGTTGATCTACGCCTTCATGGGGGAAGAGTCAGAAAATCATCTGGCCCAAATTTTGCACAATGCCGGCAAGTTGTCTGAAGAACAAGCCCGCATCATCCAGGTCAGGGCCAAAGGAACCAGCGACAAACAGCTTGGCCACATGTTGATTCAACGGGGTCATATCACCCAGAGCGACATCATTCAAAGTGTGCGGCAAAATGTTTTGGATACTGTTTACAAACTCTTTACCTGGGGTGAAGGGTTTTTTCGCTTTGACGCCAATAAACTCCCTTCACCGGGGCACATCACCATTCCGATTGACCTGGAAAGCGTCATCATGGAAGGCAGCCGCCGGCTGAAGGAATGGGAAATCCTGCAAGAAGAGCTGCCCGATCTGGACATCTCTTTGCGCTTTACCGATCGGCCGGACGCGCGTTTAAGGAATATCAATCTGACTGTGGAAGAGTGGCGGGTGGTGTCTTTCGTCAACCCGCGCAACAGCGTTCGCCAAATTGCCAGGGCAAACAATCTGAGTGATTTTGAAATACGGCGCATCGTGTATGGCATGCTGCAGGCCGGTCTGGTCGAAATTGTGCGGCCGGCCAGGCCACAAGTGGCGCCGCCACCTACTGGACAGCAACCTGACGTGAAGGCAGATACGCGCAAAGAAATAGAGCAGCAATCGCCTGCTGTCAAACGTTCTGTCGTTGTTCGTCTAATCGACCGCATCCGTGGTTTGTGAGACGGATATCAAGAGATAAGCGATAGTATTGGTAGGGTATACGGCCGTACACGTAACAATTCCCGACGCTTACCCCAGTACTCTGTAAGAGGTCATCGTTCTTATGCAAGCAGTAAAAATGGTCATCACAGGTCCGTTCTCGGCGGGCAAAACACAATTCATTGGCTCCATTAGCGAGATCGATGTCGTATCTACAGAACGAAAAATCAGCAGTCACGCGGAACAAATCAAAGACACCACTACGGTGGCCATGGATTTTGGACGTATTACCGTGGGCGATGATCTGGTCCTATATCTTTTTGGCACGCCAGGGCAGCGCCGGTTCGACTTTATGTGGGACATCCTCTCCCAGGGTATGCTTGGTTTTGTCGTCATGGTGGACAGCACCAAACCAGAAACATTCCGGGAAGCGAAACGCGTGCTGGAAACGTTTGAAAGTTACGCCGCCACCCCTTACGTGGTCGCCGCGAATAAGCAAGATTTAGAAGATGCCTGGGAGCCGGAAGATTTGCGCATCATTTTAAGATTGCGGCCAGAAGTAAAAATCCTGCCTTGTGTTGCCAACGATAAAGAAAGTGTCAAAAACGTCTTGTTGGAATTACTGTATTCCATTCTGGAAGAGCTTGATAGGGCTGAAGCTGCATAAACTTGTTTAACGGCTCATTTACACCTCCTTAACCCGCTTTTCACAGTCTTAAGGTGAGCCAGGTGCTACTATCATAAATGCATGATTCGCCCATGTTAGCTTGGCCATAGAACGGTAACTTGTGCGGTAAGGTGGCAAACGCCTGAACCAGGATAGGGAGCAAAACGGCCGTCTTATCGCCGAAAAGTCAAAAAGGGCGGCATCGAGGCTAACGTGAGTTCTATTGTCACCGAACAAGGTCTTCTCCATTACGAATCAATCGGGCGCGGTCAACCGATAATCCTCTTACATGGGTGGATCAACTCTTGGGACGTCTGGCGCGACTGCATGATCGCTCTGGCCCAAACGAAGAACTACCGCGTTTACGCCCTGGATTTTTGGGGGTTTGGCGATTCCGCCAAAAGCAACCGCACCACTTCCTCAGCTTTTCGCGTCTCCAGCTACGTAGACATGGTCTACCAATTCATGAACACCCTCGGCATCCAACAAGCCCCTGTATTCGGGCACTCCATGGGCGGCACTGTCGCCCTGCAAATGGCGCTAGAACACCCAGACCGAGTCAACAAAGTAGCCGTCGTCGGTTCCCCGGTCATCGGAAATTCCTTAAATCCGTTTCTGCGCCTGGCCGGATATGGCGCCATCGCCAAGCTGCTCTGGCGTTACCCTATCGTCCTCCATTCCATCATGCGGATATTGCTCGCCAAAGATTCCAAAGAAGTCCGCCACATGATTTCCCGCGATGTGCAGCGCACCACCATCGAATCCTTTTTCCGCAGCATCGGCGATTTGCGAGATACCGATCTGCGTAACGAACTACACACATTAAACCGGCCTACTCTGGGCATTTATGGCGTAAAAGACAATATCGTCTCGCCCTCCAACGCCGACCTGCTGACCAAAAACACGCCACAAACACAAGTGTCCATGATGAAATATTCGCGCCATTTTCCAATGATCGATGAGCCACAATTATTCATTGATACGTTGTACACTTTCTTAAAGAACGGACACCCGGAAAACGCGCCTGAGGTGTTAAGAAAATCCAGTGAATGATTTAACTCAAGAATCATTTGAAGAAATAGCCGAATTTTATTACCCAAACAAGATGGGCCGAATTGTTTTAACGGCCATGGAAGAAATTATGGGGCGGCATGGAGTTAATGCCATCCTCAACCTCGCCCAACTGCACCACCTCGTTAATAATTACCCCCCAAACAACCTGGAATTAGGCTTCACCTTTGCCGAATTCAGCGCCATTCAACAAACACTGGATGACATGTACGGCATTCGTGGCGGGCGCGGCCTGGCTATGCGCGCCGGCCGCGAAACCTGGCGTTTAGCTCTAAAAGAATTTGTGCCTGTGCTGGGAATTAGCGATCTGGCCATCAGAACACTGCCATTAGGCATTAAAATCAAAATTGGTCTCGATATTTTCGCCCAGACTTTCAATAAATTCAGCGATCAACAAGTTCGATTGGGGGAAGATCAGCGCGGGTATTTGTGGATTATTGAACGCTGCCCCATTTGCTGGCAGCGCTCATCACCCCAACCCTGCTGCCATCTGGCCGTAGGCCTGTTAGAACAATCGCTTGATTGGGTGAGTAAAGGGCGGCGATTCCGGGTAGAAGAGGTTAGCTGTGTGGCCAAGGGAGATGAAACCTGCACGATCCTCATTTCCAAAAAACCGATTGCTTGATTGGATTGCTAAGTTATGCGCCGAATAATCCTGACGGAGACAAACCACATCCACCCGTTTAACGAACCAGCCCGAGACTTGCGCGTGCAAAACAAACCTCTATGGCTCTGGCAGCGTGATTTGCTTACCCCCTATACAACGGAAGAAAGAGAATATCCCGACTGGCAAACGGCCTACCGCTTTGAAGAAGAGGCCGTTGAATGCTTAGTCCACCGTGACAATTTATTTTTTAACAAGGAGCTGATTAGCGAATTCGTCGAGAGAGCGCGTGCTGGTAAACGGCCAGTGCGGCTGGCCTTTGCAGCGGAAGATGCCGCCATCGCGGCCCACGTGAAGCCTCTGACCCATTCTTTTTTCCAACAAGATAATTTACTGTTGGCAGATATTTGGTATTTACCCAAAGGGTTATCGCAAAGTGTTGAGGCCCAGCCATTGGTTATCGACACGGAGCCGCTGGAGCGTGGTTATTATCACGTTCCCCCGTATATGGCCACGGAGTTTGGAGATTTAGTCTATCAGTTACCTCGAAAAGCGTTTGTACTTATAGAAAATTGGGTACACGTATTCATTGCGGATATTTTGTTCGGGGTTTTTGCCCGTGGTGCCTTCTTTGAAAATCGGATTGATGCGGATTGGCTCCTGAAGTTAAAAATATTGGCGCGATCCTTGTTGGAGCAAAAGCACGTTCTCTCCAATTCCGAAATGGTCAAAATTGGCAAAAATGTGAGCATCGATTCCTCCGCGGTCATTCATGGCCCGACGACGATTGGCGATAATGTGAATATCGGCGCCGGCGTTGTCATCGACAATTGTACGATCGGCAGTAATGTGACAGTTTCTCAGGGCTGCCAATTGATGTTGAGTGTGGTGAGTGATGGCTGTTTTTTGCCTTTCCGCACGTCTTTGTTTATGACAACGCTCATGGAAAACACCATGGTGGCGCAAAATACTTGTTTGCAATTGTGTGTGGTTGGCCGGGATTCGTTTATCGGGGCGGGGACAACGTTTACCGATTTTAATATTTTAGGCGGACCGCTGCGCACACTCAATGATAGGACGACGCAGCTCGAAGAAACGAATATGCTGGTACTCGGTGGGTGTGTGGGGCACCATTGCCGTTTGAGTTCTGGTCTGGTCATTTATGCAGCCCGCACAATTGAATCAGATGTGGTGTTGCTAGCCTCAGAAGAACGGAAGTTTATTACGAAGAATGTGAGTTTTGAGGACAGTGATCATTATCCTTATGAAAATAAATATCCCTATCCGCGGTTATACCCGCGCCCCGATGGTTCGTAAGCGTAAATAGGGGCATTGACCAGATCATTTTTCTCATTTGGGAAAATTTGGTGGATGGTTTTCGACACGTTGAAATTGATATGTTATATGCCATCAGGGACAGATATACCATTGATGATGTGTGTTCTTATTGGATAAACTGCCGTTTATGGAAGACTCTTTTGCCTTCATTATTCATCCTATTAACCCACAGCGTGATGTCAGTCGTAAGTATCCGGCGCTGGGAAAGCTGCCTGTCTGGCTGATTGACTTTTTGTCGTTATTTTTCCCACCGATTTATATTTCTGAAATTAAAGATATTCGGTCTGAAGCAAACGGCCGTTCCCTTCACGGTTGGTTTGTCGCCTGCCCCCTCACCCCGGCGCGCATGATGAGCCTGCCGCCCAAGGTGGTGTACAAAAAAATCGTGCAAACGGGCCGCCTGGCGGAAAAATTAGGCGCACGCATTTTGGGTCTGGGCGCGTTCACCTCCGTTGTCGGCGATGGTGGCCTGACCATAGCCAGCCAGCTAAACATCCCGGTAACCACGGGAGACAGCCTGACCATCGCAACGGCCGTGCAAGCCATCGAACAAGCGGCCGCGATCATGAACATCCCCTTATCCGGCGCGAACGTGGCCATCGTCGGGGCCACAGGCGCTATTGGCTCCGTCTGCGGGCAACTTCTGGCCCCCCACGTCAGGCAAATAGAACTCATCGGCCGTCAGCCAGAAAAACTAAACCGCGTTGCCCAAGCCGTGCAGCAGGCGGGCTGTCAGGCGGTCAAAACCAGCACCCAGATCAACAACCTGAACCAGGCCGAACTGATTATCACCGTGACCAGCGCTATCGACGCCGTCATCGAACCACAACATTTGCGACCGGGCGCCATCGTGTGCGACGTCGCACGCCCCCGCGACGTCTCCCGGCAGGTAGCCGCCGAAAGACCCGACGTCCTGGTCATCGAAGGTGGAATGGTTGAAGTCCCCGGCCCGGTGAATTTCAACTTTGACTTCGGATTCCCACCCAAGATGGCCTACGCTTGTATGGCCGAAACGATGGCGCTGGCTTTAGAGCAGCGCTACGAGTCGTTTACCCTGGGCAAGGACATCCAATTGTCACAAGTACAGACAATTGATAAAATCGCCACGAGGCATGGTTTTAAATTGGGTGGTTTCCGCAGTTTTGAAGAAGCAATCACTGACGCCGAAATCGCCCGAATAAAGCAATACCATCAGACTTTGCGCCCCATACCAGGCGCGGAAAAATTATTGGGTGATCCACCAGCGGTTAACCCGGTGAAACTTTAGCTCCAAGGGATAAGCTCATGAGCAACGGTCGAATTCTTATCGTCGAAGATGATTATGACATTTCAAACATGCTGCGGATATTCTTTTCCAATGAGGGCTACCATGTAGAAATTGCTGCCCGAGGCAGCGACGCCCTGGAAAAATGCCGCAAAAAGCTGCCTGATTTAATTGTCCTCGATATTATGCTGCCCGACATGGATGGCTATGACGTCTGCCTTGCCTTGCGTACCACAACCCGCACCAGTCATATCCCCATCATTTTCCTCACCCAAAAGGATGAACGCAGCGATCGCATCCGCGGGTTAGAGTTGGGGGCAGATGATTACATCACCAAACCGTTTGATATTGAAGAACTAAAACTGCGGGTTGGCACCGCCATTCGCACCCATCAACGCTTGAATATGACCAATCCCACAACCGGCCTGCCCAGCAGCCGGCTGATTGAAGATCAGTTACGCACCCTGATGCGCGCCAACAACTGGACGTATATCCAGGTCGGCATCGATAACCTGGGCCTGTTTAACGATAAGTATGGGTTTGTGGCCGGGGATGAGGTATTGCGTTTTGGGGCTTTTTTGTTGAATGAAATCGACGATGAGTTAGGGACGCTGGATGATTTCATCGGCCACGCTGGCGGCGATACATTTGTGTTGATTACCATGAGCAACAATGTCCCGGCCATGGTCGAGAAATTGCGTCAGCGATTTAACGAGGAAGTATTGTCACATTACGATTTTATGGATCGGGAACAGGGAGCCATGGAGACGGCTAATGGCGACTTCGCGCCTTTCATGAATCTCTCGCTTGGCGTTGTATCTTCCCAAACTCAGCGGTTTGCCGATATTCGAGAAATTACGGAAACGGCCGCTGAACTCCGCCGACTGGATCAGGCAAAACAAGCCAAACAGACCCGGTTGGACTGATTTTTCCCATACGTGCAGTACCTGTTGGGGTATTGAATTAATTAATGGAAAAGGAACTCATTTCGGCTCTCGACTTTCGTGTGCTTGATCACCTCTCTGAGGGGGTGCTGATGGTCGAGGCTGACGGTGGCATTCAGTATGTGAACCAGGCGACCAGAGGGTTGTGCGCTCTGGAAGACGGTTCGCCCGCCCCCACCCGGCTGCACCAACTTCTACCTGACGCGGCGGTGGTACAACAGCTGTTAAAACCACCGGCCCAGATAGACGTGCAGCTGCGAAACGGCCGTTTCCTCCAATGTCGCTCCCAACCCTTCCAGTTAGGCAGTCAGCGCCTGATCCAATTGATCCTCAATGAATCCCAGACCCAGGCATTTGAAACCCTGGTTGCTGCCAACCAGACCCTCGCCGGCATGCTGGAAGAAGGCGACATCATCGCGCTCATTGGCCGGCAAATGGTTAAAGCCACACGCAGCCAGGGTTTTACCGCCTATCGCTGGCAGCCTGAGGAAAACCGCCTGATCGTGCTCTCCGACCAACCGGCCGATGAGCGCGCAGCGGCAACGGCCGTGGGCCACATCCTGCCCCCAGAAACAATCGAACCCATCACCGGCCTCCTCATCAACCAGGAAAGCACCGCCTTCTACCAATCAGATCATCATCCCACCCCTGCTCTAAACATCGCCTGGCTCAATCAAGATCTCCCCTTTGCCGAAGCCTATTTCCCCCTCGTCGTCTCCGACGAGACCGTCGGCCTTCTCCAAATTGTGCGTCAAGGTCCGGCGCCCCAATTTAGCCAGCCCGACATGCGCCTGCTGGAAGCGTTGGCCAGCCGCGCCAGCACCGCCCTGGAAACCGCCTTCATCTTCCAGGACACCTACGAGCGCGAGCAATTCTACAACGCCCTCGGCAACGTCAGCATGGCCATCAACTTTACCCTGGAGCATGAAACACTGCTCAACCTGATCTGCGACGAAAGCCTGCGGATTTTCGAAGTGGATGGCGCCTACATCTGGCAAATCGTGGCCGACCAATTCGTTGGCAGCGCCGGTCGCGGCCACGGCGAAGAAGGCTTCGTCGGCACGACCGTAGCCGCCGAAGATATGGCTGCATTTGTCACCACCATTGCCCGCAATGGACAAACCACCTTCATCAACAACCTGGCCGAACATCAAGCCACTTCCCTTCGCATTCCACAGAATGATGCCGTTCAAGCCGCTTTAGGCGTCCCCCTGGAACAAGAAGGCCAGATTATCGGCGTCTTAGTTCTCATCGACACCCACAACCCCAACCGCTTTAACCACAAACATCTTACCCGCGCCTCGACGTTTGGCGTCCAGGTGGCCATCGCTCTGCAAAACGCCAAACTTTTTGCCGAATTGCGCCGCTTTAACGAGGAATTAGATCTGCGCGTAGCCGAACGCACCCGCGCGTTACACGAAGAAAGTAACCGGGTCAAGATTCTGCTGCGTATCACCTCCGAACTCTCTGCCAGCCTGGACCAGGACCACGTGCTAAACCAGGCGCTGCACCTGGTGAACGAGGTCGTGAACGCGACCCAGGGCGTCATTCTGCTGGTCGATCAGGAAACCAGCCAATTCGTTTTCCGCGCGGCCCTGGGCATGGAACGTCCCATCCCGCCGCGCGGCGTCAGCACGGGCATGATGCAGCACGAAGGCCTGGCCGGCTGGATCATCGAAAATCGCTCGGCCGTTATCGTCGACGACACTAGCAATGATCCGCGCTGGATCGACCGACCTGAAAGCAGCGACCATCGCGCGGTCCTGGGCGTCCCCTTGATTTCTAATGATGAAGTCATTGGGGTTATGATGCTTTTCCATTCGGAACCGGGCGCATTTACGTTGCAGCAGTTGGACCTGGTAGAGGTCGCGGCCATTCAAGTGGCCAACGCCATCAACAACGCCAACCTCTACCTGCTCATTCGGGATCAGGCTGAACGGCTCGGCCGTTTGCTGCACGCGGAGCAAATTGAAACGGCCAAGAGCCAGGCTATCCTGGAAAGTATTGCCGATGGCGTGTTGGTCGCCGACAGCTACAACCGCATCATTCTAGGTAATCGCCCGGCCAGCGTTATTTTGGACATTCCCCGGCAGCGGCTCATTGGCAAATCGGTGAACGAATTGCTGGGACTGTACGGCCATTCGGGCGATTCCTGGATCAACACCATTGAGAAATGGGCGCAAAACTCTGAGGGCATGCAAGACCTGGCCTTTCTGGCCGATGAGCTGACCATCGAAGATAAAGTGGTCAGCGTTCACTTATCACCGGTGATGGCCGGTAAGCAGTTTTTTGGCACAGTCTCCATTTTCCGCGACATTACCAAGGAAGTGGAGGTGGATAAGCTGAAAAGCGAGTTTGTCTCCACGGTTTCGCATGAATTGCGCACACCGATGACGTCTATCAAAGGGTATGCGGATTTGATGCTCATGGGCGCCGCCGGCCCTATGACCCCGCCGCAGCAGCGCTATCTAAAGGTCATCAAGAACAATGCGGACCGTCTGCATATGCTGGTGAACGATCTACTGAATATTTCGCGGATTGAAACGGGCAAAACGACGCTGGATTTACGGCCGTTAGACCTCCCCCAAGTTTTAGACCAGGTCGTAGAAGGGCACTTACGCGGCCGCATTCAACACGAACAAAAGAACCTGCAAGTCTCCACCCATATCGAGCCCTCTTTACCCCTCGTCAACGCCGACCACGCCCGCGTCACCCAAATCCTCACCAATTTAATCGACAATGCCTTTAACTACACGCCCGAAAACGGACAGATAAAACTTTATGTAACCAAAAACGGGGATTATGTCTACGTAAGCGTGCAAGACAGCGGCATCGGCATCTCCCGAGAAAACCAGGCCAAGATTTTTGATCGCTTCTTCCGCGCAGAAGACGAACACGTCCAGGCCGTTCCAGGCACCGGGTTGGGCCTGGCCATCGTCCGCAGCCTGATCGAAATGCACGGCGGAGAGTTAAGAGTCGAAAGTAAATTGGGCGAAGGCAGCACATTTACTTTTAACCTGCCCGTGATGCTAGAAGATAAAGAACCTGCTTAAAGAGAGAAAAGTAATGGTCAAAATTTTGATTGCCGAAGACGATCAAGACATCCGAGAACTCGTCGTCCTGACGTTGCAATTCAACGGCTTTGATGTGAAAAGCGTAGAAAACGGCGCCCTGGCCGTTGAAGCGGCGCAGCAGGACGTCTTTGATCTCATCTTGATGGACGTTCGGATGCCGCGCATGACGGGGTACGAAGCCTGCCGCCGCCTGAAAGAGATCGATACGACCAAGGATGTTCCGGTCATCTTCTTGTCGGCTAAAGGTCAAGAAGCGGAAATCCAGACAGGACTGAGTGCAGGGGCCCAACAATATATCCTGAAACCTTTTGCACCAGATGAGCTTATCGGCACCATCAAAAAAGTTTTGGGTCATTAATTTTTTAGTATTCGCATGAGTATTACGACTGTAGGCAGCCACCTGATTCATTACGAAGTGCTGGGACGCGGCGAACCGCTGGTGTTTATCCACGGTTGGCTGGGTTCCTGGCGCTATTGGTGGCCGTCTATGCAAGCTCTCTCTTCCCGACACCGCTCATTTGCCTTCGACCTGTGGGGTTTTGGCGACTCTAGTAAAGACCTGGAAAGATATTCGCTGCCGGCCTACGTGGAAATGATTGATCAGTTTATCAATCAACTGGGCATTATGAAGCCGGTGACGCTTGTCGGCCATGCCTTGGGCGCAGTAGCCGCTCTGCAATACACCAACAAATACCCGGAAAATATAGAAAAATTGATATTGGTTGCCCTGCCGCTGCAAGGTTCGTATCTGGAACCTCGACTGCTGGATTCCGACCCCAATGCCATCTTGAAAACTTTGGGTAAGGCCAACAGTTTTCAGGAGGTAGACGCCGAAATCCGCAAGACCGACCAGACGGCCATGAATGCCCTGGCGGCGCAAGTGGCGCAAATCAGCCTGGCCAATGATCTGGTTAGCTGTTCGCGGCCAACTTTGATTGTGTTTGGCGATCAGGACACGGTCGTCAGACCACCTGGGGGCGATCTGCTTCACCTGCGCCGTTCCATAAACAATCGTTATTACGTTGGCCTGGATACCTGCCATCACTTCCCGATGCTGCAAGAGAAAGCAGTTTTTAACCGCTTGTTGATGGATTTTCTGCATAACGAAAATCTGGATGAATTGGTGCCCAAGGAGTACTGGCAGCGCCGCGTGCGCTAACTACCTGCCTCTAGCTATCCTGCTACTGAATTCCCCTCGTTCATACATTTTTATGTCAAATAATTGGCTCATTTTTCGCCGGTTACCGGTTTTAGGTATTCTCTGGCTGTTGGCGGCCTGTGGAGGGGCAAGCACGGCCGTTTCCAGCCCCACGCCATCAACCATGCCCACCTTCACGGCCGCGCCCACCGCTACTGCCACGGCCACGGCCGTTCCCCCGCCCACGCCGCCGTCAAGCCGGACGCCCGTCCCCACTGCCACACTGCCTCCCACGGCCGTTCCCACCATCGCCGGGCTGATTGGTCCCGACACCTTCCCGGCTAACGTCAATCCGCTCACCGGCGAAGTGGTGGGCGATCCGGCTGTGCTGGCGCGACGGCCGTTAGCCATCAAAATCTCCAATCACCCCGTCCTCGTCCGGCCGCAGTCTGGCCTGAACAGCGCAGACCTGGTGTTTGAGCATTATGTCGAAGCGGGGTTTACGCGGTTTACGGCCGTTTTCTACAGCCACGACGCCGATCCCGTCGGCTCTGTGCGCAGTGGGCGGCTCATCGACCTGGAAATCCCCAACATGTACGACGCCGCTTTCGCCTACTCCGGCTCCTCCGGCCCGGTGCGCCTGATGTTTAAGGAAAGCGAGTTTTTTAACCGCCTCATCTCCATCGATTTTGGCGATGCCGGTTTCTACCGCGTGGAAGAACCAGACCGCCCCCTGGTCCATTCGCTCTTTACCGACACGCCCACGCTGCGCTACCTGCTGGCCGAGCGCGGCGAAGAGGTTCCGCCCCATTTCCAGAACGGCATGACCTTCCGCGCTGAACCCATCAGCCCTGGGGCGCCAGCCAGCAGCCTGGAAATTCAATACCAGGGCACCAATGCGTATTGGGGCTACGATCGTGGTAACGGCCGTTACCTGCGTTGGAGCGACGGCAAGCCCCACCTGGACGCCAACACCGGCGAGCAGCTCAGCTTCAAAAACATCATCGTCGTCAGCGCCGAACACGTCGAAACCAATATCATCGAAGATACCGGCGGCAGCCACTCCATTCAGATCCAGATCTGGGGCGAAGGGCCGGTCTCCATCTTCCGCGATGGGCAGCGATTCGACGGCATCTGGCAGCGCCACGACCCCCACGACATGCTCACCTTCACCGACAAAGAGGGTGGGCCGCTGCCGCTGGCGCCCGGCAACAGCTTTTTCCAGATCGTGCCATCTGGCTTTGACGACTTATTCGTTACGCCGTAACATAGGTCCATCGTCTTATCGTCCCAAGTCAGATCATTTTCAGGTGATATTTGCCAACCCGCAACCGGTTATCGGGACATTTTCCCACAAAAAGGAGTAGGCAATGAGCAGTTTCCGATTTGAAGCCTGGCCCACTGAATTTCGCAGCATCAACCAATATTTTGGCGCTAACCCACAAAATTACGCCCAGTTTGGCCTGCCCGGCCACGAGGGCATCGACATCATGGCGCCCACGGGGAGCAAGGTCTTTGCCGTCGCCCCAGGCACAGTCAAGATGGTGTACAACAGCGCGGAAGGTCACAATTACGGCCGTCACGTCCGCATCGAGCACCAGGACGGTTACGAAACCATCTACGCCCACCTGGCCGAAATCAACGTCAGCCAGGGACAGCGCGTCGAAGCCGGCAGCCTGCTCGGCCGCGCCGACAATACCGGCAACAGCTTCGGCTCCCACCTACACCTCACCCTCAAACACAACGGCGAAACCCAGGGCAACTGGCCCAACAACATCATCGACCCGACGCCTTTTCTACTGCCCCTGCTCGGCTTCGTGCGGCCGGCCGGACCCTACACCTCGGGCTGGGCCTACGCCGACGGCGTCACCAAAGTCAACGATCTGGCCCAGGCCAATTCCGGCGGTATCAACTTGCGCCGCACCCCCAGCGTCAATGGCCCGCTGATCGATCTGGTCCCCACCGGCACGATCATGATCGTGACCGGCGACAAACGCGGCAGCTATTATCCGGTGGATGTGCCCACGAACGCCCTGAGCAATGCCCAACCCACACCGCCGCCGCCCACCGAACAGCCGCCCGCCGGAGACAGCCAACAGGTAGACGGCTGGGCCTTCGCCCCTTATCTTACCGTGAGCGGCAATCAGGCGGTGGTAGGGCAGTACGGCATCAATCTGCGCACCGCGCCCAACCGCAGCGCCACCAACATGGGTCTGGTATCCGGCGGCAGCACGGTCACCGTGTTGGGCGGGCAGCAGGGCGAATACCTGCCCGTGCGCGTGCGCCTGAGCGATTTTATGGGGCCGGTGAACATTCCCAATGTGCCGCCGATCATCTCGCCGGCGCCCACGCCGCCGCCCGGCTCCCTGGTGATGGGCTGGGCCTGGACTAAAAATCTGGTGATTGACGGCCGTACGGCCGTTTCCGGGCGGTTTGGCACCAATTTACGCGCCAAACCGGCGGTCACCGGGGCGCGGCTGGGCACGCTGCGCGAAGGCGCGCAGGCCACCATCGTTGGCAAGGCGCGCGGCGAGTATACGCCGGTGCAGGCCAACAAAGCCGACGTCAGCGATTTGCCGGTCACCCTGCCGCCCATTGAGCAGCCGGAGCCGCTGCCCGACGCGCCGCCATCCCCGCCGCCTGCGCCTCTACCCGACACCACGCCAGGCTGGGCCTTTACGTCGCAGATTGTGGTTTCGGGGCAAACGGCCGTGGCCGGACCCTACGGCATCAACCTGCGCGCCGAGCCGCGCCGCAACGCCGAAAACAAAGGCTTCGTGCCCGCCAACTCGCCCATGATTGTCACCGGTCCGCCACAAGGCGAATATACGCCGGTGCGCGTCGACGACGCCATCCTGCAGCCGCCGTTTGGCACAACACCGCCTGCTCCCGGCACGCCGCCCGTCGTCAACCCTGACCCCGAACCGCTGGGGCACGCCCGCATCGGCCTGCACGCCGCCGCCGACCCCGATATCAGCGACGCCGAGGTGCAGGAATTTGCCGACATGCGTCCCGGCATGATCAAGCTGCTCTCCTTCCACAACCCGGCCGGCATTCGCAAACTGGTTGCCGCCCACCCAGACGTGAATTGGATCGTGCGCGCCTTTCTGGATTTTGGCGGCCGCAACATCAGCCCACGCCAGTTCCTCGACGATACGCTCAGCGACGTGCAACGAACGCTGAACCTGCTGGCAGGCAAAAACGTCGTCGTGGAGCTGCACAACGAGCCGAATCTGATTATGGAAGGCCTTTTCACCACCTGGGCCGATGGGGCTGCCTTTAACCGCTGGTTTTTGGAGCTGCTTCAGTTGTACCGGCAGGCGCTGCCAGGCGTCCGCTTCATCTACCCTGGTCTATCCCCGGGCAGCGCCGTCAACGGCATCAAACATGACCACATTCAGTTCATTGAGGCCAGCCGCGAAGCCGTCGAAGCCGCCGACGGCCTGGGCGTGCACCTGTACTGGTCAAACGTCTATCCGATGGATTGGAGCTTGAATACCCTGGACGATTACATCTCACGCTTCCGCTACAAACCGATCTGGGTTACGGAAGCCAGCAACAACAAAGGCGGCACGCCATTTTATCTGAAAGGGCGGCAGTACATTGATTTTTGGCAGGCGCTGCAATCGCGGCCGACGGTGGAGGGCGTCACGTATTTCGTGGCTTCCGCCAGCAACCCGACTTTTCGATATGAAGTATGGGTAGGCAATGGGATCGGCCAGATCGTCGGCCGTCGTTAAAGAGGAATTATCGTGAAGCTTGTAACATACCAGTTGGAGACCGAAATTCGCCTGGGGGCGGTACGTGATCAGGATATTGTTGATTTAACGGCCGTTGCCCCCGACATGCTCACACTCATTGAAGGCGGCCTGGCGCTGCTGGCTCAGGCCCGGCAGGTTGTGGAAACGGCCGTGTCCACCTTTCCCCTGGCCTCTGCCAGACTGTTGGCCCCCATCCCAGTCCCACGCCGCAACGTCATGTGCCTGGGTTTGAACTACGTCGAGCACGCCAAAGAATCATACACGGCCCGAGGTCAGGAGACCAAGATACCAGATTTTCCGATTGTGTTCACGAAGGCGACAACGGCCGTTACCGGCCCCGACGCCGCCATCCCCTACAATCCCGCCGTCTCCGAAAAAATCGACTGGGAAGCCGAAATGGGCGTCATCATCGGCCGCGCCGGCAAAAATATTACCCCAGACCAAGCAATGGCCTACGTATTTGGCTACACCATCGTCAACGACGTCAGCGCCCGCGACCTGCAAGTGCAGCACAAACAATACTTCAAGGGCAAAAGCCTCGATGGCAGCTGCCCGATGGGCCCCTGGATCATCACCGCCGACGAACTGCCCGACCCTCATCACCTGGACATCACCAGCCGGGTCAACAACGTCACCAAGCAGGCCAGCAACACCAGCCTGATGATCTTTAATGTACCCGCTATCATCTACCACCTTTCCCGCGGCATGACCCTCCTCCCCGGCGACGTCATCGCTACCGGCACACCCAGCGGCGTAGGATTTGCCCGCAATCCACCCGAATTTTTGGCCCCTGGCGACGTCGTTGAATGCGAAGTAGAAGGAATTGGCGTCTTGCGCAACACACTTGCCTTTGCGTAGAACGCCAAGCCTTTGACAACCCCTGGGCGTAGGGCTATAATCTACACGCTAGATCGTCACAGGCTGAGTTACTGTTGGGAAGGCGCTTTACAACTTGTAAAGTTTATAGAGAGGCAAATAGAAAATGAACCTTTTCTTTTGTCTCCTCTGAGGCTTATGTTTAAGTAAAGTCTTTTAGCTTACTTAATGTCGCACTGAACAGCGGTACAAATGAGTTACGAACTTTCGAACTCGGCCGTGTCCACGCAAAATTTTTGGGCAAAGGCCGAGTTTTTTCTTGAAAACAATCCCATTTTTGAAGAGATCATTACGTATGTCGAGTGAAGAAACAAATTTATTACAAGAATTACTAGACCAACATGATTACGAACTTCCCGAAGTCGGGGATATTCGTAAAGGTATCATCGTGGCCATCAACTCCCAAGGTGTCATTGTTGATCTAGGCTCCAAGCGCGATGGGCTGGTTCAGCCATCCGATTTGAGCAAATTGACCGATGAAGATCGGGCCGCCCTAAAAGTGAATGACGAGATCCCCGTCTATGTGGTAAACAACGAGCAGCCGGATAGTGTGATTGTTTCTATCCACATGGCCCAGCTTAACCAGGACTGGATCGACGCCGAAGCAATGATGGAAAGCGGCGAAATCGACGAGTATGAAATCATCGGCTACAACAAGGGCGGCGCAATTGTGCCGTTTGGCCGGCTGCGTGGTTTCGTGCCCGCTTCGCATCTGACCGATCTGACGCCGGGCATGAGCGACCGCAAACGCCAGCAGCGCCTGGCCAAACTGCGGGGCGAAAAACTGCCTATGAAAGTGATCGAGGTCGATCGCCGCCGCCGCCGCCTGGTTCTCTCGCAGCGTGATGCTCAGAAAGAATGGGAAGAAAAACGCAAAGGTGAACTTTTAGAAAACCTCAATGAAGGGGACGTTTTGAAAGGCACCATTAGCGGGCTGCGCGATTTTGGCGTGTTTGTAGATCTGGGCGGGGCTGACGGTCTGGTGCATATTTCCGAATTGGCCTGGCACCGCATTGATCATCCACGAGAAGTAGTCAAAGTCGGTGATGAGATCGAGGTTGTGGTGCTGAAATTGGACCGCGACGAGCAGCGTATCAGTCTCAGCCGCAAACAGGTATTGGCCAATCCGTGGGATTCCGTTGAAGAACGGTACCAGGTTAACCAATTAGTGGAAGGCAAAATCACCCGCATTCTGGATTACGGTGCGTTTGCAGAGATTGAGCCGGGCATTGAAGGCCTGCTGCATGTCTCGCAACTTTCGCGCACGAACGTGGAAAACGTCAGTGAAGTTGTCAAAGAGGGTGAAACCCACCTGCTGCGCATCGTGAGTATCGATCCCAACCGGCAGCGAATTGGCCTCAGCCTGAAAGCCGTAACGGCTCAGGAGCAAATCGAATGGATGGCGCAGCATATGGCCCAGGCCGCGGCTGATGAAGAAGATGATGTGATTGATGACGACGCTGTGGCGGCGGCGGAAGCGGCCGTGGTAGACAGTTCGTCTAGTGAAACTGAAGAAGAATAGACTTTTTAGAGAGGATTATGGCCAAAAACGAAAAACTTGAAGTTGAAGGAACCGTGGTCGAGCTGCTGCCTAATACGCAGTTCATGGTGGAACTGGATAACGGGCACAAGGTGCTGGCGTATCTGTCCGGCCGGATGCGGAAGTATTACATTCGCATTTTGCTTGGGGATCGTGTGCGCCTGGAAATGACGCCCTATGATTTAAGCCGGGGGCGCATCAATTACCGTTATCATCGCAACCGGGCGACATCTTCGCCGGCGTCGTCACCCTCTAAGAAATAAGTTCCCCACGCTTACCTCGTTTTTACCTCACTTCTTGTAGGCCTTTGGAATTTAAACATAAAAACGTCACAGCGTTTGTTGTGACGTTTTTTTGGCTTGGGTGACCACCGTAATTGGATGGGGCCGGTCGTGTTGTCAGAAATGGCTGATGACGTAGCTTACCCAGTCGCGGATTTGCAGTTGCTGCTGTATACGGCCGTTTGCCGCGCTTACGGCCGTTTCCACTTCTTCCGCCTGCTGATCGATAATGCCGCTCAAAATTAGACGGCCGTGCGGGGCAACATATGCCAGCAAATCATACTCTGCCAACAGGGTGATGATAACCGGCGCCAGAATATTGACCACGACGACGTCCCAACCACGCTCTGACACGTCGGCCAGTGTGCCCTGACGGATAGTGGTAACGGCCGTGCCCCCATTTTTGGCCACGTTTTCCGCCGCCGCCTGCACCGACAGATGATCCGTGTCCACGCCCAACAGGTCAGCCGCGCCTAATTTGGCAGCAGCGATGGCCAAAATGCCAGAGCCAGTGCCTACGTCCAGCACGCGCATGCCCGGCGTGACAATTTGCTCCAACGCCTGCAAGCACATTTGCGTCGTGGGATGCAAGCCCGTGCCAAAAGCCATGCCCGGATCCAGGGTGATCACCAGGTCGTCGGCGCGTAATCCGTCAACTTCCGGGTCGGCGCTGACCGGCGATTCTTCCCAACTGGGCTGAATCCACAGCCGCTGCCCGACGCGGAATGGATGGTAATGGGCTTTCCAGGCATTGGCCCAATCTTCTTCTTGCAGCTTGCGAAAGGTGGGCGGTGGCAATGGGTAAAGACGGCCGTAATGGTACAGCACTTCTTCAATGCGCCGCCGCGCCGCGGGGGTGTCTTCGTCTTCGGGCAGGTAAATTTTGACGGTGACGGCCGGGTCTAACGCTTCGGGGTCCAGATCGTTCATGTCGCCCAACTGCTCCAGCACCACGCCGTCGTTGTAGGCAAACGGCCGTAACGCCTCCGCAATCGCTTCCGCCCCTTCCCCATCCGTGATGACGCTCACTTCTAACCAATACATGACGTTTTCCGGTTTTTTAGTGTTCAGGTGTTCAGGTCCTTGAACACCTGAACACTTAATCACAATATCCTACAGTCCTAAAGCATCTTTTAGCTGGCTAAAAATTCCTTTTTCGCGCTGAGGGATCACTTCCTTGCCCAGCGTCTTGGCCAGTTTCTCAAACAAATCGCGCTGTTCTTCGCTCAGTTTCTTCGGTATGGCCACATGGATCAGCACGTGCTGGTCACCGCGCCCCACATCCGCGCCGCGCCCGCTGCGGTCCAAATGCGGCACGCCTTTGCCTTTAAGCCGGAAAACCTTACCCGATTCAGTCCCCGGCGGAACCGACAGCACCTCTTCGCCATCGATAGTGGGCACGATCACCTCGTCGCCTAGAGCCGCCTGGGCAACGTTGATCTCCAGATCAATCCAGATGTCGTCCCCGCGCCGTTCATAAATTTTGTGTTCCTGAACGCGGATTACGACAAACAGGTTTCCGGGAGGTCCTCCATCGATGCCGGGTGCGCCTTCGTTGGTCAGGCGGATTTGGGTGTCGTTGTCTACCCCGGCCGGGATTTTTACCTTGAGGGTGCGCGTTTCCTGGACTTGCTTACGGCCGTGGCACGTCTGGCACGGCGTCTCAATTACTTCACCCGCGCCCTGGCAGGTCGGGCAGGTAGCCACATTGACAAAAGAACCCAGGATCGACTGCTGCACCCGCCGGACTTCACCGGAGCCGTTGCAGGTTGGGCAGCTCTTGGGATTGGTCCCCGGCTCGGCGCCGGAACCGTTACAGGCCGGGCAAATCGCCGGCCGCGTCACGTCGATGTCTTTTTCAACGCCAAAAACAGCTTCCTCAAACGAGATTTTCAGGTCGTAGCGCAAATCCGCGCCGCGCCGTGGGCCGCGTCGCCGCCGGCGGCTGCCGCCGCCGCTAAAAGCGCCGCCGAAAAACTCTTCAAAGATGTCGGCCACGCTGCCAAAGCCACCTTCAAAGCCAGAAAATCCCCCGGCGCCATTTTCCACCCCGGCATGACCAAAGCGATCATAACGGGCGCGCATGTTGTCATCAGTCAGGGTTTCATACGCCTCGTTGATTTCTTTGAACCGCTCACCGGCGTCGGCGTCTTTGTTTACGTCAGGATGATACTGGCGTGCCAGACGGCGGTAGGCTTTTTTTAGTTCGTCCTTGCTGGCGCTGCGGGACACGCCCAATACTTCGTAATAGTCTCGTTTGGTAGCCATAGGCAGTTGGTTGGTTAGATCGTTGGTTGGTAAGCCAGTTGGTTGGTGGCCGGCCATGAAACTGGCAGCCAACAACCCCAACCAGCTTACCAACCCAAACGTTACTCGCTAAATTCGCCCTCGATGACGTCTTCATCGGGGTTGGTGGACCCGCCGGTCGGGCCGCCATCCGGACCTGGAGCTTGTGGCCCGCCCTGCTGGTACATAGCGGCGCCGGCTTGCTGCAAAGCATTTTGCAGTTGGGCCGCAGCGTCTTTCATGCCGGCGGAGTCACCGGCCGACATGGCGGCTTTGACGGCGTCGATTTGGGTTTGCACGGCCGTTTTCTGCGCTGCCGGAATAGTTTCCGCGTTATCGCTCAAAAACTTCTCAGCAGTGTACACGGCCGAGTCAGCCATGTTGCGCGCTTCCACTTCTTCCTTGCGGCGGGCATCCTCAGCGGCGTGGGCTTCGGCGTCGCGCACCATCTGGTCGATCTCTTTCTCTTGCAAGCCGCTGGAAGGAATGATCTGCATGGCTTGTTCGCGTCCGGTGGCCTTATCTTTGGCTGTCACGTTCAAAATACCGTCGGCGTTAATGTCAAAGGTCACTTCGATTTGCGGCACGCCGCGCGGCGCCGGCGGAATGCCATCCAAAATAAAGCGGCCCAGGCTTTTGTTGTCGGCGGCCATCGGGCGCTCACCCTGAGTCACGTGAATTTCCACCTGCGTCTGCATGTCGGCGGCTGTGGAGAAAACCTGGCTCTTGCGCGTGGGAATGGTGGTGTTGCGTTCGATCAATGGCGTCGCCACTCCGCCCAGGGTCTCAATGCTCAGCGTGAGCGGGGTCACGTCCAGCAGCAGCACGTCTTTCACGTCGCCGCCCAGGACACCGGCCTGAATAGCCGCGCCGATACCCACGACCTCGTCCGGGTTCACACCTTTGTGCGGCTCCTTGCCAAAGAATTTCTTGACGGCTTCCTGGATGGCCGGCATGCGGGTCATGCCGCCTACCAGCACCACTTCGCCAATTTCGGACGTGGACAGGCCAGCGTCTTTCAACGCCTGACGGCATGGCTCAATGGAGCGTTTGATCAAATCCTCGGTCAACTGCTCTAACTTAGCCCGAGTCAGGGTCAGATTCAGGTGTTTAGGTCCGGTCGCGTCGGCGGTGATGTAGGGCAGGTTGAGTTCGGTCTGCATGGTGGTGGAAAGCTCGATTTTGGCTTTTTCGGCCGCCTCTTTCAGACGCTGCAGTGCCTGACGGTCGGTGCGCAGGTCAATACCCTGGTCCATTTTGAACTGTTCGGCCGCCCAGTCAATGATTTTTTGGTCGAAATCGTCGCCGCCCAGGAAGGTATCACCGTTGGTCGATTTCACCTCGAATACGCCGTCACCCACTTCCAAAATGGAAATGTCAAAGGTGCCGCCGCCGAGGTCGTAGACGGCGATCATCTCGTCTTTGTCGCTGCCAATGCCATAGGCCAGCGAGGAGGCAGTGGGCTCGTTGACGATGCGCAGCACTTCCAGGCCGGCGATTTTGCCGGCGTCTTTGGTGGCTTGGCGCTGGCTGTCGTTAAAATAAGCCGGCACAGTGATGACGGCCTGGGTAACCGGCTGACCGAGGTAAGCTTCGGCGTCGGTCTTGATTTTTTGCAAAATCATGGCCGAAACTTCCGGCGGGGAATATTCGCGTTCGCTCATGGAGACGCGCACGTCGCCATTGGGCGCTTTATGAACGCCATAAGGAACGTATTTGACGGCCCGCTGCACGACGGGATCGTCAAATTTGCGCCCCATGAAGCGCTTGACGGAGTAGATGGTGTTTTGTGGGTTGATGACCGCCTGGCGTTTGGCCACCTGGCCGACCAGCCGTTCACCGGTTTTGGGGTTGACGGCGACGATAGAGGGAAAGAGACGGCTCCCTTCTGCGCTGGGGATGACGGTGGGTTCACCGCCTTCCATGACGGCCGCCACGGAGTTGGTTGTGCCTAGATCGATACCTATTATTTTGCCCATGTTCGTGTTACCTCACTCGATTGGATTATTCAGCAACGTATACGAGTGACGGCCGTATCACACGGTCGCCTAACATATAACCTTTTTGCAATTCGCGGGTCACCGTCCCGCTTTCGTGTTCGTCGGAAGCCTCTTGCATGATGGCTTCATGGTGGTTGGGATCAAAGGGCTGCCCGACGGCTTCAATCACTTTGACGTTCATGCCCTCTAAAATGTTGGTCATTTTGCGGTACACCAGTTGGATCCCTTCGAACCAACCGTCGGCGCTGATGGCTTCGGGCACAGTTTCCAGAGCGCGTTCGAAGTCATCGACCACCGGCAGCAGTTTGGCCGCCATATCGGCCGTGGCCCGCTGCTGGATTTCCAGCCGCTGTTTGTCCATGCGTTTGCGGGCATTGGCAAATTCGGCCTGCACGCGCATCCAGCCGTCCAGGTTTTGGGCGGCTTCCGCTTGAGCGGCGGCTAATTGTTCTTCCAGAGTTGGTTCGGCGGCAACGGCCGTTTCCGCGCCATCGGTTTGCTCCTCGCCGCCGTTGGCGCCGGCAACCACAGGTTCCTCACTGTTTTCCACAATTGGTTCTTCGTCGTTCACAATTTTCTCACTCACTGACATTTACCCCGTTGGTTTCATTTGGCTCCCCGGCCGGTAATTCATCCATGTAATATTCGTACACTAGTCCGCTCATTAAGTCGGCCACGTAGCGCACGGCGGCCACGTTACGGCCGTACATCATCCGCGTCGGCCCAATCACCGCCACCGTCCCGCTAAAATGCTCCACCACCCCGTACCGCGACAAGATAATCGTGCAATCCTTCAACTCTTCCCAACGGCCCTCGCCGCCAATCAACACCTGCACGCCGCGTGTTCCGGCCGTTTGCGTACCCGAGATCACGTCCGCCAACAGCGTCCGCTCTTCCAGCACCCGCACCGCCTGGCGCGTTCCTTCATCCTCCAGCAAATTCACCAGACCATCTCGATAAATATCACTGATCGCCCGGCTATCCGCCCGCTGAATCACATCCACAATCAGGCGCGTCACTTCCGCTTCCAACGTGTCCAGATAACCGCCCAGCGCAACAATTTCTTCCAGAGTCGCGTTGCTATACAGGTCGTTCAACCGCTGCGCCACTGCACTCAGACGGACTTGCGGCAAAGGTTCCGCCAGCGTCAACATCTGCTGGTTCACTTCTCCGCCAGACAAAACCAAAATCATCAGCACCAAACGGCCCTGAGTTGAGATCAGTTGAAGATGTTTATACCGGTTAATACGCCGCTGCGGAGCCGTCACAAAACTAGCCCCCCGCGACGTATGCGCTAAAATCGCCGCCGCCAACTGCATCCACTGGTTCATGTCCAGACGAGCCTGATGAAACTGGTGGCGAATCATCTGCCGTTCGTGCAGAGGCAAGGAAAACTCGCCTAACAATTTTTGCACAAAATAACGATAACCAGATTCCGTCGGCGTGCGGCCGGCTGAAGTGTGCAGCTGCACCAGATAGCCCATTTCACCTAAAGCCGCCAGCTCATTGCGCACCGTCGCTGAACTCACGTCCAGGTCATATAGCTCAACCAGCATTTTTGAGCCAACCGGAATCCCCGTACGGATGTACGTGCGAATAACCAGGTCCAATATGCGTTCTTGGCGTTCAGTTAATGGTTGGAACATGCCGCTTAATCACAACAAAGGCGAACCTTATCGTTCGCCTGTTTGCCTACCTAAAAGAGTGTACTGGCACTCTCCTTATTAGAGTGCTAAAGACCTACTTAAAATATCATATCATGCGACCAGATCAGCGTCAAATAAGAACCGCGTTAGATATCTAACTCTCGCTTTGGGTGATTTTCGAAGATGGGATTACTGGCCGCGCCGATCGAGAAGCAGCGCCATTTTCTTCCGGCAGCGGCGTCGTCAATTCCGGCAACGTAGCACCCGCCTGCGCCAGGCGTTCGCCATTTTTACGATCGACAATTTGCCAGATCGTGCGCAAAATGATCTTAACATCCAACAAAACAGACCAGTTCTCAGAATACCACAAATCAAACTTGGTCCGTTCGTTGATGGACGTATCACCGCGCAGACCATTGATTTGCGCCCAGCCCGTCATGCCCCCCTTGTCCCGATGCCGATCCATGTAGCGCGGCACAATCTTGCGAAACTGTTCAACATAATGGGCCTGTTCCGGGCGAGGTCCTACCAGACTCATTTCGCCGATGAATACGTTGATCAAATTCGGCAGTTCATCCACCTCGATTCTGCGGATGAATTTACCCAGTTTTGTCTGGCGCGGATCATTGTCAGTGGTCCAGCCGGGACCATCTTTCTCGGCGTCGCTCCGCATGGAGCGGAATTTAATCATGAGGAAGGGTTTGCCATCCAGACCCATGCGTTCTTGCACAAAGAATACCGGTCCAGGCGACTCCAATTTGATGGCGACCGCCACCAACAGCATGAGCGGCGACAAAAAGATGAGACCAAACGCTGACACCAAAAAATCTATCCAGCGCTTAAAAATCAGCATGTAACCACGCAGGGCGAAATCACGCACAGTCAGCAGGGGCAGACCGCCCAGGTCATCAATCGTCGCTTCAGAAGTTACAAATTGGAAGATGTCGGGGAATGTTTTGATGGAGACACGGCCGCGTTCGCAGTAAGAGATCACGCGCACAGTTTCCCGGTGCCCTTTTTCTGGCATGGCAATGATAACTTCATCAATGCCATGTTGTTCGATGAGCGTTGGCAAATCTTCAGGTTTTCCCAAGACAGGCACACCCAACAAGTCTTTTTTATCGTCGCCATTGACGATACCAATGAGCTTATAACCCAGTTGCGGCGACCATAAAATGCGCTGCACAACCACCTGGGCCATGTCACCGGTGCCCACGACCAGCAGTTTATCTTCGCCGATACCATAGCGACGCCGCAGGCCGGCTCGGATGATCTGATGAAAAACACGGCCGATCAACAGCAGCACAATGGTGAGCACCCAGGCATAGATGACCATGGCGCGCGGATAGTCTCGGATGACTTCATTGCCTTTAAAAATGAAGGTGGAGACCGCAACAGCCATCAGAGTGCCAATCGAAACGGCCGCGAAGATGTAATAGAACTGATCCACCCGGGAAACCGCGCGTGGGATGTAATATTGGCGATAAAAAAACAGGACGGCGATAATTGAGACGATCTGGACGAGGATCAGGCCGGTGTAGCCGGCAATCGGAATAGGATTTGCCAGTTCATCTGGCCAGGGAATGGAAGTACGCAGCTGATAAGCCAGGATAAAGGCCACACCAATCAATAACGCATCTAAAATGACCAGCGAAATGGTGTAGGTTGTCCGAATTTTCTGATTGTTCATGGTAAAAAAACCTTTTCGAATGGTTATTGTAACAGAGGGCGAAACTCCTTCAAACACGACATTCTGGCGTTTAGACATCTCTTAGCCTACGCCAACTTAAAACTCATGTGATGCAGCTACCATCTTTTAGCTATCTAACCTTTCAGAGCCTCTTTTGGGCCAGATAGTTCATTGACGATCTTGAAAGACCGACAGGGTGGATGGGCACAGTGACCGCCCTCTGGACAGAACACCCTTCAGGTCTGGCAGGCTGTACATCGTTCATTTCGTTATGCGGAGATAGGGTATGAAATCGAAATCACTCACCGGCTTTACTGTTTTGTTGTTGATTATCGTTGGCTTTGGAGCCGGTTATTTTGTTGGGCAGTCGCCTTGGGCGCCATACGCTTTTTTTGGACCGGCGACAGGCACGCCCGATGAAGCGAAGGAAGCCTTTGCCCCGTTTTGGGAGGTGTGGAACCTGGTCCATGCGCGGTATTACCAGCAACCGGTTGATGATACGCTGCTGACAAAAGGAGCCATTGACGGCATGCTGGCCGTTTTGGACGATCCGCACACGCGGTATTTGTCGCCCGTGGATGAAGAGGCCGCGCGGGAAGCTATGTCGGGTGAGTTTCAGGGGATTGGCGCGGAAGTAGAAGCCGTTGATGAAAATATCGTGGTCGTTTCGCCGATTGAGGGATCGCCGGCGGAAGCGGCAGGGCTGAAACCGGGGGACATTTTGCGGCAGGCAGATGGCGTGGATTTAACGGGACTGGATGTTTCTGAAGCCGCCAGCCTGGTGCGCGGGCCGGCCGGCACGGCCGTTCACCTGCTGATTGAGCGGGACGGCGAGCAGTTTGAGGTGGAAATCGTCCGCGATACCATCGCCTTGAAGAGCGTGCGCAGCGAGATGCTGGATAACAATATCGCTTATGTGCGCCTGTCCCGGTTTGGCGACCAATCGGCCAAAGAGATGGCCGAGGCGCTGGACTCGGTGATGGCCGCCAATCCAGCCGGCCTCATTCTGGACCTGCGCCACAACCCGGGCGGCAGCCTGGACACGGCCGTTTCCATCGCCGACCAATTTCTCCCTGCCGGCATCATCCTGCGCGAACGTTTTGGCAGCGGCAGCGAGCAGCTGTACGAATCGACCGACAAAGGCCTGGCCCAAGATGTGCCCCTGGTCGTGTTGATCGACGAGGGCAGCGCCAGCGCCTCGGAGGTTTTGGCCGGCGCCATCCAGGATGTGGGACGCGGTATTCTCATTGGGCAAACTTCGTATGGCAAAGGCACCGTGCAGACCTGGCAAGGTCTCAGCAATGGCGGCGGCGTGCGCCTGACCATCGCCCGCTGGCTTACCCCCAACGAAACCTGGGTGAACGGCACCGGGCTAACCCCAGATTATTTCATCCCGCTGCCAGACACAGCCTCGGGCGAAGAACCAATCGACACGCAGCGGCAAGCTGCGCTAGATTTTCTGTCGGGACAGCAAATTATCAGCGTCCCGCCGGTGGCGGAACCAGAAGGGTAATTTTGGCAATTTAGGGCTGCCGGCTGACGGCCTGTTTTTTGGCGTGGCCGGCTTGGGCTAGGATGGATTCGGCGCCGCCGCGGGCGTGCACGCCCTGAGTGCCCAGCATCGCGGCCAGTTCGGTGATGCGGCCGTCGCGGTCCAGGTCTTCGACGGCCGTGATCGTGCGGCCATCCTGCACACGCTTGCTGACGTGGAAATGGGCGTCACCATACCCGGCCAACTGCGGCAAATGGGTGACGACGATAACTTGATGCTGGCCAACGGCCGTTAACCCCCACAGCTTCTGCCCCACCACGTCGCCAACTCGGCCGCCTATCCCCTGATCAATCTCGTCGAAAATGAGCGTCGGCGTGGCGTCGACCTGGGCCAGCGCCGTTTTCAGCGCCAGCATCAGGCGCGCCGTCTCGCCGCCGCTGGCCACTTTGGCCATCGGCTTCAGCGGCTCGCCGGGATTGGTCGACAGCAAAAATTCCACCTTATCGATGCCCGACTGGTCAAAATCCAGCTGCTCCTCGCCCACAAAAGCCCCGTTGGCCGCCGGTTCGGTCTGGAAATCGACGCTGAATTTCGCCCCGCTCATGCTGAGATAGGCCAATTCTTCTTCCACAGCCACAGCCAATTTCTGCGCCGCCGCCTTGCGCTGCTCAGACAAAGCCGCTGCCAACTGGCCAATCCGCCGCAGCCGCTTCTCTTCTTCAGCCATCAATTCGGCGATGCGCTCCTCGCTATGCGAAAGGGAATCCAGCTCTTTCTCCGCCTGGTCGCGCAGAGCCAACAGCGCCGCCTCGTCGGCCGCCTGGTATTTGCGTTTGAGGGTGTTGATCAATTCCAGTCGTTCTTCGACAAAATCAAGCCGGTCGGGATTAAATTCCAGGTTATCGAGATACTTTTGCAGCTCCCCGGCCAGATCGCTCACCTGAAAAACGGCCCCCTGAAGCTGCTCCAGGTGCGCTTGCTGCCCGGCGTCGATGCGCGCCAGCTGGTTGAGAGCGTGCTCCACCTGCCCCAGCATGTCGATGATGGCCGGCGTCTGCTCATCCACCCCGGTCAGCAGGGTGAGGGCGTCGGCGGCGTGGCGGGTCAGGTGTTCGGTGTTGCCCAGAAGCGTGCGTTCGGCGCGTAATTCTTCCTCTTCGCCGGGCTTAAGATTCGCGGCGCTGATTTCCCGCACCTGGAAGGTGAGCATGTCGCTGCGCTGGGCGCGCAGCCGCTCGTTTTGCCGCAAGCTGGCCAATTCTTTTTGCACCTGCAGCAGGCCGTTTACTTCGCGGGCCACGTCGCCGCGTTCTTTTTCCAGGCCGGCGAACGAGTCAAGCAGGGGTAAATGTGAACGGGGTTTCAGCAGTGAGAGGTGTTCGCCCTGACCATGAATGTCGATGAGCGGCTCGGCAATTTCGCGCAGCAGGGAGAGGCTGACGGCACGGCCGTTAATGCGGCAAATGTTACGGCCGTTCATCCGTAGCTCCCGCGCCAGCAGCAGTTCCTCGCCGGCTTCGTCTTCCAGCCCTTCCGCCTCCAGCAGGGGCAGCACGGCCGTTTGCAGTTCTGGCGTCAGCGTAAACGTCGCCTCGACGTAAGCCGTTTCCGTGCCGGCACGCACCATGTTCGTATCGGCGCGCCCGCCCAACACCAACATCACCGCGTCCAGAATGATCGATTTCCCCGCGCCGGTTTCGCCGGTCAACACGTTAAAACCGGGCATCATCTGCATGCGCAGTTCATCAATGATGGCAAAATTGCGAATGAAAAGCTCTCGTAACATGGCTTGGTCATCAAGACCGGACAGGTTTATGCCACCTGCCAGGTTGACTCATCATCTCATCCAGTAAAATGCCGAACTGGAGGCGACAAAGGCATAAATACCCGGCACCAACAAACCAAACAAAGCGCCGACACCGCCCAACAAAATGCCAATCAGCAGCGGCAAAGCTGGAATGACGACGCCGAGAATCACCATTGTCGCCACTAGATGCGGAATATACCGCCCGCGCCGCCCGCCAATCACCCGGTGGGTGAGTTTGGCCACAAATCCGCCCACGCCCCCGGCCACAAACAACACAATGAGAATCCACAGAAAGCCGCCGCCAAAACGGACGACAATAAAACCGGCCAACAAACTGAGAATGAAGGACACAATCCCGGCTAACAGGTAATCGACTTTGGAAGCGGTGAAGAATTTCTCCTCCAGGCTGTGGCGGCATTCCGGACAAATGTAACCGACCGGCGTTTTGTTGGCGCATTCAATGCAAATCGGCCGGTTGCAATTGTAGCAGCGCAGCGAGGTTTCGCGCTCGGGGTGGCGATAACAATACAGGATGGGCGTGTCCTGATCATGCTCAACGGCCGTGGTCGCGCCTTGCATTCGGAAAAGCGGGCGGGAAGGGGAAACGGCCGTTTCCGTTCCTTCTTCTTCTTCCTCCTCTTCCTCCGGCGCCGGTTCCGGCAAAGGTTCGCCAGCCAGACCCGCCTGCGCCACCGCGTTTTCCGGCTCCAGGGCCAGCGCCTTTTCGTACGCCTGCTGCTGTTCCGCCGGGTCGCTCGTCAGCTCGCCCAACCCCAGCCACGCTTCCACAGACTCCGGCGCCTCGGCCACAATTTCCCGATACAACTGAGCCGCCGCCGCGCGCTTGCCCGCCTTTTTTGCCTTTTCCGCCTGGCGCAGCAGTGTGCGCAGGCGTGGTTCACTCATAGTCATAACGTTATCCTTCTGATTGTGGGCGCAAATAGCCCAGCCGCCGCATTAACCGGCGGTAAAAATATCCTGAACTTTCCACACGCGCAAAATAGCTGTGATTTTCATGTTTGCGGATTACCACCTCGTCGGCGCTCTCCAGATCCAGGCCGTCCTGGCCGTCGGCGGTCAGCATTGCCTCGTGGCCCATTTGCACCTGGATGGTGATCTCCGCTTCCTCGTGCAGCACCAGCGCCCGATCCAGGCTGAGATGCGCCGCCACCGGCACGACGACAAAATTTTGCAGCTGCGGCGGCAGCAGCGGTCCGCCAGCCGCCATCGAATAGGCGGTGGACCCCGTAGGCGTGGCGACGATCAGGGCGTCGGCTGTGTAGGTAGTTACGTAATCGCCGTCTACGCTCAGGTGCAGGTGCAAAACCCGCGCCTGGCGGCCCCGGCCAATGACCAGATCATTCAATGCGCTAAACGAATTGATCATCTGGCCGTTCCGCCGCAGAGCTGCGTGCAGCATCAGCCGTTCTTCAATCCAATACTCTCCCTGGACGATTTTACTGAGCTTGTCGCGCCAATTGTCAGGCTGCGCTTCGCTGAGAAAGCCTACCCGGCCCAGATTGACGCCAAAAATGGGGATTTTGTAGGGCAGCGCCAGGCGCGCGGCGTGCAAGGTAGAACCGTCGCCGCCTAACACCAGCAGGAAATCGGCCCCGGCCAGGGCTTCGCTGAAGGCGGCTTCTTCCCAGGCTGAGGCGGTCCAGGCGGTTACGCCGCGTTGGGTCAGCCAGGCTTCAATCTCCGCCGCCAGCGGCTGCGAAGTGACAATTTTAGGGTGGTAGAGGATGCCGATGATGGTCATGAAGAAGTTGTTAGTTGGGGGTTGTTAATTGGGAGTTGTTAGGGAAGTTGACCACTAACAACTCCCAACTATCAACTACCAACTGAAATTACATTGACAATGTCCGTGAGGGGGATCTGGGTTTGCTCGCCACCGTCTAACGGCCGTACCGTCACCAACCCCGCCGCCACTTCATCTTCGCCCAAAATGAGCACGGTGCGCACATTCCAGCGGTTGGCCTCGCGCATCTGGCTTTTCAGGCTGCGCTTGTCGCGGGCAAAAGCCAGCCGCGTGCCAACGCCGGCGGCGCGCAGTTGATAGGTGAGGGTAACGGCCGTTTCCTTCGTCTTCCCCCCAATATGAGCCACCAACACGGTCGGTTGGGGCGTCTCCGGCGCAGCGATGCCCTGCTCCTGCAAGCCCAAAATAATGCGCTCGATGCCGCTGCCAAAACCCACGCCCGGCGTGGGCGGCCCGCCAATCGCCTCCGCCAATCCGTCATACCGGCCGCCGCCGCACACCGCCGCCTGCGCGCCGATGCCCTCGGCCCACACTTCAAACACGGTCTTGGTGTAATAATCAATGCCCCGCACCAGCCGGAAATTGATGGTGTAACTCTGGCCCAGCGCATCCAAAAGGCCGCGCAAATCGGCCAGGTGGCTGGCGCAGTCGGCGCACAAATAGTCGATGATGTGCGGCGCTGCGGCCAGCAGCTTGTCCATGCCCGCCTCTTTGCTGTCTAGCACGCGCAGCGGATTCTTGCTCAGCCGCTCTTTGTCGATGGCCGCCAATTTGCCCTCATGCTCGGCCAGATAGTCGGTCAGCGCCTGGATGTAGACGGGTTTGCAGGTGGGGCAGCCGGTGCTGTTTAGCTGAAAGGTCAGCCCCTTGTAGCCCAGTTCGCGGTACAGATTCATCGCCAGCATCATCACTTCCAGGTCGGCCGCCGGGTCCATTTCGCCCAGGATTTCGGCGTTGAACTGGCTGTGCTGGCGGTAGCGGCCGGCTTGCGGCCGTTCGCGGCGAAAGATGGGGCCAATCGAATACAGTTTGACCGGCTGCGGCCAGGTCATCATGCCATTTTCGATGTAGGCGCGCACAAATCCGGCCGTAAATTCCGGCCGCAAGGTGATGCTGGTGTCGTCGTCTTCTTCGATGGTGTACATCTCTTTTTGCACAAAAACGTCCGACGCCGTGCCCATGCCGCGGGCAAAGAGGGGCGTGTATTCGATGATGGGCACGTCGATGCGTTGAAAACCGTAACGCCGCGCCAGGTCCGTGGCTTTGTCGCTGACAAAATCCCAGTAGCGACGTTCCTCGGGCAGCACGTCTTGCATGCCGGTCGCTCGTTGTATCGCTGTCAAAATAGCCTCCACAAGGTTGGATAGGTGTCCGGCTGACTATTATACCGGAGACGGCCGTATCTTCTAGCCGAAACACCCCAATTCTAAACTTCACCTGAGCAGAGGGTTGACGGCCGTTTTTCGCTCGGTTATAGTACTAGAGTACTGTCAATTCCATTTGGTGCATCCAAACCCATCAACCCGGCTGCCGCCTCTTAGCGCTTTTTGGCGCAAACTCACTTTGGCAGCCGCCACACAGCTTTATACCCGCGATATCACTCCAGGCTTCACCATCCACACCATACCCTCCTGGCTTCAACACCAACCACACAAAACATTCTCTGGCTGTGCAACCAGTGGTTGCCGCCAGATTAATCCATATTTAATCCATACGGCCGTCTGACTGCACTGGATTCACTTCAATAAAACGAAACGGCTACCCAATCAACCCTGAAGGAGAGTGTTTTATGCCTGTGGTTCCCCCTATCTCGTATCCCGGCGTGTACATCCAGGAAATCCCCAGCGGCGTCCACACCATCACCGGTGTGCCCACGTCTATCACCGCCTTTATGGGCCGCGCGCCCAAAGGGCCGGTGAATGCGCCAACGGCCGTTTTCAACTACGGCGAGTACGAACGCACCTTTGGCGGGCTGGACCTGAACAGCACCATGAGCTACGCCGTGCGCGATTTCTTCGCCAATGGCGGCGGGTACGCCCTCATCGTGCGCCTGTTTCAAGGCGCAGGCAATGGCGGCAGTACGCCCGCGCCGGCAGCCGCGCCGCCCGCCGCAGCCGACAAATTAAAAGATGCCAGCGCCGCCATCAAAACCACGGGTGATGAACTCAAAAACCTCGCCAAAGACGATGCTGATCCCGAAACCACGCGCACCAAAATCAAAGACGCCCTGCGCCAGGCAGACGCTGCCCTGGCCGCCGCGGAAACAGCCGCCAGCCAGGAAGCGGCCAAGGCCATCGCCCTCAAAAAACTGGAGGCAGTCAAAACTGCCTTTGACAACAATAAAACGGCCGACGCGGCCAAAGCTCTAGCCGAAGCCGAACAGGAATTAAAAAGAATCATGGCCGGGATCGCCGCCGCACCGGCGGCGGCCGACGGCGTGGCTCACACAGATGACAATTTTATTGCGGCCACCAGTCCCGGCAGTTGGGGCAACGCCCTCAAAGTGGCCTTTAGCAAAGTTGAAAACCCGGACGTGCTCGACAAGTACGGGGTTGAACCGGGAGAATTGTTTAACCTGAGCGTGTATGAGGGCAACGGCCGTTCCCCCGCCGAAACCATCCCCAACGTCACCATCAAAGACGGCAAGCGGCGCATCGATCAAGTCTTGCCCCAGGAATCCGGTTTGATCCGCGTGGGCGAATACAAGTCCGACTACGCGCCCCCCGATGGGCCGCAAGCCCTCGCCGGTGGCGCGGACAGCCAGAAGCTGGAACTCAGCACCTACCTGGGCAGCGCCGAGGATAAGACGGGCTACCACGCCCTGGAAAAAGCCGATTTGTTCAACCTCCTTTGCGTGCCGCCGGACACCCGTGATGGCGACCTGGACCCCAGCCTGCACAGCACGCTGGCCGGTTACTGCACCGAGCGCCGCGCCATGTACATTGTCGATTCGCCTTATGGCTGGGCCAGCCGCGCGGAAACGGCCGCGGCCACCGCCAAAGCCAGCCTGGGCGACTTGGGCATCTCCGGCCCGGATGCGCGCAACGCCGCCCTCTACTTTCCGCGTGTGCAGCAAGGGGATCCGCTGCGCGAAGGCCAGCCGGATATTTTCCCGGCCTGCGGCATTATCGCCGGGGTGATGGCCCGCACGGACGCCACGCGCGGCGTCTGGAAAGCGCCCGCCGGGTTGGACGCCGCCGTCAACGGCATTCGCGGCCTCCAGGCCAACCTCACCGACGCGGAAAATGGCACATTGAACCCACTGGGTATCAACTGCCTGCGCATGTTCCCCACCATCGGCCCGGTCGTCTGGGGGGCGCGCACGCTGCGCGGCGCGGACCAACTGGCCGACGAGTACAAATATGTGCCGGTGCGCCGCCTGGCGCTTTACATCGAGGAAACGCTCTACCGCAGCACGCAGTGGGCCGTCTTTGAACCCAACGACGAGCCGCTCTGGTCGCAGCTGCGTCTGAACATCGGCGTCTTTATGCACGATTTGTTCCGCCAGGGAGCCTTCCAGGGCGGCAAACCCAGCGACGCCTACTTCGTGCGCTGCGACGCCACCACCACCACCCAAAGCGACATCGACAAGGGCATCGTCAACATCATCGTCGGTTTTGCCCCGCTGAAACCGGCCGAGTTCGTCATCATCTACTTGCAGCAAATGGCGGGAAACCTGGCCGCCTGATTTAGCAAGAGCAAGAGCGAGAGCGAGAGTGGTTTATCTTCTTCTTCCTCTCGCTCTAGCTCTCGCTTTAGCTCTAAACTCTTAAGGAGAAACCCCAATGCCTGCGCCTGAATTTCAAGTGAACACCACTCGTTATGACCCTTACAAGACTTACCGCTTCCGCGTGAAGTGGGACGGCCGTTACGTGGCCGGTATCAGCAAGGTGGGCGGGCTCACCCGCACCACCCAGGTTGTCAGCCACCGCGAGGGCGGCGACCCCAGCAGCGTGCACAAATCCCCCGGCACCACCGACTACGGCGCCATCACCCTGGAGCGCGGCGTTACCCACGACCCCGATTTTGAAGCCTGGGCCAACAAGGTCTGGACCTACGGCAACAGACCAGGGCAGGAAGTGTCGCTCAAAGATTTCCGCAAGGACATCATCATCGAGCTGTACAACGAAGCCGGTCAGAAGGTGCTGGCCTACAACGTCTTCCGCTGCTGGGTGTCTGAGTACACCGCCCTGCCGGAACTGGACGCCAACGCCAACGCCGTCGCCATCCAATCCCTCACCCTGCAAAACGAGGGTTGGGAGCGCGACGCCAGCGTCGCCGAGCCAACAGAACCGAGTTTTTAGGAGACTGGAGACTAGAGACTGGAGACTCGCCAAGTCTCTAGTCTCCAGTCTCTAATCTTCTTCTAGCCACACCCATGCGTCCATTAACGGCCGTCGACATCCTCACCATTTGGGACACGGGGCAGGAGCTGCATCCCCTGGACAGAGCCATGCTGCTGCTGGCCTTCGCCCTGCCAGACCTGCCCCCGGCCGATCTGCGCCGCCTGACGATTGGGCAGCGCAACGGCCGTCTCCTGCATCTGCGCCAACTCACCATCGGCCCCAACCTGGACGGGCTGGTCACCTGCCCCCAGTGCGGCGAAACCCTGGAATTCAACGTCGCCGTCGGCCAGCTGCTGCTGCCCGATCCGGCGCAGCCCGTGCCGGCGCTGCGGGTGGATGATTTGCAAGTGCAGGCCACCCTGCCCACCAGCGACGATTTGGCCGCGCTGCGGGCCGCCCCTTCGTTGGCCGCCGCCCGTACCCGGCTCATCGAACGCTGCGTGCAGGCGGTTGGCCCGTCTGGCCCCATGGCCGCCGCCGATCTGCCGGAAACGGCCGTTACCGCCATCGCCGACGCCCTGGCCGCCGCCGATCCGCTGGCTGACATGCGCTTCGCCTTTGCCTGCGCCGACTGCGGCCACGAATGGCAGGCGCTGTTCGACGTACTGGCCTTCTTCTGGGCCGAACTGGCCGCCGAGGCCCGGCGGCTGCTGCGCGAAGTCCACCAGATCGCCCGCGCCTACGGCTGGCGCGAAGCCGACATCCTGGCCCTGAGCAGCGCCCGCCGCCACGCTTACCTGGAGTTGATTGGATCATGAGCGATTTTTTCACCCGCCTGGCCGCCGAAGCCTTGAACAGCACCACGGCCGTCGCCCCCGCCGCCCCGCCCGAATTCGACGCGCCCGAACCGGATGCGCCCGACCTGCTGCCCAACCTCCCCAATCCATTCCAGCCCGGCCCACAAATCCCGCCCTCAAGATTGGTCCAATCTAACGGCCCAACACCCCCTCTCCCCAGTCCTCTCCCTTTGGTAGAGAGAGACGCTTCTTTCCCCTCCCCTTGGGAGAGGACAAAGGGTAAGGAAATACCTGCACCAGACACGGCCGTTTCCCCCACACCACCGCCAAGATTGGTCCAATCTCCAAGATTAGACCAATCTAACAGCCCAACACCCCCTCTCCCAAAGGGCGAGGGAGACGCTTCTTTCCCCTCTCTCCAGGAGGAGACAATGGCGGGGGAAATACCTCCAGCAGACACGGCCGTTCCCGCCACCCCGCCTTCCAGATGGGTCCAATCTCCAAGATTAGACCAATCTAACAGTCCAACACCCCCTTTCCACAAAGGCGAGGGAGAGCCTTCTTTCCCCTCCCCTCGGGAGAGGACAAAGGGGAGGGAAA
>Ga0209607_1000350_pt1 | contig 42115 bp, 52 predicted proteins | sample AD_UKC117_MetaG_FD_184413 | JGI IMG/M metagenome (GOLD analysis project Ga0209607, IMG submission 184413) | Active sludge microbial communities of municipal wastewater-treating anaerobic digesters from Hong Kong - AD_UKC117_MetaG (SPAdes)... | ecosystem: Engineered > Bioreactor > Anaerobic >... | reverse complement strand
GGCCCCGCCCTCAGCCACCCCGGCTCGAAGCCCGATGCCGGCCGCCCGCTGGACACGCACTATAACCCGCTGATCGTCGCCATCCGCGAGCACCCCCACCCGGTGATCACCGCCATCAACGGCGCCGCCGCCGGCGTCGGCTGCTCGATCGGCCTGATGGGCGACCTCGTGGTTGCCGCCAAGAGCGCCTACTTCCTGCAAGCGTTCCGCCGCATCGGCCTCGTCCCGGATGGCGGCTCTACCTGGCTGCTTGCCCGCACCGTCGGCCGCGTCCGCGCGATGGAAATGGCCCTGTTCGGCGAAAAACTGCCCGCCGAGAAGGCGATGGAATGGGGCATGGTCAACAAGGTCGTCGACGACGGCGCGCTGATGGACACCGCCATGGAATGGGCGACCGCCCTCGCCACCGGCCCGACCGTTGCCCTCGCCGGCATGCGCAAGCTGATCTGGGACGCCTGCGAAAGCGATTTCGGCGACGCCCTGCACGCCGAGCGCCTGGCCCAGCGCACCGCCGGCCGCACGAAGGACTTTGCGGAGGGGGTCCAGGCCTTCCTGCAGAAACGCCCGGCAGAGTTCACAGGAATGTAACCTAAGATTTATGACAGTTACCCGCGGGCTTTAAGAATAGGGTAATCCCTTGGCGGTATTCCCTCCCAAACCGGGAGGTGGGGATGGGATACCGCTTAATTCATTTCAACTGCGCGCGCCCGGTGGGCGTGTTCAGCCTTGAGAATGAATTTATTCGAGTTTTTGTCAGCATCATGCCGCGCATCTTCGCCGATGCCGCGGACTTTGACGGCTTGCATTTCCATCAGCACGGCGTCCGCCGGCCCGACGGCATCTGGATGCCGCTGGACGGCATTTTCCCCTATCCCGAAAACATGGGCGCGCCCGACGTGTCCACGATGGGCGGATGGCAATCCCTCGAACACCTCAAGGCCTTTTCCTATTCCGGCCGTACCCACCCGCCGAGCATGCGGCGTCTGGCAGCAGAAATCGACCGTTCCACCGGCCCCGGCTTTGTGATGTGGTGGGCGCCCCGCCATGAACGGGTGACGCTGGAGGACGGATGGAACAAGCTGCAGCACCTGCGCCAGCACGGCCCGACGCCGGAAGCCTTCTCGCTGGACCAGCCGGCCGCCCGCCCCGTGGCGGCATGAGCCTGACCCGGCGCGCCGCCGCGCTCGCCGCCTTGTCCTTCCTGACCCTTGGCGCCTGCGCCAGCTCGTCCACCCCGCCCGAAACCACGATCTACCTGGTCCGCCACGCGGAAAAGGAAGTCGGTGACAACCCGCCGCTGACCATCGTGGGCCGGGCCCGAGCCGATATCCTGGCAGAGGAATTGTCCGGCGCGGGCCTGACGGCGATCTGGTCGACCGATTACACCCGCACCCGCGAGACGGCGAAACCGGCCTCGAACCGCACCGGCCTGCCGATCCAGATCTACGATCCGTCCCGCCTCGACTCCTTCGCCGCGCGCCTGAAGGCGACCCCCGGCACATTCCTGGTGGTGGGCCATTCCAATACAACTCCAGACCTCGTCAAACAGCTTGGCGGCAAGCCCGGCGCCCCGATCGACGAAGCCAGGGAATACGACCGGCTCTACGTGGTTACGGTTACCCGCGGCCATGTAAACACCGAGATCCGGCGCTACGGCGGTTAAGACGGCTCCACCTACCGGCGCATTTTCCGGGGGTCTTATCCCACGAATAAAAATCACGCCCAGGCCCTCGAATGGCCTGCCCGCGCCGTTCCTGACATGCCCGGAAAAATGCCCGGCCGGGGCCCGGATGGAGGGGTGTTTTGCCCGGACGCAGACGGATATTCCGTCCCCCGGCCCGGAATATCCGGGACCGGAGCGCCCTATTTCCGTGATTTCGACTTCGGCTTTGCCGGCGTCTTGGCCTTGGCCGCGAGCGCCACGGCAAAGGCCTTGCGGCCCCATCCGCTGGCAAGGTCCGGCTCGTCCATCGCGTCCGTCGGCAGGCTGACATAGCCGAGATCGACCTGCTTCCCGTCGCTCGGACGGACCCAGATGAAGGGCGCGCAACCCTCGGCCTCAAGCGCGGCGCGCAGGGCAGGATCGGCCTTCAGGAAGACGGTGTCATCGGCGATCAGGGCGAACATCAGCCCGTCCTTGAAGACACCCGCCCCGCCGAACATCCGCCGCATGCTGACCGGCGCCATCGGCCCGAACAGTTCGAGGACGAATTCGTGGAACGGATCGGGCGGTTTCGCCATCAGGCCCCTGCCGGCAGGCCGAGGCGGTAGACGCCCTTGAACGTGTCGGGGTCCTCGACCGGCTTGCCTTTCCGGTAGATCAGGACGGTGCCGGCCTTGTGGAGGCGCACGGCCTCGGCGCGGACATCGCGCAGGACGCGCTGGAAGTTTGCCTGGCTGACGGCGCGGGCCGCCTGTTCGGCGCTGATCGTCTTGCCCGGACCGCAGGCAGCGGTGAGTTCAAGGATCGCGTCGCGGACGGCGTTGACGGATTCGCTCATGGATGTCTGGCCTCAATCAGGTGATCGACAAGATCGGCGAAATTCTCCGGGAAGACCGGTTCGGGCAAGTGCCGGATGTCAGCGGAACTGAACCAGTCCACCCGGTCGATCATCTCGCGCTCGACTTGCTCCCAGCGGGAGCGGTCGATGTCGGCGCCGTCGGCCCTCAAGCAGAAATAGCGCTCGTCCGCCTCGACCCGGTTGCCGAAGGGGCCGGTGAAGACGGTGTAGCGCCGGTGGACCTCAGCCGAGAGATCGCCGGCGAGGCCGGTCTCCTCGGCGAGTTCGCGGCGAGCCGCCTGTTCATAGGTCTCGCCCGCGTCGACCGCGCCGCCGGGCGTTGCCCAGAAGGTGCGGTCGGGAAAGCGGAAGCGGAACAGGAGCGCGCGCCCGGCCCGGTCGAGGATGACCAGACGGGCGCTCGGCCGCCGTTGCGGGGCGGGCGCGTCCGCCACCGGCCTACCAGTCGATGGCCGCGTAGGCGAGCTGCTGGAGCTGCGCCCGCAGCGGATAGGTGGAAGACGGCATCAGCTGGGTCATCTGGATACCGATGATTTCCTCTTCCGGGTCGATCCAGAAAAAGGTGGAGGCGAGACCGCCCCAGCTGAACGTGCCTTCGCTGCCCGGCTGCTGGCTGGCGACGACATCCTGCACCACGGCGCCGCCGAGGCCGAAGCCCGAACCTTCGGCGAAGACTTCGGTGAAGGCGGACCGGCCCATGCCGCGGGTCGTCTGGCGGCCCGGCAGGTGGTTCTGGCGCATGAATTCCCAGGTCTTGGGGCTGATGATGCGGGCGTCGTCGAGCGTGCCGCCGCGCAGGAGCATGAGGCAGAAGCGGTGATAGTCGCGCACGGTGGAGACGAGGCCGCCGCCGCCGTTCAGCAAGTGCGGGCGCTTCGAATAGAGTTTCGAGGCGTGGCCTGCGCCGTCGGCGAGTTTCACCTCGCCGGTCAGGGCGTTGCGCTCATAGCAGGCCATGAGGCGCGGCAGCTTTTCCTCCGGCACCCAGAATTCGGTATCGTCCATGCCGAGCGGGCCAGTGATCCGTTCCCGGAAGAACTGGTCGAGTTCCATGCCGGAGACGATTTCGACGATGGCGCCGAGCACGTCGGTCGAGTGGCCGTACCACCATTCCTCGCCGGGCGAGCATTGCAGAGGCAGGCCGGCCAGGCGCTTTGCCATCTGCTGCAGCGTCTCGTCGGGGCGGCCGATCTTTTCCTGGCGGTAGAGGGCGTCGACCTCGGACTGCATCATGAAGCCGTAGGTGAGGCCGGACGTGTGGGTGAGGAGGTCCAGCACCTTCATCGGGCGGTCGGGCTTGCGGGTGTTGTAGTCGGCGCGGGTGCCGTTGTCGAAGACCTGTACGTCGGCGAATTCGGGAATGTAGCGGGCGACGTCATGGTCGAGCCGCAGCCGGCCTTCCTCGAACAGGATCATCGCGGCGAGCGAGGTGATCGGCTTGGTCATCGAGTAGATGCGGAAGATCGTTTCCGGGCCGATGGGCGTCGGGCCGCCCATTTCGGTCGAGCCGGTATAGGATTCCAGCGCGACCTCGCCATTGCGCGAAATCAGCGTCGCCACGCAGGGCAGCTTGCCGGTGTCGAGGTAGCCTTCCTGGAAATAAGCCGGGATGGCCGCGAGGCGCTCGGCATTGAGGCCGACCTCATGCGGGTCGGTAGGGTCGTGTTCGAACATGGCTAGAGGTCTTTCATGATTTCTGCGTGGAATTTGTACAATTCTTCGAGCTCGACGGCGACCGGTTCCATCAGGATGGCGGAACTGCCGTTGCGCTTCCAGTCCTGATACGCGGCTTCGAAATTCGGCGAGGGTTTGCGTCCGGTGGCGGTCAGTTCCCTGACGGAAGCTTCGACCGCTGCGCGAAGGAATGGCATGTGGGACGAGGTACCGTCATGGAGCGAACCGTCGGGCAGTTCCAGGTGCGGCATGCCCGTCACCGAGACGTGCACGCAATCCACCACCTGAGGGACACCGTCCGGCTCGATCGTCGTCTTGTCGAACCGCGCGATGGTGATGCGGACACGCGCCGAAACATCGTTGTGGATCGACCAGACCTGGCCGGTCCTGAGCCCCGGCGGACGCGGCTGACCATCCGCGGGCGCAGCGCCCCTGAACAGCGACCGGATCCGCCCGATGAGGCTCACAGCTTCCCGACTTTCGCAGCGCGCGCGAGTTCGCGGGCGATGATGATCTGCTGGATCTGGCTGGTGCCTTCGTAGAGGCGGAAGATGCGGACGTCGCGGTAGAATCGCTCGATGCCATAGTCGGCGACATAGCCGGCGCCGCCAAAGACCTGCACCGCGCGGTCGGCGACGCGGCCGCACGCCTCGGTGGCGAAGAGTTTCGTGGAGGAGGCGAGCAGGGTGACGTCCTCACCCGCATCGCGGCGGCGGGCGGCGTCCATGATCATGCACTCGGCGGCATAGGTCTCGGCCTGGCTGTCGGCGATCATGGCCTGGATCAGCTGGTGCTCCATGATCGGCTTGCCGAACTGCTTGCGTTCGAGGGCGTAGTTGACCATCTCGCGGATGAGGCGTTTGGAGACGCCGGTGGCGACGGCGGAGATGTGCAGGCGGCCTTTGTCCAGCACGCTCATCGCCACCTTGAAGCCCTCGCCTTCCTTGCCGATCATGTTGGCGGCGGGCACGCGGGCGTCCTCGAAGATGACGTCGCAGATATGCGCGCCCTGCTGGCCCATCTTCTTCTCCGGCACGCCGACGGAGACGCCGGGCGTGTTGCGCTCGACGACGAAGGCCGAGACGCCCTTGGCGCCCGGATCGTCCGGGTTCGTGCGGGCCATGACGGTGAAGATGTCGGCCTTGTTGGCGTTGGTGATGTACCGCTTGGTGCCGTTGAAAATGTAGTGGTCGCCGTCGCGGATGGCTTTGGTCTTGAGGCCGGCGGCGTCGGAGCCGGCTTCCGGCTCGGTGAGGGCGAAGGACGCGATCAGGTCGCCCGAGGCGACGCCCGGCAGCCAGCGCTGCTTCTGCTCCTCGGTGCCGAACAGGACGAGCGCCTGGGACCCGATGCCGATATTGGTGCCGGCGACGGACCGGAAGGCCGGGGACGTCTGGCCGAGTTCGAGGGCGACGAGACACTCGGTCTCCATGTCGAGCTGAAGGCCGCCGTACTCCTCCGGCACGGCGATGCCGAACAGGCCGAGCGACTTCATCTCGTCCACGATGGACTGGGGCACCTCGTCCTTTTCGGACACTTCGGCCTCTGCGGGCACGCACTTCTCGGTCACAAAGCGGCGGACCTGTTCAATCAATGCATCCCGGATCTCGACGTCGAACGGCATCCCGATGCCTCCCTTTCATGACTGTTTCGGGCCGCAATCTATTCCCCAACGACACGCTTGTCGAAGGGTAACCGTGCGGTATCGTGCCCGCGGATTGCAGAGGGTACTGGCGTGGCGACAACTGTAGAGACTTCGGGGGAATTTGCGGGCTGGACGACCTGGGCGGAGGAGCCGTTCGAGCACGAGACCGCGGGCCCGTTCTATTTCCGGGTCGACGAGAAAGGCCCCGTCGCCGCCTTCCGGGTGGAGCGCAAGCACATGAACGCCGGCGGCGTGGTGCATGGCGGCTGCCTGATGACCTTTGCCGACTTCTCCCTGTTCGCCCTCGGCCATGAAGCCATGGAAGGCGCCTATGGCGTGACCGTGGCCTTCACAGCCGAATTCATCGACGGCGCCATCGAGGGCGAGCGGCTGGAAGCGCGCGGCGACGTGCTGCGCAAGGGCGGCTCGCTCAGCTTCGTCCGCGGTATCGTCACCGGCGAAGACGGCCGCATCATTCTCAACTTCTCCGGCACGATAAAGAAAAAGAGGAAACAGCCATGACCCAACCTCCCTATGAAGCGCTCTCGCGCTCGATCAAGGGCAAGACCGCCCTCATCACCGGCGCCGCCAGCGGCATGGGCCGGGCGACCGCCCATCTGTTTGCCCGCGAAGGCGCAAATGTTGCCGTCACCGACCTGAAGCAGGAAAACGTCGACGCCGTCGTTGCCGAGATCAAGGCTGCGGGCATCGACCATGTGAAGGGCTGGGCGATGGACGTGTCCGACGCGGCCACGATCAAGCGCGTGGTGGACGAAGCGGCGGCGCATTTCGGCGGACTGGAAATCCTCGTCAACAATGCCGGCTTCGCCATCCCGGCCAATATCGCCGAAGAAAGCTATGAAGACAGCTGGGGCCCGAGCATCAATGTGATGCTGACCAGCCACCAGCGCGCGATCCGCGCGGCTCTGCCCTACATGCGCAAGGCCGGTTACGGCCGGATCGTGAACGTGGCGTCCACGGAAGGCCTCGGTGCAACGCCGGGCAACTCGCCCTATGTCGCCGCCAAGCATGGCGTGATCGGTCTCACCCGCGGCCTCGCCGTCGACCTCGGCCGCGAAGGCATCACGGTCAACTGCATCTGCCCCGGCCCGATCAAGACCGGCATCACCGCCGGCATTCCGGAAGAGCACAAGGAAATCTACGCCAAGCGCCGCGTGCCGCTGCGCCGGTACGGTATTCCGGAAGAAGTGGCGAACATCACGCTGTCCTGCGTCCTGCCGGCGGCAAGCTTCATGACCGGCGTGTTCATCCCGGTCGATGGCGGCCTGACGATCAAGAACGCCTAGGCGCGGAAGGTTAGGGAGCGGCGAAAGCCGCTTCCAGATCGGCCTGTGTCGCTTCTTTCTGTGCCATGCAGAGCGTGATCGCCTCACGCGTCTCGGACAGGGCACGCTCATAGCCTTCGGCGAGCGATCCGTAGTCGGCGAAGAGTGCGTTCAGCGAGTCGAGTTCGTCCGCGCTGCAGAACTGGCGGGCCAGCCGCGGCGTGGTTCGCTGCCACTGGGTCGGCACGGCCTTCACGAAAGCCGGGAAGTTCGCCTGCAGCCAGGCCCAGGTGGCGGCGCGGGTTTCCGGCTTGTCCATCTGGCCCGAGGCCAGCATGAAGGTCTCGCGCGGGCCAAGCTCCGCAGAGGCGATCAGTTCCCGTGTGCGGGCGGCCTGGTCCGGATCGGTGACACCGCCGAGCGCCGTGGCGGCAGCCTGCCCGAAGGCCGGATCGTCCACCTCGCCATAGGCCTTCAGCACACGGTCATAGGCGGCGAGGCCACCCTCATCCAGCAGAACGGACAGGCCGGCGCCATAGAGATCGCTCGAGAGCGTCGTGTCCGCTTTCGGATCGGTCAGCCAGCGGTCCATGTCCGCGGCAAGCCTTGTCCGGGCATTGTCGCGCTTCAGGACGAGCGCGTCGAACTGGATCAGCGAGGATTCGAGTTCCGGATCCACGGCACCGGCCTCAAGGCGCGCGCGCAGGAGGTCTGATGCGGCCTGCGCATCGGCGCGCAGGCCCTCGGCGCCCATACCGGTGAGACGCTGCATGAGATCGGCATAGAGGTTCAGGACCGCAGCGGAGACGGCAGAATCCTCATGCTCCACACCTGCCGTGAGCAGCGCGCGCAGCGTTTCGGCATCAAGTTTTCCGGCGGCGAAGGCGGCCTGCCCGCTGTCGAGGGCAGTCAGCGCCTCGGTGGCGGAGAGAATCGGCAATGCCTCGACCAGATTGTCCCAGCCGCCGCCGGTGTAGTTGAAGCGGTAGTATCCCGTGCCCCCGGCGTTCGGATGGTACATGTCCGGGCAGGTCGCGCCGTCGAGCGAGACGACCTGGCGGCTGGTGCGCATCAGGGTGCAGGAGCGGCCGGAGGCATCGTCCTCTTTCCAGGACAGGCAGACAGGGATGATCCAGCGCCGGTCCGGATCGGCGGAGGAGCCGAGCGGGCGGTAGCGGCTCTGCTGCAGGACGACCTTGGCGCCGGCATCCGTGCACTGAAGTTCGGTCTCCAGCAGCGGGACGCCGTTCTGCTTGACGAAGGATTTCAGCGAGCGGCCGATATCCTTGTTGCCGGTGACCCGCCCGATCGTCTGGAAGAATTCCTCACTGTCGGCGGCCTTGTCGGCGTATTTCGCCACATAGTCACCGAGCGCGGGGCGGAACTGGTCCGGCCCGAACCAGGCGTCGATCATGGCAAGGACGGCCTGGCCCTTGTTGTAGGTGATCGCGTCATAAGCGTTGCGGATGTCTGAATTCTGCGAGATCGGCTCGGCCACCGCGCGGGCGCTGGCCAGGCTGTCGAGGCGCATGGCGGAGATAGCATCGGAGACGGCGAGGACGTCATGCCCGCCCGACGGTTCCAGCGTGCCGAGCACGGCCGGCTCGGCCCAGCTCGCCATGCCTTCCTTCAGCCAGAGATCGTTCCACCACGGCGGCGTGACGAGATCGCCGAACCACATGTGCGACAGCTCATGCGCATGGATCCCCTTCATGGCGCGCAGGGCGAAGGCGCCTGACTTGTCGTTGATGAGAATACGGCTTTCCCGGTAGGTGATCGCGGCGGCAAGCTCGGTTGCGCCCGAGGGCCATTGCGGCGCGGCGATGATGTCGAGCTTGGCATAGGGATAGGGCTGTTCCAGCGCGTTCTCGAAGAACTGGACCATGGCGGGCGTGATCGCGAGGATCGCCTCCAGCTCACCGCCCTTGCCTGCGCGCGCGTAACCGGTCAGCGGCAGCGGCCAGTCGCGGTAACGGTTGGGCGGGATCGTGCCGGCCGAGACCTTGTCGAAATTGCCGACCGCGACCGAGAGGAGATAGGTCGACAACGGACGGGTGGGCAGGAAGGTGACCCGCTCGAAGCCCGGCGCAGCAGCGACGCGAGTCGAGACCGGTGTGTTGCCGATGGCGGTCATGCCTTCCGGCACGGTGAGCGACATGCTGAACGGCGCCTTGAAGCCCGGCTCGTCGAAGCCCGGCAGGAAGCGCCGCGCCTGGATGCTCTCGGACTTCGCCAGAGCGTAGGACTCGCCCTGTTCCTCGACGCGGAAGAGGCCTGCGAGGTTCACGTCGAAGGCAGCGGTATAGTCCACGGTGAGTGTCACGGTGCCGGCATGGACGCGGTTCGGGAAACCGACCCAGACGACGCCGGTCGGGTCGACCTCGGTCCAGGTGGCGGAGCGCGTCTCGCCGGCGGCCGTGACGGTGACCGAGGTGACGGTGAGGTCGTCGCCGTGCATCCAGACGCCGGTGGCGGCGGTCTCGAGGTCGACGTCGATCTCGACATGGCCGGAGAAGCGCGGCTGGCGCGGGTCGACGGTCATGTCCACGCGGTAGGCGAGCGGGCGGGCGACGCCGGAGAGACGCCCGGCCGGGGCGGCAGCCTGCAGCTGTTCCGGGCTGACCGTGCGCACGGCAGGCCCGAAGGCCGATTGCTGGGCACAGGCCGCGAGGAACAGGAAAAAGGACGCCGCCAGGTACCGCATGAATCGTTTCCTCGTCTTGTTTCTCGCCCATCCATAGCGCATCGGACGGGGTGTGAAACCCGTCCTGTGGCGCATGGCGGTGGGTCGTGCCCTAGCCCGCGAAGCCCCGTGCGGCCATGGCATCGTACCAGCGGCCGAGGTTCGCCTGTTCCTTCTGCGGTGCCCACTTCATCACCCGGCAGAAGCCGCAGGCGATGAAGAGGGTGATGTCGGCGATGGAGAAACGGTCGGCAGCGAGGAATTCATGGTCGGCGAGGTGGGCATCGAAGCGCTCGACCATTTTCCGTGCCGCCTTCTCGCCCTTGGCGGCGGCCTCGGCGCTCTGCGGCACTTCCAGGGGCGCCATGGCGGGGTGGGCATTGCGGAACCAGGTGGCGAACTGGATGAAGAACATCAGTTCGACGCGCCGGTCCCACATTTCGATGATGGCCTTCTCCTTCGGATCGACGCCCATCAGGTTCGGCTCCGGGAAGATGCCTTCGAAATAGGTGCAGATGGCGCGGCTCTCAGTGATCTTCGTGCCGTCGTCGAGGATCAGGGCCGGGACCTGCGAGAAGGGCGAGACTTCGCGGTATTCCGCCGTCTTGTGCTCCTGCTTCATGATCGAGACTTCCTCAAGCTCGACAGCATCGAGCTTGCCCTTGGCGCGCAGGAAATAGACGACGCGGTCCGGGTTCGGGGCCTGCGGGCTGTGATAGAGCTTCATGGGTTCCTCCTCGTGATCTTGTTCTAGAATTTCCGGCTGATGCCGACGGTTGCGTTCACCGGCTCGCCGGGGAAATAACGCGGCGTACCGAAGGACACGTCGGCCCGGTCGGCATAGCGCTCATCCGTCAGGTTACGGATGTTGATCCAGACCTCGTTATTCTCCATCCATTCCCACGCCGCCCGCGCACCGAGCAGCGTGTGACCGGGATACGAATTCACATTGCCCGGATCGGTGAAGTACTCGCCGACATGTTCGACATTCAGCGACAGGAGCAGCCGGTCCGTCGCCTGCCAGTCGAGCCGCGCATTGGCCAGCCATTCGGGCGCCGTGTCGATCTCGTTGCCGTCGAGGATCGTGTCGCTGGCCGAGGCGACGATCCGGTCGAACGTGTAGGTCTGGTCGGACCATGACACGTTTCCGGAGACGGAGAGTGCATCGGTGATGTCATAGGCGGCCGAAAGCTCGACGCCTTTGTGCTCGGTCGAGCCGTCCGGCACGTTGAGGCCGGCGGAGTCGCGGAAGAAGAAGTGTTCCTTGTCCATCCAGTAGGCGGCAAGGTCGAACACAAAGCGGCCATCGAGCGCCGCGCCGCGCGCGCCGATCTCGATGCTGTCGAGCGTTTCGGTCTCGACCTGCCCCGGCAGCTGCAGGTTCTGCAGGCGATAAAGGTCCGACACCTGCGGGGCGCGGGCGCCGCGGGCATAGTTGGCGTAGAGGTCCACGTCGTCTGTCACGCTCCAGACAGCGCCGAGCTTCGGCGTGACAAAGTCATAGGAGTCGGACCGGTCGGCGGGGACGTTGAAGCGGCCATTGATGCCGACCGGCGCGCTGGTCGTGTAGTCGTAGTCATGCATCTCGCCGCGCAGGCCCGCAAGGATACGGAATGTGTCGGACACGGACCATTCCAGCTCGCTCCAGAGCGCCGCAACGGTCGTGTCGACATCGTAGTCATAGTGCACGCCCTGCGGGAAGTTCGGGCTCGGGTGGGGTTTCGGCTGGATCTCGCGGAGATATCCGGTGGCAAGATCGCCATCCACGCCGACGCGCCAGGTGAGCGTTTCGGAGATCGGCTGTTCATAGCGCACCATGAGACCGCCGCCGGTATGGCCGTTCTTCTCGACGCCGCCATAGGGCAGGAAGTGCTGGGAGAAAATCATCGCCTGCGAATGCGCGTAGGGCAGAAGGGTCAGCGTTCCACCCGCCAGCGGCCGTTCGAGGCGCGCGCCGACACGGGCGGACCAGGCATCGCGATAGGCATCCGGATTGGCGTTCGCCTTGGCGAGGTCCTCGTCCTTGTAGGAATCTGCGCCGGTGACATAGCCGCCGGATTCCTGGTTGAGGTTCTGGCCGGAAAGCCAGACGGTCGCGTCCCAGACGCCGGGATTGAATTTGCCGACGACAGAGAGCTTCTGCTGGTCGACGCCGGTATTGTCGCGCCAGCCATTGTCTTTCTGGATCGAGAGATTGACCAGCCAGTGCCGGCCCTCGTCCAGTTTCATGTCGGTGCGCCAGCGACCGAGCGTGCCGTAGGAAGCGCGGATCTCGCTGCCCTCGCCGGGTTCCGGCAGGATCACGTTGATCAGTCCGTGCACTGCGTTTGAGCCATATTTCGCACTGCCCGGCCCGCGCACGACTTCGATCGCGTCGGCGATCTCATGGTGCGGCTCGATCAGGGAATTGACGTTGCCGAAGGCAGGCGAGCGGGTGGGCACGCCATTCTCGAGAATAAGGAAGCTTCCCTGCCCGGCCCCGCCGGTCAGCACCGGCGAACGGATGGCGATCAGATGCTCCTGCCCGGAATTCATCTGCACGTTCACGCCAGGCAGCTGGTTCAGGATTTCGGCAGGGTGATCTGCGGCGGTAGCGTCGATTTCGGCAGCATCGAGCGCGGAATAGCTTCCTGGATCGTCCTGTCCCCGGTCGCCCCACACCTCAACAGGCGAAAGAATCACGAGATCGGCAACGATCACCCGATCACCTTCACCGGTAAGCTGCGCCTGCGCCGGCAGGGCACCAAACAGCAATGCGAGACCTGCAGCGCCGCAAAGCGCAGAAGACTGGGTCAAACGCTTGGCGTTACCGTGAACGATACGGCCTTTATGGCTCTGCATGGGCGCCTCCTCCAAAGCGGACGCCTTGTGTTTCGTACGTGCCGTAAGGGTACGCAAGGGCCAGTCGGTCACGCCTGCGTGTCAGGCTTTTGTCAGCAGATCAGCCGTGGGCGCCGGCGAACAGCTGGTAGGGGAGCGCGCCGACAACGGCTGCCGAGAGGCAGGTCGCGAACGTGCCGGCCACCAGCGTGCGCCAGGAGAGCGCGAGGAAATCGTCCCGCCGGCTCGGCTCGATGATCGACAGGCCGCCGATCAGGATGCCCATGGAGCCGAAGTTCGCAAAGCCGCAGACGGCGTGCGCGGTGATCATGCGGGTGCGCGGGTCCATGGCATCGACCGGCACTTCGGCCAGCTGAAGGAAGGCCACGAACTCGGTCAGCACGGTCTTCACGCCCATCAGCGAGCCCGACTTGGCGGCCTCGTCCAGCGGCACGCCGACCATGTACATCAGCGGGGCGAAGATCCAGCCTAGCACGCGCTCGATGGAGAGCGGCGCGCCGGCAACGTCCGGCAGGGCGCCGAGGCCGGCATTGACCAGCCAGAGCAGGGCCAGCGCCGCGATCAGCATGGTCGCGATGTTGAACACGATCTGCAGACCATCGGTGGCGCCGCGGGAAAAAGCATCCATCGTGGACGCGTAGTTGAAGTCCGGCTCCTTCATCCGCTCGGTGGCGGGCGTGGTTTCCGGGATCATGGTGAGCGCGACGGCAACAGCGGCCGGGGCAGCCATGATCGAGGCGGTGAGCAGCTGGGCAAGTGGGTTCGCCATCTTGCCCTCAAGGAACGATCCGTAGACGACGAGCACCGAGCCCGCGATGGTCGCGAAGCCGGCCGTCATCATGATCAGCAGCTCTGACCGGGTCATGCCCTTGATGTAGGGACGGATGAGGACGGGGGCTTCAGTCATGCCCATGAAGACGTTGGCGGACACGGCGAGCGAGGTCGCCCCGCCGAGGCCCATACCGCGCCGGAAGATGAAGGCGAAGCCGTTGGTCACCCATTTCAGGATGCCCCAGTGCCAGAGCATGGCCGAAAGCGCCGCAACGACGATCACGATGGGCAGGATCTGGAAGAAGAAGAGCGGCGGGGGCGTGCCCTCCATCAGCTCGGCACCGGCCACGTTGTCGCCGACATAGCCGAACACGAAGCCCGTGCCGGCGCGCGTCGCGGCCTGCAGGCCGTCGACGACGTCATTGGCGTGGAACAGGATGGAGCGGACGAAGGGAATACCGAACAGAATGAGCGCGAAGGCGAATTGAAGCACAGTGGCGCCGATCACGACCTTCCACGGGAACAGCTTGCGCTTTTCGGACCAGGCCCAGCAGATGCCGTAGATAAGGCCGATGCCGATCAGCGCGCGGGCATTGTCCCAGCCCCACTCGAAACCCATGATGTTCATGCGAGCCCTGTCTCCCTTCCCCGAAGATACGAGCCATATGGATTAAACGTGACATCGCCGGAGGGGAAGCATTCATCTGCGCGAGAGGTGTAACCTGCCGCGAAACGGGCTGCTCCCGCCTCCCAAAAGGCCGCAGCGCCCCGCGTTTGACGCGAAGGGAGCGGATGGATAGGTTTTCGCCTTAGATATCAAGCGTCTGGTCACGATTGCGGACGAGATTGCCTGCGAAATCCCGAAACTTGCGGACGGAGAGACAAGAATGCGCGCCCTGATGATGGCCTTGCTGGTGGCGGCCGCTGCGCCGGCCTTTGCCCAAACCCAGACCGCCGAGGCCCCGAAAGCCGAAGAGGCCAAGCCCATTCCCGATCCGGTCATGTTCGAGACGAAGCATTCCGGCACGTTCGGCGGCGTGAAGATGGCCTACACGGTCGAGGCGGGCGAGACCTATATCAAGGGCGAGGACGGCGAGCCCGCCGCAAGCCTGTTCACCACATCCTATATCGCCGACAAAGCCGGCCCCACGCGCCCGGTGACCTTCGTGTTCAATGGCGGTCCGGGCTCGGCCTCGGTCTGGCTGCACCTCGGCCTGCTCGGCCCGAAGCGCGCCGTGGTGGCGAGCGATGCCGACAAGGATGACGGCGCGGCGCCCTATACGCTGGAGGACAACCCGCTCTCCCTGCTCGACCAGACCGATCTCGTCTTCATCGACCCGGTGGGCACGGGCTTCAGCCAGCCGATCGGCAAAGGCGAGGGCAAGGATTACTGGAGCGAGGCGGGCGACAAGGCCTCCATCGCCGAATTCATCCGTATCTGGATCACCAGGCACAAGCGCTGGAACGCGCCGAAATACCTGATCGGGGAAAGCTTCGGCACGACGCGCGCGGCGTATCTGGCGAACGAGCTGACGGTCGGCGATGTCGACATCGCCCTCAACGGTATCGTGCTGATCTCGCAGGCGCTGGACTATGAGGGCTCAACTTCCGTCCACGACAACATGTATTCCTACATCACCTACCTGCCCTCGATGGCCGCGACCGCGCAGTATCACGGCAAGGCCGGCGTTGGCGTTCCGCAGGCAGACTTCCTGGCCGATGCGCGCGCCTTCGCCCGCGACGAATACGGCCCGGCCCTGATGAAAGGCGACCGCCTGAGCGAGACGGAGCGCGCACATATCCGCGAGCGCCTCGCCTATTTCACCGGCCTTGAGCCGGACTATATCGAGACCTCGGACCTGCGCATCCTGATGCACCGGTTCCAGAAGGAACTGCTGCGCGATGAGGGCGTGGCGCTCGGCCGGCTCGACGGGCGCTATCTCGGCGACGAGGCCGACGATGCCGCCGAAGGCCCGGAAGACGACGTGGCGAGCTATGCCGTCAGCTCCGCCTATTCGGCGCTGATGAACCAGTATCTCGCCACCGATCTCGGCGTCGAGATGGATCGGCCCTACATGGTCTCCAGCCCGGAGGCCGGATCGCAATGGAATTTCAGCGACGTACCGGAAGGCGAATATTCAGAGCCGCACTACGTCAATGCCGGACGCAAGCTGACGACGGCGATGCGCCACAACACGGCGCTGAAGGTCATGGTGGCGAGCGGCTATTTCGACCTGATCTGCCCCTTCTTCGACGGGGAGATCACTTTCGCCCGCTACGGCATCCCGCAGGATCGCGTGGCCATGACCTACTACCAGGGCGGGCACATGATGTACCTGAACGAAGGCGCCCTGAAGGCCCTCGCCGCCGACATCCGCAGCTTCTACGCCGGGAAGCTGGAAGATCAGCGGCCGGATTAGGATTGAGCTTATGACCGCCGTCCGACGAAGTGGGCGCTTAAGCGGACGAACGCTTTTGGTCCTGAGTGGACAATCGCGTTCGCACCTTTTCAAACGCCAGAGTTAGCCCAAATTCCTTTGGTCGCGGAAATGCATGTGAAAGTTCAACACGGGCAAGGACCGATCGCAGGCTGTCCGGCGCACGTTGCGCCTGTGGTGTGCTCTTCTGATTGCAACGCCGTACCAGTTGGTTAGTGTCTTCCACTAAAGTTCCGGGGGGATAGATGCTGCTTCAGCGGGTCGCAAAACACCTTAGAGACCAGAACTGGCTTGCCGTCGCGATCGACTTCCTGATCGTTGTGTTCGGTGTCCTGCTCGCCAACCAGATTACGAATTGGAATGAAGCGCGACAAGACCGCATCCGCGCCAGCGTCTTTTCTGAAAGCCTGAAGCGAGAATTGCGAGCCGAACTCGGTTATGCGAACGCGCTGATCGCCTACAATCGTTCGACGCTTTCTGCAGGGCGGCTCGCTTATGCGTCGCTATCGGGAATGCAGGAAACAGATGACGAAACACTGTTGATCAACGCCTACCGCGCGAGCCAGTACAATTGGTATGAAAGGCGACGCGCTGCCTTCGATCAGATCGTTTCGTCCGGCTCACTGTCACTCATATCCGATCCTGCCCTGCTCGATACGGCGGTTGGCGTCTACAATACGCAGATATTTGGCCTGATGCTTGAGGAGGGGCAGAATTCAAAGTTCCGTGAACTGTTCCGCATGAATGTCGAGCCGGCCATGCAAGATGAGCTTGCCCGTAACTGTGGGGACATTGCGGACGTCGACCAAGGGTTTGCTGTGGGCCTGATTACAATCGACTATGACTGCTCTTTGGATGCATCTGCAGAAGAGATCTCGGCCGCTGCGCAAGCGCTGCGCAGTGATCCATTGATCGTTCGATCATTAGGATCGCGAAACGTCCAGACCCAGGGTCGCATCAGCGATCTTGAGGGCATATTGGAGACCCTTGGTCTGAATGCGCTGTTCCCAGAAGATACCGCGCCATGATCCTGCACTGCGCTATGAATCATTTCCGCGCGAAGCGATGGATATCTGGCTGAATGGCAACAAGCCGGACGCGTCGCTGAAGTCAGCACGAGGATCTAAACCGCCATACGGTCGTCTCGACTGACGAACCGCTATCGCCGAGATCCGAACAGCCGGAAACAAAATTTCGAACGACACGTTCAGACCCGAGGTACTCAGTCAGTAGTGCCTGAGGATACATCTGCAGCAGGGTGCTCAATGCCGAGTTCTGCATCGAGCACGTCATGCAGTGCCGCCAGCTGGCGGCTGACCGGCAGAACACCGCGATTCGTGTAGACCTCGTACATGTATGCGTTCTCGCTCAGCTCGTTCCGGAACGCAGCATCGGTCCTCATCGCTGCAGTATTGCAGTCGGGGTTGAGCCAGATTTCACCCTCGTGGATCCGCGACGCGCCGACATGATGGACGATCAGGCCCGGATAGGCCTTGCCGAGATCACGTCCTGCATCCGACATCACAGCGATCAGGTCGCGGGCGCGAGCAGCGTCCTGCATGTAGGTAAGGATTGCGCCCCGCACAGTCGGTGAGGTCAACTGATCAAGTCGGCCTGTAGACAGAAGCTCCGTGACGGTCGGCAGGTCCGCAGGCGGCACAGTTGTGTGCGCCGATCCGGCAATGGCGTCGCACTGAGACGGCGAGATCAATGCGTCTTCCGCCGTTGCGGACAGGAGATCGACTGCATCGAGAAGATCACGCGAAAATTTTGTCCGCTCGAAGTCATACCGCTCACGTACATTCGCCAGTAGGACGACCTCATCGTGCAACCGAACCAGGTATTCCTGCTCGCTCCTCTGACGCGCCCGTTCCAAGGCCCAGGCCTGCGCCTGCAGGCCGATGAACACGCCCAGCACGACAATGACAAAGTCGATGCCAACAGCAGTCCACTCCTGCTTGCGGACATGGTCGATCACTTTGCGTAGCAACATTCCGACAAGCCCCACCGAAGACCGCCCCTGCTGCCATATTGCCGCAAGCTACCGTCGCAGGGACGCTAGTCCTGAAGTTCCGTGCTGTAAATTTGAGATTTTCCGGAACGATCGAGCGACCGCTATCGGCGAATAGCTGCCATACAAAAGCCCCCGGTCTCTCGGCCGGGGGCTTCTTGTTTGTGTCCTGACCGGGCTTAGCCCAGTTTGCAGACGCAGATCTTGTTGCCGTCGGGGTCGCGGAAGTAGGCGCCGTAGAAGGTGGGCATGCGGTTGCCGGGGGCGCCTTCGTCTTTCGCGCCGAGTTCCATGGCTTTCTTGTAGACCCGGTCGACGGTTTCCTTGTCGGCACAGGCGAGGGCCGGCATGACGCCGTTGCCGCAGGAGGCCGCTTCCTTGTCATAGGGGTCGCCGATGGCGATCATCGGCTGGCCGGGGCCGACACCGTAGAACTGAAGGCGGTCGTTGGCGAAGAAGCGCTTGGCGCCCATTTCGCCGAGAACGGCGTCGTAGAAGGCCAGGGCCTTCTCTTTATTGTTGGTGCCGAGCGTAACGTAAGCGAGCATGACGTTGTCCTCCTCCATGCATTTTGACGGGACGCAATCACGCCGCGACAAGTCGCGCAAGGCATGACGCAGGGGATGCGCTTGACGTTTACGTGAGCGTCTGGTCTGACACCGCCAGTGTTTCTGCAACTCTTTTCAGGAGATAGCCCATGTCTGACATCCGCTTCGACGGCCGCGTTGCCATTGTGACGGGTGCAGGCGGCGGTCTTGGCCGCTGCCACGCCCTCGAACTCGCCCGCCGCGGCGCTAAAGTCGTGATCAACGACCTTGGCGCGTCCATGGATGGCTCGGGCGGCAGCTCCGCTGCGGCTGAAGCCGTTGTGAAGGAAATCGAGGCCCTGGGCGGCGAAGCCATCGCCAACGGCTCGTCCGTCGCCGACGAAGCCGGCGTGCAGAAAATGATCGATGACACGATGGCCAAATGGGGTCGGATCGACATCATCATCGCCAATGCCGGCATCCTGCGCGACAAGTCCTTCTCGAAAATGACCATCCAGGACATCGACCTGGTTCTGGCGGTTCACCTGCGCGGCACCTTCCTGCCGGTTCACGCAGCCTGGGACATCATGAAAGCCCAGAACTACGGCCGTATCGTCGTGACTACCTCCTCCACCGGTCTCTATGGCAACTTCGGCCAGGCCAACTATGGCGCCGGCAAGCTGGGCGTGGTCGGCATGATGAACACGCTGAAAATCGAAGGCGCGAAGAACGACATCAAGATCAATGCCGTCTGCCCGGTCGCCGCGACCCGCATGACCGAAGGCCTGATGTCGCCGGAAGCGCTGGAACAGCTGAAGCCAGAATACGTCACGCCGGGCGTGATGAACCTCGTCAAGGAAGATGCCCCGACCGGCATGATCCTGTCGGCCGGTGCCGGTGCGTTCTCGATGTCCCGCATCGTGGAAACCCGCGGCGCATTCGTTGGCCAGGGCGAGGCGCTGACCGCCGAAGCCGTCGCCGCGAAATGGGACGAAATCACCGACACGAGCAAGACCCTGCCGGCGTTCACCTCGGGTGGCCAGCACGGCGGCAACATGTTCTCGCTGGTGGCGGAAGCCGCACAGAAAGCCTGATCCGGACCTGTCCGGACAAGACTTGTCAAAGACGCGAGCGAGGCGCAGGCTGTTCTCCCAAAAGGAGAATGCCATGCGCCTCGCCGTTCTTTTCCTCTCCCTGATCCTCGTCACCGGATGTGCCTGGTTCCAGAAGCCGGGCGCGGTGCCTGAACCGTCCGCCGCACCGGACATGCTCGAGGCCCCTGCCGGCAGGCCGGTCGCCCAGGATGGCGGCATGTGTGGCGGCATCGCAGCCATCCAGTGCGCCGACGGCCTGACCTGCATCTATGAAGACGGCGCCTGCCATTCCATCGCGGACGCCGCCGGCACCTGCATGGCGATCGGCCCGTTCTGCACCAAGGAATACCGCCCGGTCTGCGGCTGCGACGGGGAAACCTATGGCAACAAGTGCGAGGCCTATGCCGCCGGCGTCAGCGTTGCCTTTCCCGGCGAGTGCGACGTGACCGGTAGCTGAAACGCAAACGACCCGCACCCAAAGGGATGCGGGTCGCGAGCCTGCATTGTTCGTCTGCTGACAGATTATTCGGCGTTCTTCATCGCCTTCAGGTATATGGAATTCTTCGGCTTCGAGAAGACGCGCTCGACCATGGGCGCGAAGAAGTCGAGCGGCTCGCTTTCATAGTCCGGGTCGAACGCGGCCTGATCGTACTTGTGGCAGAACTCGGCGCAGCGCTGGTAGTGCGGGCTGTCCTTGAACTGCTCGCGCATGTTCTTGTCGAGGCCGAGATACTCGAAGAAATAGTAGCCCTGGAAGGCGCCGTGATTGGCGACCATCCAGAGATTTGCCTCCGACACGAACGGTTTCAGGATTGCGGCGGCAACGTCCGGATGGTTCATGCTGCCCAGCGTATCGCCGATATCGTGCAGCAGCGCGCACACGACATATTCCTCGTCCCGGCCGTCACGATGGGCGCGGGTCGCGGTCTGCAGGGAATGCTGCATCCGGTCGATCGGGAAGCCGCCGAAATCGCCGTCCAGAAGGCGCAGGTGATCGAGCACGCGCTTCGCCAGCCCCTTGTTGAAGATGCGCGAATTCTCCTTGATGATGTCCCAGTCTTCCTGCGTGCCTTCCATCATCTCGCGGAATTTAGCGCGCTGGCCTGCGGCGTGTCCGTCAGCCATTCTCGTTTCCTCCTTGCTTTTCCGGCGGCAGGATATCCCGCCGCCGGCTTGTTGGTTTGTCCTGCCGGATCAGATCGGCGGCAGCGCGGTTGGCGGCACGTCCTTGTCTTCCTCGTGAACCTCGACCAGGCCACGGCCGACATGACTGCTGTTGCGGCTGTAGAGGAAGTAGATCAGCAGGCCGATGGCGCCCCACACCGGCAGAACCATTTTCGCGATGAAAGGCAGGTTCAGGTAAAGGCCGAGACACCCGACGGCTGCAATCGGTGCGATGATCCAGACCAGCGGCGTACGGAACGGACGGAAACGCGTCGGATCCTTGTGCCGCAGGATCATCACCGCAATCGCCACCATGAAGAAGGCGAACAGGGTGCCGGAGTTCGAAATGTCCGCCAGCTGGCCAACCGGGAAGAAGGCCCCCGCGACGGCAACACAGATGCCGGTGAAGATGGTCATCTTCCATGGCGTCCTGAATTTGGGGTGCACGTCGGCGAGGCTTTCCGGCAGGAGGCCGTCACGCGCCATCACGAAGAAGATACGCGTTTGGCCGTAGATCATCATCAGGATGACCGAAGGCAGGGCGATGGAAGCGGCGAGGCCGACAAGGTCGCCCACCAGGCCGAAGTCCATGCGGCGCAGCGTTTCGGCGAGCGCCTCTTTCGAACAGGCGATGGGCGCACCGGCGGCAGATGCCGCCAGCTCGGCACAGCGGTTGGCAAAGTCCACACCGTCCGGCGGCAGGACATTGCCGGCCAGGTCTCGCACCGGCTGAGCACCGACCGTGCCGATCACGCCGGCGGCCACAAGAAGATAGAACACGGTGCAGATCGCGAGCGAGCCGATCAGGCCAATCGGCACGTTACGCTGCGGGTTCTTGGTTTCCTCGGCCGCGGTCGAAACCGCGTCGAAGCCGACATAGGCGAAGAAGATCGACGCCGCCGCCCCGATCACGCCGAGCCCGTTATGACCCATCAGGCCGGTGGGCATGAAGGGGGTGAAATTCTCGCCCTTGATGATCGGCAGGCTGATCACGATGAAAGCGGTCAGCGCCACGACCTTCACGGCGACGAGGACAGCGTTCACGGTCGCGCTCTCGCTGGTGCCGATGACGAGCAGCCAGGTCACCGCTGCCGCCACGATGATCGCAGGCAGGTTGATCACGCCGTGGCTGAAATCCACGGTCGGCACAAAGCCGTCGAGGCCCCATGCCGGCCCGCTACTCAGGAATACTGGTAATGAAAATCCGGTCGTACTGTGGATCAGCCCCATGACATAGCCGGACCAGCCGACGCACACAGCCGAGGCGGCAACTGCATATTCGAGCACCAGCGCCCAGCCGACCATCCAGGCCAGAAGCTCGCCCATCACGGCATAGGTATAGGTGTAGGCGGAGCCCGACACCGGCACCATGGACGCGAGTTCGGAATAGCAGAGTGCCGCCACCGCGCAGACGAAGCCCGCCACCATGAAGGAAATCATCATGCCCGGGCCGGCCTTCTGGGCGGCTGCGGCGGTCAGAACGAAAATCCCCGTCCCGATAATGGCGCCGATGCCCAGCATGGTCAGCTGGAAGGCACCCAGGGATCGGTGAAGGGATTTCTTTTCGGCCGTCGCCAGGATGGCGTCGAGCGGCTTTACGCGGTCAAATAACATGGGGGATTGCTCCGGTTTCCGCGGCGGAGCCTAGCCCCAATTCCGGCAGGCACAAGTCACTTCCATAAAGGAAACGCCTTCCCGTTGCCGGGAAGGCGTCCCTTCAGGCCCTGCAGACGCAGGCATTTCAGTCCCACAGCGAGCCCAGCACAAGGCGATCACGCCAGGTGTCGCGCTGGGGCACGTGGGCCGGTCCGCACCGCTGGCAGCCATGTTCGTGCAGACGGCGGGCGAGGGCCCAGGTGGACTCCCCGGTCCGCCCGCCTGCCCGTTCCACGGCCTCGACAATGAACTTCAGCGTTTCGTCGCCGAGGTCGTAATTGTCCTTGGCCTTGGCTTCGGCGAGCCTCCAGCCGGCCGGATCCTGGCGCAGGGCCAGGACCGCCCGCTCGACCCCGTCGCGGAGGACGTAGACCGCCATCCGCCCGATCGCGATATCGCTGGTGAAGTCCCGCAGGCAGTTGCGGAACTCGAGCGATACCGCCTCGAGCATCTTGCGGTCAGTGACCCGGACGAAGGCCGCCGACAGGTCCGGCGGCTGGACCTGCCCGCCGAATCGGCCGGGTTGGAGGTCTTCCGCCGCCATGTCGAACAGGCGAAGGGCCGATCCGGCACGCTCCCACCGCTGGGCGATGGATGCGGCCGCGGCATCCCCCTGCATCCGCACCGCGAGGCGAAAGGCGTCTGCAAGGTCATCTGCGGCACCCGGCAATACCGGCACGTTGGCGAGGATCCGCGGAACACGGAGCTTCACTGGCAGCCGCCGGATCATCTGCAGGGCGTGCGGACGGATGTCGCCCGTGTGCCGGAGCACCTGGGCGGTGGTCTCGTCGGAGAAGAGCGAGAGCAGCAGGTCATAGTCTGCCGGCTCCCACAGAATCTCCCCGAGCCGTCCGAGCGCCTTCATCAGGCCGGCCGGCGCCTCCCCATGCATGAGGAGACGCGCGACATCGCCGTCGCGGGCACGCTCGATCATGCCGGCAATACCTGCCGGAACATGCTCGCGGCCGAGCAGGATCGCCGCGGCATGGCGCCGGGCCGACGGCAGGGTGAGAAACCCCATGTGCGGCGCAGGCCAGGCATCGGCAATCGTGTCTGCGTGCGCCCCAACCAGATACCGCAGCAAGGGCGTCGCTGCGCCCGCGCGGCCATGCGGCAGCACGAGACGCGGGGTCATGGGAATGCCCATGATCCACCTCCTTCAAATTCGTCCGGTGGCCGATCTGTCTACCAGCGGATTTATCGATGTGTTTTCGAGGTCAGATGCCCACCGGCCAACGCGCGGGAGACACTGAGTGCGCCCCCCATCGTGTGAGGAGCAGGAGACTGGCTTTGCATACCTGCTTCATGGCGTTGTTCCGGTTGATCTTGCGGGGTACCGCAAGCCCTCTGTATGCAGAGCGCTTGCGGCGAGTTTGTGGCCGATAACGGATGATTGCGGGGCGAGTCAAGGAAGTTTGCAAAATTTCCTGATCCCGCAGCGCCGCGTAGCGGCGTGGCGTTCGAGGCTCAGATCGATCCACCGGATCGATCTGCCGCGCTGAACGCGGACGCCTCTTACCCCTTAACGCACACCACTTGCTTCAGCGTGTGGACGATTTCCACGAGGTCCGACTGGGCGGCCATGACGGCGTCGATGTCCTTATAGGCCATCGGCGTTTCATCGATGACGCCCGCGTCCTTGCGGCATTCCACGCCCGCCGTGGCGGCGAGGTGGTCGTCCAGCGAGAACGTGCGCTTGGCTTCGGCGCGGGACATGGTCCGCCCTGCGCCGTGCGAGCACGAGCAGAACGAGTCCGCATTTCCCTTCCCGCGCACGATGAAGGATTTCGCCCCCATCGAGCCCGGAATGATGCCCAGCTCGCCCGCCTTCGCGCTGACCGCGCCCTTGCGGGTGACCCAGACATTCGCACCGAAATGATGCTCTTGCTCCACATAGTTGTGGTGGCAGTTCACCGCCAGCTTGTCGAGCGTGAAGGCCGGCAACTGGTCGCGCAGAGCGATCAGCACACGGTCCATCATCACCTCGCGGTTGAGGCGCGCATAGTCCTGCGCCCAGCCGACGGCCATCACGTAGTCGTCGAACAGTTCCTCACCTTCCACAAAGAAGGCGAGATCCTTGTCCGGCACGTGGTAGCCGAGAACCCGCTTCTCCAGTGCCTCGCGGGCCTCCTGGATGAAGTAAGTGCCGAGAATGTTGCCCGTGCCGCGCGAGCCGGAATGCAGCATCACCCAGACGCGGTCCGCTTCGTCGAGGCAGAGCTCGATGAAGTGGTTTCCGCCACCGAGCGTTCCGAGCTGTTTCGCGAAAGCCGTGCGCTGGATGCGCTTGTGCTTTCCCGTGATCTGCTCGAGCCGCTCGTCGAGGCCCGACCGGCGCAGCGCGGAAGCCGCACGTGCCGGAGCGTCCTTGTGGTTTCCGCCCGGCCCGTTGCCGACCGGCACCTTCCGTTCGATCTCGCTACGGATGGCCGACAGGCTGTCCGGCAGCTGGCTCGCCGTCAGGCTGGTACGCACCGCCATCATGCCGCAACCGATGTCGACACCGACAGCGGCCGGAATGATCGCGCCTTTGGTCGGGATCACCGAACCAACAGTCGCCCCGCGGCCAAAATGCACATCCGGCATCACCGCAAGATGCGAATGCACGAACGGCAGGCCGGCCACATTCTCGAGCTGTTCGCGCGCGGCATCTTCCACCGGCACGCCTTTCACCCAGGCCTTGATGCGCCCGCCGGCGAAGGTTTCGAAGACTTCAAACTCACTCATGATCTCACACTGTGGGCAACCTTGCCCCTCCTCGTCCAGCCCTCCGCGCGGCCCCTTTGGATTTCAGACAAGAAAAAACCCTCCGGGCGAAACGCGCGGAGGGTGCAGAAAGCCCTTTCGGGCACCGGGCTGATTGTCAGCCCTATCCAGCAACCTCCATGCAGAATCGTGCGCCACCCTCAAACAGGGCCGCATCCTTCCTTGGCTGATTGGGGTACCGACTGGTCATCGGGCCTCTCCGTTGCTGATTGGAGGCGCCGTATGATGGAAGCGGAGAGATGCGTCAATCCCCCCTTGAATAAAAAACCCCGGACGAGATCGTCCGGGGTCTGTCTATATTCCGGGAAACCGCGTTTCCCGCCAAGGGCTTGCCCCTAGTTTGCGATGCGCGCACTTTTTTCGAACCGGGCACGGAAATCTTCCAGCACGATCGAATAATCATCTTCATCGTGGAAGGCTTCGTCGGGCAGGTCCGGCTTTTCGTGCGCCTTGTACCAGGCGGCGTATTCGGCCGTGTCGCGGCTCGCCTTTTTGTAATAGGTCGAATAGGTGTCAACCGTCATCACCGGCACATCGGCACCGAGGTCGAAGCGCATCAGGCGCATCCAGCCATCGCCGATACCCACCGGCCAGGCGGATTTCACGCCGGCATCAATCGCTGTCTGACCGCGGTCCTGATAGTCGGCCAGAACCTGCCAGACCTTGTGGCCGCTGGCATTGTCATCGACGCGCCAGGCCTGGCCGTGCTCATGCCCGCAAAGGACGAGGAAGATCTGGTCGTTCTGACTGATCAGTTTCTCCCACACCATTTCCGGATTGTTGTGGATCGGGTCCACGGCATGGCCATCGACGATCGGGTTCGGCACGCGCTCGCCTTCCTTGGTCATGTAGTCGTGCGTGGAGACGATGGTCGGCAGGCCGGGATACTGCGCGATGACGGAGGCCGCCCAGTCGAGCGTGGCATCCGGCGGATCGAACTGCAGGCCGATATGCAGGAAGCGGTAGCCGCCCGCCTCGAAGATCTGGGCGCTGTCGGCGCCGCCATCATGCGAAGAGACATACCAGGGCTGGTCCTTGAAGAAGGCCGTGTCAGCCCCGAAGACGGAGCGGAAATTGTCGAGCCCGGCCGGATGCAGGATGCCCAGCGAGGCGCGGAGGTCTTTCGGGTCGACTTCCATCGGGCTGGTTGCCTTCGGCGGAAACTTCGAGTCGGTGAACATGGAATCGTAGTCGTGATTGCCCGGCACGACCGAGAACGGCGTCTTGCCGGCGATCAGCGAAAAGCCTTCATGCGCCTTCGGCATCTCGACGGTCTTCACTTTCGGCGTGGGTGCGAAATGCGCGTCCATGACCGGGTTCGGCGCCGTCTTGAAGCCGCGGGCCTTGTGCTCTTCGTCCATGTCGAGCGTCTGGTGCTGCCACACATCGCCAAGCGAGGTGACGAATGCGATATCGCCGCCTGCACTCTCGAGATTGTCGGCTACATACTGCATCTGCTCGAGGAAAAGTTCGCTCGCCTCGAAGGGAAAGCCCTCCGCAGTCTGGTGCGTGTAGTCGAGATAGTTCTGGGTATCGGGCAGGACCGCGATGGTAAATTCGGTATCGGGCGCGACGGCCGGCGCCGGTGCAGCGGCCGGCGTCGTGCAGGCGGCCACCAGGCCGAGCGCGAGGGCAAGCACGGCCTGGCTCGCTTTGAGAAGCAGTCTGGAGGGGTGGGTCATGGGTCTATCTCCTGTCGTGGCGCTTTCAGGACCTGACAGCCGCCTACCGGTATTGGGTGACAGTTTGTTGCGCGCGATTTCAGCGCGCAAACAAAAAGCCCCGGAGCGAACTCCGGGGCTTTTGAACTGGCGTTGGGCCTGGCGATTATTCGCCGGCTTCGAGCTCTGCCTCGTGGCGGGCCTTGTCGGCGGCGCCTTTGGCCGACTCGTCACGGTCGACGAGTTCCAGAACGGCGATCGGTGCGTTGTCGCCATGGCGGAAGCCGGCTTTCAGCACGCGGGTATAGCCGCCGCTACGTTCCTTGTAGCGCTCGCCCATGACGTCGAACAGCTTGCGGACGGCGTCCTCGTTGCGGACTTTCGCCAGGGCCTGGCGGCGGGCAGCAAGGTCGCCCTTTTTGGCCAGGGTGACCAGCTTGTCCATCAGGGGCGCCATTTCCTTGGCTTTCGGCAGGGTCGTGACGATCTGCTCGTGCTCGATCAGGCTTGCGGCCATGTTGGCGAACATCGCCTTCCGGTGGGAAGTCGATTTGTTCAGGATGCGGTGTCCAAGTTTATGGCGCATTGTTGTTATCCTTCAGGAGGTGGTCAGGCCCCCGTCTGCCGGGTCCTATAGGTGGTCGTCGTATTTCTTGGCAAGGCCTTCGATGTCTTCCGGCGGCCAATCCGGCACTTCCATGCCGAGGTGGAGGCCAAGACCAGCGAGGACTTCCTTGATTTCGTTCAGCGATTTGCGGCCGAAGTTCGGGGTGCGAAGCATTTCCGCTTCCGACTTCTGGATCAGGTCGCCGATGTAAACGATGTTGTCGTTCTTCAGGCAGTTTGCCGAGCGCACGGAGAGTTCCAGCTCGTCCACCTTCTTGAGGAGGACCGGGTTGAAGCCGAGATCGGTTTCTTCCGTGGCGGTGCCGGCATCCAGCGTCGGCTCTTCGAAATTGATGAAGAGCTGCAGCTGGTCCTGCAGGATGCGGGCGGCGTAAGCGACCGAGTCTTCCGGCGTGACGGAGCCGTCGGTCTCGATGTCGAGCGTCAGCTTGTCATAGTCCAGAACGGTGCCTTCGCGCGTGTCTTCGACCTGGTAGCCGACGCGGCGAACCGGCGAATAGATCGCGTCGATCGGAATATAGCCGATCGGTGCGTCTTCCGGACGGTGCGCTTCGGCCGGGGCATAGCCCTTGCCGGTGGCGATGGTGAATTCCATGCGGACTTCGGCGCCGTCGTCGAGCGTACAGATGACGAGATCCGGGTTGAGGATCTTCGTGTCGCCCGAGGTCTCGATCTGGCCGGCTTTCACTTCGCCCGGACCTTTCGCCTTCAGCACCATGCGCTTCGGCGTGTCGCTTTCCATGAAGATAGCGACCTGTTTCAGGTTCAGGACGATCGTGGTGACGTCTTCACGCACGCCCGGAATGGCCGAGAATTCGTGCACGACGTTGTCGATCTGGACGCCGATGATGGCAGCGCCCTGCAGCGAGGACAGCAGAACGCGGCGCAGGGCGTTGCCCAGCGTCGTGCCATAGCCACGCTCCAGCGGCTCGATAACGAGCTTCGCCTTGCGCTTCGGGTCGTATCCGGCCTGAACCACCGGACGGTTCGGGCGGATCAGTTCTTTCCAGTTACGGTCGTTGACGGCGGTGTTCTCAGGCATGAGGCATCCTCAGAATGAATAAGGCGGCGCGGATGGCGCGCCGCCGGGAAGGCTAAGGTCCGTTAGACGCGGCGGCGTTTCGGCGGACGGCAGCCATTGTGCGGGATCGGCGTCGTGTCGCTGATCGCGGTGACGGTGAGGCCGGCAGCCTGGAGGGCGCGCAGCGCGCTCTCACGGCCGGAGCCGGGGCCGCGCACGAGCACTTCAACGGTCTGCAGACCGTGTTCCATAGCTTTCTTGGCGGCATCTTCAGCAGCCATCTGGGCAGCGTACGGGGTCGACTTACGCGACCCCTTGAAGCCCATCGTGCCCGAAGACGACCAGGAAATCGTGTTGCCCTGCGCGTCGGTGATGGTCACCATCGTGTTGTTGAAGCTGGAGTTCACGTGAACAACACCCGAAGTGATGTTCTTGCGTTCCTTGCGGCGGATACGGGTCGTCTCACGAGCCATGATGAACTACCCCTTACTTCTTCTTGCCGGCGATCGGCTTGGCCGGGCCCTTGCGGGTACGGGCGTTGGTGTGCGTACGCTGGCCGCGGACCGGCAGCTTGCGGCGGTGACGCAGGCCACGATAGCAGCCGAGGTCCATCAGGCGCTTGATGTTCATCGACGTTTCGCGGCGCAGGTCGCCTTCGACCATGTAGTCGGCGTCGATGGTTTCGCGGATCTTGATCACTTCAGCGTCGGTCAGCTGGTTCACGCGGCGCGATTCCTCGACGCCCACCTTTTCGCAGATTTCCTTCGCGAAGGCCGGGCCAATGCCGTGGATGTACCGCAGCGCGATCACGACGCGCTTGTTGGTCGGTATGTTAACGCCTGCAATACGGGCCAAGGCCGTTTCTCCTCAAGCGGACTGTTCAAACATTAAAAGCGCGCCGAGCCGGAGGTGTCCGCCTCGCGCGCCGGCGATTAAGCCTTAAGCTAAGAATGGAGGCTTATAGCCGCGGAAATTAACGCGTCAACAGCGGAATCCCAGCTTTATGCGGTCTCTTTCAGCGCCGCATCGATCTGCGACGCCACGGTTTCGATCGAGGCCATCCCATCGACCTCGGCGAGGATGCCGCGTTCGGCATAAATCGGCACCAGAGGGGCCGTATCCTCGTAATATTTCTCGAGTCGCTTGGAAAAAGTCTCCGGATTGTCGTCCTTGCGCCCCTGCTCCTGGAATCGCTTGGTGACTCGTGCGAGAAGCTGCTCGTCGTCCACGACCAGCCGGATGACACGGTTAACGGTCGATCCACGCGATTTCAGCAATTCGTCGAGTGCAGCGGCCTGGCCTACCGTGCGGGGGAAACCATCGAAAATGAAACCCGCGGCACCCTGATGGACCGTTAGCTGCTCATCGATCAGGGCGATCACGATCTCGTCCGAGACGAGGCCGCCTTCATCCATGATTTTCGCAACCCGCTGGCCGAGATCCGAGCCGGAAGCCCGGGCGGCGCGCAGCATGTCGCCGGTGGAGAGCTGGATGAAGCCCCGCTCCTCGACCAATCGTTTCGCCTGCGTGCCCTTTCCGGCCGCAGGCGGCCCGAACAGTATCAAATTCATTTCTTCCGGCCCCCGAGTTTCGACTTCTTGATCATGCCTTCATATTGATGCGCGATCAAATGCGACTGTATCTGCGTCACGGTGTCCATGGTCACCGAAACCACGATCAGCAGCGACGTTCCCCCGATGTAGAACGGGATCTCGGGGAAGTAACGGCGCAGCAGTTCGGGCAGAACGCAGACGAAAGTCAGATAAAGCGCACCGATCATCGTAAGGCGAGTCAGCACATAGTCGAAATAGGCCGCCGTGTTCGAACCGGGGCGGATGCCCGGGATGAACCCGCCATACTTGCGGAGATTGTCGGCCGTTTCCTCGGGATTGAACATGATCGAGGTGTAGAAGAACGAGAAGAAGATCACGAGAACGCAGTAGGAGATGATGTGCGTCCAGGTGCCGGCGGAGAAGTTCGCCGCAAGCCAGGCAAGCACTCCATTGACCTGACCGTCGCCGCCACCGGCCGCGTTCCCGCCAAGGAAACCGACTACGGTGAGCGGCAGCATCAGCAGGGCCGATGCAAAGATCGGGGGAATCACGCCCGACGTGTTGATCTTCAGCGGCAGGAAGCTTTTCTGCCCCTGCGCGAATCCATGCGCCTGCTGGCGCTTCGGATACTGGATCAGCAGGCGCCGTTGCGAGCGCTCCATGAACACAATGAACACGACAAGCGCGATCACCATCGCAGCAATGGCGACCACGAACACGATGTTCACGGAGGTCGCGCGCGCCTGGCTGACGAGGTTCACGATGGCCTTCGGAAGTTCGGCGACGATACCGGCGAAGATGATCAGCGAAACACCATTGCCGATGCCGCGCGCTGTGATCTGCTCGCCCATCCACATCAGCAGCATCGTGCCGCCGGTCAGCGTGACGACGCCGGTCAGCACAAAGAACGGCCCGGAAATGCCGTCGATCCGGACATGCGAAAGACCGGACGAAATGGCGAATGACTGGACCAGCGCGAAGGCCAGCGTCAGGTAGCGGGTGTATTGGTTGATCTGCTTGCGGCCCGCTTCGCCTTCTTTCTTGAGTTTCTCAAGAGTCGGCGATGCCTGGGTCATCATCTGGATGATGATGGAGGCCGTGATGTAGGGCATCACGTTGAGCGCGAAGATCCCCATCCGCTCCACGGCGCCGCCGGCAAACATGTTCATGTTGCCGAGAAGGCCGCCGGACTGGCTCTGGAAGATGCTGGCATACTGGGCCGGGTCGAGACCCGGAATCGGAATGAACGTACCGAGGCGGAAGAGCAACAGCATGCCCAGAGTGAACAGGATGCGGTTCTGCAGGTCCTTCGCCTTGGCGAAAGTCCCGAAGTTTACATTGCGAGCCATCTGTTCTGCGGCATTGGCCATCGACGCTCGACCTCCCTGAAATGCATACGCCGCCAAAATCGGCGGCGCAGCGGTGTTTGTGAAGGGGTTCCGGTTAAAATCCGCTGCTTATTCTGCAGACGTGTCTTTCGCGGCACCCGTGACCGTGACCTTGCCACCGGCCTTCTCGACGGCCTCGATAGCGGCCTTCGAGGCGCCCGTCACCGTGATGTTCAGGTTTTTCGGGGCATCGCCCTTTGCCAGCAGGCGCACGCCATCGCGGACGTAGCGCACGAGGCCGGAGGCCACGAGGGTCTCTTCGGTCACGTTGGACGGGTCCAGCTTGCCTGCTTCCACAGCCTTGGCGATACGGCCGAGGTTGACCCAGGACGTCGTCTTCTGGCCGTAAGGCGTGAAGCCGCGCTTCGGCAGGCGCATGTAGATCGGCATCTGGCCGCCTTCGAAGCCGTTCACGGCAACGCCCGAACGCGCCTTCTGGCCTTTCACGCCGCGACCGGCCGTCTTGCCCTTGCCCGAGCCGACGCCACGGCCCACGCGCATGCGGTTCTTGGTCGAGCCTTCGGCGGGGGACAGTTCGTTGAGTTTCATCGTTCTATCTTCCGATACGTCTTGCGGTCAGGGCAGCGGCGACAGGCCTTGGGGGCCTTATTCGCCGACAACCTCAACCAGGTGGGCCACTTTGCGGATCATGCCGCGCACAGCCGGGGTGTCTTCGAGGTCCTTCGTACGGCCCAGCTTGTTCAGGCCGAGGCCGATCAGCGTCTGGCGCTGTTCCGGCTTGCGGCCGATCGGGCTGCCGATCTGGCGGACGGTGAGCTTGGAGTTTGCCATGGCGCTATCCTTCCCTCGTCTTACGCGTCAACAACGCCGGCTTCCGACGCGCCGTCCGTACGGCGACCGACCACATCCTGCACTTTCAGGCCGCGCTTGGAAGCGACCGTGCGGGGGCTGGCCTGGCCCTTGAGGGCGTCGAAGGTGGCGCGAACCATGTTGTACGGGTTCGACGAGCCGAGCGACTTGCCGACGACGTCATGGACGCCGAGGACTTCCATCACGGCGCGCATCGGACCGCCGGCGATAACGCCGGTACCCGGAGGCGCTGCGCGGAGCACGACCTTGCCAGCGCCCCAACGGCCTTTGCCGTCGTGGTGCAGCGTGCGGCCTTCGCGCAGCGGGATGCGAACCATGTTGCGCTTGGCTTCTTCGGTCGCCTTGCGGATGGCTTCCGGAACCTCGCGGGCCTTGCCTTTGCCGAAGCCGGCGCGGCCCTTCTGATCGCCGACCACGACGAGTGCGGCGAAACCGAAGTTCTTGCCGCCCTTCACGGTCTTGGCGACGCGGTTGATGCCAACCAGCTTGTCGACGAGTTCGGAGACTTCCTCTTCGCGATCGCGCTCACGCTCGCGGCGACGTCCCCTGCCTTTCTCTTCAGCCATCTGGCCTCTCCTCAGAATTTCAGGCCGCCCTCGCGGGCAGCGTCTGCCAGGGCTTTCACCCGGCCGTGGAACATGTAACCGCCGCGGTCGAAGACAACGTCTTCCACACCGGCTTTCTTGGCGCGCTCGGCCAGGACCTTGCCGACGAGTGCGGCAGCAGCCTGGTCAGCACCGGTCTTGGCACCGCCGAGAACGTCTTTCTCCAGCGTCGAGGCCGAGGCGAGCGTGATGCCCTTCTCGTCGTCGATGATCTGGGCCGAGATGTTCTTATGGCTGCGCGCAACCGAGAGACGCGGACGCCCTTCGGCGACCCGGCGGAGCTTGGCACGGACGCGCTGGGCGCGGCGCTGCATCTTATCGCGTGGGCTTTTCATGGCGTTACTTCTTCTTGCCTTCCTTGCGGCGGACATATTCGCCCTGGTAGCGGATACCCTTGCCTTTGTAGGGCTCCGGCGAACGGTACTTGCGGATCTCGGCAGCAACCTGACCGACGACCTGCTTGTCGGCACCGGTGATGACGATCTCGGTCGGCTTTGACGAAGCCAGCGTGATACCTTCCGGAGCCGCATAGACCACATCGTGCGAGTAGCCGAGGGCCAGCTTCACGTCCTTGCCCTGCATCTGGGCGCGGTAGCCGACGCCGACGAGTTCAAGCGTTTTCGTGTAACCGGTCGCCACGCCATCGATGAGGTTGGCGGCACGGGCGCGGGCGGTGCCCCACTGCGTGCGGGCAACCGGGTCCATGGCCTGGGCCAGCGTCGGCGGACGCTTGCCACGTGCCTTTTCGGCTTCGATGCGATCGGTGGCAGCCTTCATGATGTCGTCGCGCGGCGAGAGCGTCAGCTCGTTGCCTTCCAGCTTCGGCGTGATGACATCGGCAACCGTGAGGGTGAGTTCACCCTTCGGGCCTTTTGCCTTGATCGTCTGGCCGCTGACGGACACCGTGGTGCCGGCGGGAACAGTGATCGGGAGTTTTCCAATACGTGACATGGTACTCTCCTAGAAGACCCGGCAGAGCACTTCGCCGCCGACATTCTCGGCGCGGGCGACGTTGTCGGACATCACACCTTTCGAAGTCGAAAGGATGGAGATGCCGAGGCCGTTACGCACCAGCGGAATGTCGGAGACCGACGAGTACACGCGGCGGCCGGGCTTGGAGACGCGTTTGATCTCCGAGATGACCGGCTGGCCTTCGTAATACTTGAGCTCGATTTCCAGGTTCTTGTGACCGTCTTTCTCGATTTCCGTGTAGCCGCGGATGTAGCCCTCCGACAGGAGAACCTCCAGCACGCGGGCCCGGAGCTTGGAAGCCGGGGTGACAACTGCAGACATGCCGCGCATCTGAGCGTTACGGATGCGGGTGAGCATATCGCCGAGGGGATCAGAAATGTTCATGTGTACCCTCCTCTCCTACCAGCTGGACTTCACGAGGCCGGGGATCTGGCCTTGCGAGCCAAGCTCGCGCAGCGCGATCCGCGACATTTTGAGTTTACGATAGTACGCACGCGGCCGGCCGCTCACTTCGCAGCGGTTACGCACGCGGTTCGCAGCGGAATTGCGCGGCAGCTCGGCCAGTTTCAGGCGAGCCTTGTAGCGTTCTTCCAGCGACAGGTTCTCGTCCATCGCAGCTGCTTTCAGCTTGGCGCGCTTGGCAGCGTAGCGATCCACCATTTTCTGGCGTTTCGCGTTTTTCTCGATTGCGCTCTTCTTTGCCATATCAGCAGTCTCCTCGCGCGCTAGTTCCGGAACGGGAAGCCACACTCAGCGAGGAGTGCTTTAGCTTCTTCGTTCGTGGTTGCGGTGGTGCAGACGATGATGTCCATACCGCGGACTTCGTCGACCTCGTCGTAGTTGATCTCCGGGAACACAATGTGTTCCTTCAGACCCATGGCGTAGTTGCCACGGCCATCGAAGCTCTTGCCGTTCAGACCACGGAAGTCTTTCACGCGCGGCAGGGCGATGTTCGTCAGACGATCAAGGAACTCGTACATGCGGTCGCGGCGCAGGGTGACCTTGCAGCCGATCAGCATGCCTTCGCGAAGCTTGAAGCCGGCGATCGACTTGCGGGCTTTGGTGGCAACCGGCTTCTGACCAGCGATCTTCTCGAGTTCGACCAGGGCCGACTTGATCTTCTTGGAGTCAGACACAGCCTCGCCGACGCCCATGTTGATCACGACCTTGTCGAGTTTCGGGATCATCATCGGGTTCGAATAGCTGAACTGGTCCTGCAGCTTCTGCCGGATCTGCTCGCGGTATTTCGTCTTCAGACGGGGTTCGTATGCCTTAGACATCGATGGATTCCCCAGAGCGTTTTGCAAAGCGCGTCTTGCGGCCATGCTCATCGGTTTTGAAACCCACGCGGACGGCTTTGCCATCGCGCGGATCGGCGATTGCGACGTTCGAGACGTGAATCGGAGCCTCGAAGCGCTTCATGCCGCCAGCATCGGTCTGGGACGGCTTCTGATGGCGCTGGGCGATGTTCACGCCACGCACAACGACGCGGTTCTCGTCAGGGATCACTTTCAGGACTTCGCCCTTGGTGCCCTTGTCGCGGCCGGCGATTACGATGACCGTATCGCCCTTCTTGATCTTCGCAGCCATGTTACAGGACCTCCGGGGCCATGTTGGCGATCTTGACCTGGTTCTTGGCGCGCAGTTCGCGCGGAACCGGGCCAAACACGCGGGTGCCGATCGGTTCGCCGTTGTTGTTGATCAGAACGGCGGCGTTGGTGTCGAAGCGGATGGTCGAGCCGTCCGCGCGGTTGATGTCCTTGGCAACGCGAACGACGACGGCCTTGCGGACGTCACCTTTCTTCACGCGGCCCGTCGGGATCGCTTCCTTGATGGAGACGACGATCACGTCGCCGACGGAGGCGTAACGACGGCCTGCGCCACCCAGCACCTTGATGCACTGGACGCGGCGCGCGCCGGAGTTGTCAGCCACCCGCAGGTTGGTCTGCATCTGGATCATGCGTCACTCCCTTCACCGGCGACGAGTTCCCAGCGCTTCAGTTTGGACTTCGGCGGGCACTCGCGGATTGTTACGGTCTGCCCTTCGACGGCGACATTGCCTTCGTCGTGGGCGTGGTATTTCTTCGAGCGGCGAACGATTTTCTTCAGCACCGGGTGCGTGAAGGTCCGTTCGACGCGGACGATTGCGGTCTTGTTCTGCTTGGCGGAGACCACGACGCCTTCCATGATACGCTTGGGCATGATCCCTCTCCTTACGCCTTGCCTGCCTGGGCCTTCTCGCGCATCAGGGTCTTGACGCGAGCGATGTCGCGGCGGACTTCCGAAACGCGGGCCGTCTTCTCAAGCTGGCCGGTGGCCGCCTGGAAGCGCAGGTTGAACTGTTCCTTCTTCAGCTTCACCAGATCATCCTTGAGCTGGTCAGCCGTTCTCGCCTTCATATCCTCGAGGCGTGCCTTGGTCTTGCGAGCCATGATCAGATCCCCTCGATACGCTTGACGATTTTGGTCTTGATCGGAAGCTTGGCTGCGCCGAGGCGCAGGGCTTCACGGGCGATGTCTTCCGGCACGCCGTCGATTTCGAACATGATGCGGCCCGGGGCGACGCGGGCGACCCAGCGGTCGACCGAGCCCTTACCTTTACCCATACGCACTTCGATCGGCTTCGCCGACACCGGCACGTCCGGGAATACGCGGATCCACACTTTGCCCTGACGCTTCATCTCGCGGGTGATGGCACGGCGGGTCGCTTCGATCTGGCGCGCGGTGACGCGTTCCGGCTCGAGCGCCTTCAGGCCGAACTCGCCGAATGCCAGCGAGAAGCCGCCTTTCGAATTACCGCTGATCCGGCCCTTGAAGGCCTTGCGGAACTTGGTTCGTTTCGGTTGACGCATCTCTTATGCTCCGGCGGTCTGTGCGCCCGATGCCGGGCCGCGCTGGTTTGCATTCGCACGTGCGCGGGACTGGCCGGACGTTTCCAGGCGCTTGTCCTGTGCCATCGGATCGTGCTCGAGGATCTCGCCTTTGTAGACCCAGACCTTGATCCCGATGATGCCATAGGTGGTTTCGGCTTCGGCCGTGCCGTAGTCGATGTCGGCGCGCAGCGTGTGCAGCGGGACCGAACCTTCAGCATACTTCTCGGTGCGGGCGATCTCTGCGCCGCCGAGACGGCCGGAGACCATGATCTTCACGCCTTCGGCGCCCAGGCGCATCGCGGACTGGATGGCGCGCTTCATCGTGCGGCGGAACGAAGCCCGGCGCTCGAGTTGGCGTGCGATGTCGTCGGCGATCAGCGTGGCGTCGATTTCCGGCTTGCGGATCTCAACGAGGTTCACGCGGACTTCGTCGTCCGTCATCTTCGCAAGGTCCTTGCGGAGCGTTTCGATGTCGCCGCCCTTCTTGCCGATCACGAGACCCGGACGCGCCGTGTGGATCGTGATGAGGCATTTCTTGTGCGGGCGCTCGATGATGATCTTCGAGATGCCGGCCTGCTTCAGACGGACGCGGATTTCCTTGCGGATCGCGATGTCTTCATGCAGCAGGCGGCCGAAGTCGGCGCTATCCGCGTACCAGCGGCTGTCAGACGTCCGGTTGATGCCGAGACGCAGACCGATCGGGTTAACTTTCTGACCCATCAGGCAGCCTCCGCTTCCATGCTCGTGTCGCGCAGAACGATCGTCAGCTGCGCAAAGGGTTTCTGGATCGGTGCGGCGCGGCCACGGGCGCGGGCCCGGATACGCTTCATCACCAGGTTCTTGCCAACATGCGCCTCGGCGACGACGAGGCTGTCGATGTCGAGGTTGTGGTTGTTTTCAGCGTTCGCGATGGCGCTCTGCAGCAGCTTGCGAACGTCCTTGGCCGGACGTTTCGGCGAGAACTGCAGTTCAGCCAGGGCGCGCTCGACCGGCAGACCGCGGATCTGCTGAGCCAGGAGGTTCAGCTTCTGCGGGCTGGAGCGGTACATGCGCAGCACGGCGCGCGATTCGTTCGCTGCCTGCTTCGGAGGATTCTTGGCCTTACCCATGGCTTACTTCCTCTTCGCTTTCTTGTCCGCGCCGTGGCCGTAGTAGGTACGCGTCGGCGCGAATTCGCCGAACTTGTGACCGACCATCTCTTCCGACACGGTGACGGGGATGAACTTGTTGCCATTGTGGACCTGGAAGTTCAGGCCAACGAATTGCGGCATGATCGTCGAGCGGCGCGACCAAGTCTTGATCACCGCGCGCTTCTCGGAAGAACGGGCTTCCTCTGCCTTCTTCAGCAGGTAGCCGTCGACGAACGGGCCTTTCCAGACAGAACGGGGCATGTCTCGGGGCTCCTGTTAGCGTTTCGCGTTGCGGCGACGGATGATCAGACGATCCGTTGCCTTGTTGCTGCGGGTCTTCGGACCGCGGGTCTTCTTGCCCCACGGAGTGACCGGGTGACGGCCGCCGGACGACTTGCCTTCACCACCACCGTGCGGGTGGTCGACCGGGTTCATGACCACGCCGCGGACAGACGGGCGCTTGCCCATGTGACGCTTGCGGCCGGCCTTCGAGAGGACCTGGTTCATGTTGTCCGGGTTGGACACGGCGCCGATCGTGGCGAGGCAGCTGTCGAGGACCATGCGCAGTTCGCCCGAAGCGAGCTTGATCTGGGCATAGCCGCCGTCGCGGCCGACGAGCTGGGCGTAGGTGCCGGCGGAGCGGACCATCTGCGCGCCCTTCTGGGGCTTCAGCTCGATGTTGTGGATGATCGTACCGACCGGGATACTCTTCAGCGGCAGCGTGTTGCCCGGCTTGATGTCAGCCGTTGCGGAGGTGACGACGGTGTCGCCGACTTCCAGGCGCTGCGGCGCGATGATGTAGGACAGCAGGCCGTCCTCATACTTGATCAGCGCGATGAAGGCCGTGCGGTTCGGATCGTATTCCAGGCGTTCGACGGTTGCCGGGATGTCCCAGCGGTTACGCTTGAAGTCCACCTTGCGGTAGGTCTTCTTTGCGCCACCGCCGATGCGGCGGGCCGTGATGCGACCATAGTTGTTGCGGCCACCGTTCTTGGTGAGGCCTTCGGTCAGCGCCTTGACGGGCTTGCCCTTGTAGAGCTCCGAACGGTCGACCAGAACGAGCTGGCGGCGGCCGGGCGAAGTCGGGTTGAAAGTCTTGAGTGCCATTTTCTTCGTCCTTCCCGCTTACAGGCCCGTCGTGATGTCGACAGATTGGCCCTCGGCAAGCGTCACGATGGCTTTCTTCATGTCGGAACGACGTCCGGCGAAGCCACGAAAGCGCTTGGTTTTGCCCTTCTGGACGATCGTGTTGACCTTGGTCACATTGACCTTGAACAGGGCCTCGACGGCATCCTTGATCTGGTTCTTGTCAGCGTCGAGCGCGACTTCGAACACGATCTTGTTGTGCTCGGCGACCAGTGTCGACTTCTCGGTGATGAGAGGACGGCGCAGAACGTCGTAATGATGGGGTTTCACGTCAGCCATGACGATCAGGCCTCCTTCGATCCGTCGAAGCGAGCCTGGATACCCTCGGCTGCTTCCTTGGTGATGACCAGCGTCTTGCGGCGCAGGATGTCGTAGACGTTCAGGCCAGCGACCGGCAGCACGTCGATATTCGGGATGTTGCGCGCGGCGCGGGCGAAGTTCTCGTCGACAGCCACACCCGAGATGATCAGGGCGTTATCGATGCCGAGACCTGCGAACTGGCCAGCCAGTTCCTTCGTCTTCGGTGCCTTCAGAACGGCTTCGTCCAGAACGATGATCGCATCGCCCTTCACTTTCGCGGAAAGCGCGTGAGCGAGAGCCATCTTGCGGATCTTCTTCGGCAGGTCGTGAGCGTGGCTGCGCACGCGCGGGCCGTGGGCTGCACCGCCGCCGACGAAGATCGGAGCGTTACGCGAGCCGTGACGGGCGCCGCCCGAACCTTTCTGGCGGATGTACTTCTTGGTCGTGCGGTTCACTTCGCCGCGCGACTTGGCCTTGTGCGTGCCGGCCTGACGGCGGGCGAGCTGCCAGCGCACGGTGCGCTGCAGGATGTCGTCGCGGATCTCGTCGATGCCGAAAATCGCATCATCGACCGTGATCTTGCCGGCGGCCTTGCCGGCCAGGGTTTTGACAGCGAGTTCCATTATTCGGCGCTCTCTTGCTTGGCGGTGCCTTCCGGAGCCTTGAACGAGCCGGCAGCAGGTGCGTCGGCGTGCAGGGCTTTCTTCACAGCATCGCGGATTTCCACGAATGCACCGTCATGACCCGGGACCGATCCCTTCACGAGGATCAGGCCGCGGTCTGCGTCGGTGCGCACGACTTCGAGGTTCTGCGTGGTCACGCGCTCGACGCCGTAATGGCCGGCCATTTTCTTGTTCTTCCACACGCGGCCCGGGTCCTGGTTGGAACCGGTCGAACCGTGCGAACGGTGGGAGATCGACACGCCGTGCGTGGCGCGCAGACCGCCGAAGTTCCAGCGCTTCATGGCACCGGAGAAGCCTTTACCGATCGTCAGGGCAGCGACGTCGACCTTCTGGCCCACAGCGAAGTGGTCAGCGAGGACGGTCGCGCCGATTTCCGGCAGGTCGCCGGCGACGCGGAATTCTTTCAGCTTGCGCTTCGGGGCAACGCCGGCTTTCGCGAAGTGGCCGCGCATCGCCTTGGAGGTGCGCTTCGCCTTCTTCTCGCCGACGCCCATCACGACAGCCTTGTAGCCGTCGGTACGGGTGACTTCACCGCCCTTCTTGGTGGTGACGGTGCGCTCGTCTTCGGTGCGGACACCGACGACCTGGCAGCCATCAAGCGACAGGACGGTCACGGGCACGTGACGGCCCTCTCCATCGAATACGCGCGTCATGCCCACTTTACGGGCAAGCACGCCGGTACGGGCTGCTGGCAGAGCCATTAACGGCCTCCCTCAAGCTTGATTTCAATGCCGACACCGGAAGACAGGTCGAGCTTCATGAGGGCGTCGACGGTCTGCGGGGTCGGATCCACGATGTCGAGGATGCGCTTGTGGGTGCGGATCTCGAACTGTTCGCGGGATTTCTTGTCGATGTGCGGCGACCGGTTCACGGTGAAGCGCTCGATACGAGTCGGCAGCGGGATCGGACCCTTGACTTCAGCGCCGGTGCGCTTCGCCGTGTTCACGATCTCTTTCGCCGACATGTCGAGGGCGCGGTGATCGAAGGCCTTCAGCCTGATCCGGATATTTTGTCGTTCCATCGTTCGGTCCGTCCGCACAAAACACGTTAGCCCTTGGCGGCCTCGTCAGAGCGCCCGGGCGTCGGTGGGATTAAATTGTCTGTTTCGAGGGAGCGTTCGCTGTCTAAAGCGCTGCCTTCCCGGCGAAGTGGGGGGTCTATGGGATAGTCATCACGGCGTCAACTCCCGTCGGCGGGATTTTTGCTGTTGCACTGCAATGACCGCGGGCGATCCCGGCTTGGAGCCGCGCCCTGCCCCGCCCTCGGGAGAAGCCGCCGGCAGGACGCTCATGGGGTGCGGCCATGTCGCTGTTAACGAATCCCTTTGAGAATCCAGCGGTTTCCGCCCTAGGCACCCCTCTCCTTCCGCAATCCTGGCAGAAGTTTCCTGTAAAGCTGCTGGATTTCCCCGCCAGAACGGGATTGCTGGGCCGGGGATGGCGCAACCTCAATACCGCACCAGAATCAGGGGGCCAGCGCGACCGTATGCGTCCGGGCTGGTGAGCCACCTGTCCTGATGATCTGCAGCGAAATGCACTGAGAGCCACATCCAGCGACCTCAACATACGCGAAGTGCGCTCGCCAGCCTGTAGGAAGCCCCGGGTGAGGCGAAGATGACAGGCCAAACAAAAAAGGCCGCCCATTGGGCGGCCTTTTCGATTCTGTGGCGTTCAGCCTGAGGACTTAGTCCTTGATGGCCGAGACAACGCCGGCGCCGACGGTACGGCCGCCTTCGCGGATAGCGAAGCGCAGACCCTGGTCCATGGCGATCGGGGTGATCAGCTCGACGTCCATCTTCACGTTGTCGCCCGGCAGGACCATTTCCTTGTCCTTCGGAAGCGTCACGATGCCCGTCACGTCCGTCGTACGGAAGTAGAACTGCGGACGGTAGTTCGTGAAGAACGGCGTGTGACGGCCGCCTTCTTCCTTGGTCAGGATGTAGGCCTCGGCTTCGAACTTGGCGTGCGGCGTGATCGAGCCCGGCTTGGCCAGGACCTGGCCACGCTCGACGCCTTCACGGTCCACACCGCGCAGCAGTGCGCCGATGTTGTCGCCGGCCTGGCCCTGGTCGAGCAGCTTGCGGAACATCTCGACGCCCGTGCAGGTCGTCTTGGTGGTCGGGCGGATGCCGACGATTTCGATCTCGTCGCCGACTTTCAGGATGCCCTGCTCGACGCGGCCCGTCACAACCGTACCACGGCCGGAGATCGAGAACACGTCTTCAACCGGCATCAGGAACGGCTTGTCC